>Ga0163180_10000027_pt1 | contig 77536 bp, 93 predicted proteins | sample AtlANTMetagenome_2_FD_109647 | JGI IMG/M metagenome (GOLD analysis project Ga0163180, IMG submission 109647) | Marine eukaryotic phytoplankton communities from the Atlantic Ocean - Atlantic ANT 4 Metagenome | ecosystem: Environmental > Aquatic > Marine > Oceanic | place: North Atlantic Ocean...
AATCTTTGCGTTGTCCCTCCATGACGGTTTGCGCTGGTCAGGATCGCCGGGAAGCCTGCGTGGGATTCCGTGTAGGTTCATGTGGTGCTGGTTATCACGCCACCCTTCTGGATTGAGCGTACGAGAGTCCTCTTGCACACCTGTAAGTAGGTCCATTACCCGACGACGGTCGGCTGCGTTGCTCAATGAGGGGAAACGGTCCTGATCGCTCAACATGCGCCTCATGGCTCTACGATTGCCTACCGGCATTTCCTCTACGTTGATGCCGTGACGGTCTACCTCCACTTGGAGGGCGTCACGGTTGGTCCTCAAACGCTCTTGCAGACGCGCACGGTCTGGACCCCGGAAGTTTTGGGACAGAGCCTTGTATCGCTCATACTCCTCCTCGATGGCTGCCGCGTTGCGAGACTGCCTGTCCGTCATTGTTACCCTGCGGAGGTACTGGTCCTTTTCCTCTTGGGAGCGCACTGTTCCGTCAGGGTGAGCATCCCGAAACGCATTGTTCAGCCGAACGTCCAGAGGCGACTTACGGGTATAGGTGTACTCTGCGATGGCTTGCCGCAGAATGGCTACTTGGGTTGCGTTGGTAATATCCGAGTCCATCGTCAAGCCTTCATATTGACTTGTGAACTCTGCTTTCGGTGGGAGTGCTCCCGGTCGGAGCCAGTTTGATATATCCCAGAACTCTCCGATGGTGTTCTTTGCCGCTGTACCCGTCAAACCTACTCGAAACCTAATCGAGCCGCCTGTCAACTCTTGTAGCTGGTCTGCCTTGAAGGAGCCAGCCGCCGTGCTCTGACTGGTCATCTGGTGGATCTCGTCAATCGCCATGTAGTCAAACGTATTCTTGGCTCGACCGGCAGAAGTCGCCAAATCGTCGTGACCCATGACTGTGTATAGAACGCCTCTACGACGGTCCTCTGCAAAAGACGCCTCTTGCCCCGCTGCGTCCTTGGGCATCCCCTTTACTTGCACTCTTGCCTGACGCTTTGTGATCTCGGCTTCCAGTTCGTTTGCGTAGTCGTCGCCAACTACGCTTCTATCAGGCACACGACGGGCTGTGCGTTCGTACCTCTTGTATGTAGCCTCGGTCCAAGTTTCCCCGGAAGCGATAGCATCCTCATACGAATCGTAGAACCGCTTGGTTCTGCCTGACCGAGTGGTGTACTCCCTGTAGTTGGGTACGCCGCCGAGAACTGTGTCCCTGACGCCCTGCTGCACCACTCGTCGGGTTCCGTTTACCTTTCCCTCGCTGACATAGACTACAACATCACCCTCTGGGGTGAACGCCATGATCTCCTGTGCCATCTGCGTACGGAGAGGTGCCGGAACGCCGATGCAGCCTGCTCGCACTCTGCCTTGGGAGTTGAGGTCTGCGATAGACGCTACCACCGTAGGTGTCTTACCGAGTCCAGCCCCAAAGTGTAGAAGACGCCCGTCACCACCGGCTTGGGCATCGTTGATCGTGTCGATAAAGTTGAGGCCCGCGTGCTGCGGCATACTGCCCGGTGTCAGTCCGTCCAGCTTGAAATCGAACTTTGCAGGTTTGCCATCCCTCCAACCATAAAATGCGCCGGTAGAGCGTACGCCCCCAATATCAGTACGCAGGTTCCTCTCTGCCTTGATTTCCTCTGCCCGCTGGTTTGCGTTGCCTCGCTGCCTGCGGAGCCTCCAGTACTCCCGTAGAACCTCGTCGGGGATCTCTGCCGAGAACCTTCCGCTGTCTCGGACAATACGGTAGTTGTCCCTCGATGGGGGCATACCCAAGTCCCTCAACTCCTGTAGGACCACCCGAGCATCGCCTGTCTTCGCCGTGTTGATACCCCTGCGGGGGTTGGCGAGGTGCCTCTCCAACGCTTGCACAGTGTTGATGATGGAGTTTGCCTGCTGCAACTCACTCTGGAACGAGGCGTGTATCTTTGCCGATTCTGACGCAACGGTAGACCTCGACAGTGTGGGGTTGTTCTCCAGATGGGCAATCAACTGGTCCCTTCGAGCCGCTGCTTGGTGTAGGTGCTCCGCTACCCTTGGGGCAAGCGTTTCCTGTAGCGCCAAAGTCCTGTGGTGCGCCTTACGCACTGCGTTGGGGTGGATGCTCGCCGCCAATAGCCCTGCGGTTCCGTCCACGCCCAGTGCTCTCACCATCTTGCTATCAAACGCATGGGGCGGGAAGCCCAGTTCGACTGCGAGCCTGTTCATGTTGGCTACGTCGAGATCCGTAACGTCCGAGATATTCATGATCTCGTCAGGGATCTGCCCACGCTCTACAAGGTTGTCGAGGTAGTTGTCCTCCAGCGCCTCGGCAGGGTGCCAAATCTCCTGCATACACATACAGTTTGGATGCGGCACCTGTGGGAACTGGTCACGTAGGAATAGCCCTTGTAGGTCTACTTGACCGGGATCTGCTCCAAGTTGTCGGAGTCTATCAACAACACCGGGTCCGGTTGTGACCGCCAGTACCTCGCATACCTCACCCCCTCCATACCATCTGTGGTTCGGGGATAGCTTGTAGTACATGAACTCGAACCCGACCTTTCTCGCCAGTTCGGTGTTTGCCTCCTGTAGTGCTCGCCTCTGCTCCGTTCTTTGAATACGCGCCAGTGCTTTACCAACAGAGCCGCCATCAACACGAGTACGACCGGGCATAGGATCGTGTAGACCACGACGTAGGTGATCCATCGCCCTCGCACGTTCCTTGTTCGACTGTGCGTTGATGTACTGCTCATACCGTCCTCTCGCTCTACCCGCTTCTCTTGTAAGACGGTCGTTTAGCGACTTATCTGTACCCGGAAACGGATCGTTCATCACAGTGTTGGTTGCCTGATTCGCCAAAGCGGTCATTTCAGACTTAGACGGAAGTGGCACGCCCATACGACGAAGAACGTCCATCTGCGCCCGCATTTCCCGTGTGGTAGCACTGCCGATGGTTTCCCGAATGTTAGCCCCTTGACGCTCAAAGTCCCTGCGAACCAATCGGTCAGCTTGGCTACGAAGCTCCGCTTGACGCACTGGGTCGAGAGTGCCTTCTGGTAGGATGCCGCCGCCGCGTTCCGCACTTTGACGCAGCTTGTTGAACTCAGCCGTGGAGCCTCTAAAGGTTCCCCGCAGAGTCGCCTCCTCCCGAGCAAGGTTGCCCAAGGTGATTCGGCGGGAATCGTTCAACTGGTCGAACTCGCTGATCCGGGGCGGGTCGGGGTTGGACGGGTCTACGCTGATTTGAATAGACTCGCCCGTAATGTCCTGAACTGTGTGAGTCTCGCCTACAGAACCACGGAGAGCAGGAACATAACCTCGGTCATTGTTCTCCGCTGGCGTGGGTTGTTGCTGTGTCCACTCATCGGCCATCTACCTATTCCCCTGATTCAGCCTTCTGCTGCTTTGTGATGGAACCCTTCTCGCCTCGGGCATCGGGGTTTCCTCTTTCGGGGTCGGGGTTGCCGGACCTTCGTGGGTCGCCTGCTCCGTAGTTCTCACCGGGCGTGTATAGCTTCTGCCCGACTTCAAACTCCATTTCAGCCTGCTCCATTGTTTCGTCCTTGAAGTCGTCCATGACCTTATCGATCTCGGACTGGGATAGACCCATCTTCTCCAACTCCATCCGCTTCGTGGACAGACCCAACTGTAGACGCTTGGCAGCGCGGTCCAGTTCCATAGTCTCGTCCCGTGGCAGCGGGTCAGGGAACACAATGTCGTTCCGGTACTTGTTTCCATCCAGCTTGGATAGAGCCTTCCCAAACTTGCCGTCCTTCAAGGACGTGATCTTCAAGATCAGACGATTGACTAAACGGAGTCCGAGTCCGTACGTCTGAATCTTCACGTTACGACGTTCAATCAGGGGGAGATAGCGCATCGCCAATGCAGACCCGGACATGCCGGACCCGGACTCTTGGAAAGCCCCCAGAAGCCCCAGCGGGATTCCCGCCAGTTCGTGCATCGACTTCTTCACATTCTCAAGGTACTTCAAACTCGATCCGAGTTCGCCCGAAAGAGCCAGATTCGTCACTGATGCTCCTTCTGGAAGACCCCACATGCGACTTGCCCCCCGTTCAAGGTTGGACAGCTTCGCACCCGTTACGATTGTGACTGGGGAGCCGTGGTAGTTGATCACGTCAGACACGTCCGTAGACTTCTCGTTGTACTCCTGCTGGAGTGCCAGAATGTCCATGAGGTCTGACTTGCCGTAGTATTCGGACGCTACGGGATAGTTGGGGATGTGAACAATCGGGATCTCCCCGAGAGGGTTGGGGATGGTTTCATCTGGTCGCCCATCGTCGTACATCTTCACGCACTTGTCTGGATACCACCGCTCGGCATAGAGCCGAATGTCCAGCTTCTTGCCTCGGTTCAGAGAAACAAACTCCGTGGCTCCGCGTCGTCGCTCATACCCCTTATCGGTGCCGGTGGCGTAGTGAGGGTACAGGACCAGAATGGAGTTGACCTTCTTACGGTCCACACCCCGAGGACCACCAAAGTCGGGGAAGACGTACTGCGAAGGAAGCACGTCCACTCGGGCGTACGGTTCCTCCAGCATATCGTTTTCTTCCCAAGAGACACGCAGGAACAGGTCGCCAGTGACAGATCCCATCTGCCCCATTTCAAAGCATAGGGACTGGAGCCTATTGCGTCTCCAAGTCTCGTCCAGCATGTGACGAATGAACTCTCGGTCCTCGTCTTCCCGCTGTGGGGTGGAGGGGTCGTCGGGTACTGTGCAACGGAAGCCGTGCTTGAATAGGAAGTTGACATGAGCGTCCACAAACGCTCGGCAGTAGTTGACAGTCACGAACGGTTCGTTCTGGTCCCGAGTCCAATCCCACTGGTCGCCCTTGTAGAACCGCCAGAGTTTCCGGTACTCGTTCATACGCTTTGAATGAGCAACTTCCACGTCGTGTGCAAGCTGGTATACCTGTGCGTCTTTGGACCCGAATGGTGTTCCCGCTATTACTGCTCTTGTCGCCATATCCGGCCTCCTGATTCAGCAACCGTATCAGGATTGCCTGTGTTTGTCAAGAACCCTACCACTTGCTACCTCGGCTCCGCTTCTTGTCCGGTGGGGTCCATCCTTCCTCCCTCATATCACCCTGTATCTCACGGCGAAAGGACTTGTCCCACAGATGTTCGAGCCAAGTTTTCACTGTATCCGGGTGAAGGTCGGGCAAAGACTTAGAACGTATTGCTCGACGGACAAACCTTACATCGCTTCCCGCAAGTGCGGCAACTTGTTCTTCCGATAAGTCCTTCATCTACGTTTACCTCGTCTGCCGCCTTCACGGAACCAAGCCTTTGATCTCTGGTAGTTACCACCGATATTCAGACCTCTGCCCATGAGCGGGTTAGCGATCACCTCGGCATCGCCGTAGGCTCCGTGCTGCACAGCATAGTTGAGCAACATCAACGAATCCGGGTAGTCATCGTGAGCCGAGCCGCCTCCTGATTTAGACCCCTTCGGAGCACGAATGTCCATGTACTTGCCCTTCCACCGCTTCTCCAGATCATAGAGTTGCTGAACGAAGCGACGGTACTTGGTCATCTTACGAGCGCCTTGTCCCGCAGGGTAGGTCAGACGTTTGGCACGTAGATCCTGATAGAGCAACTGGTATCCACGGTGTTTCGACTTCTGATTGAATACGAACGGGATGACGTGTACGTCCTTTAGATCCGACCTAAGACGCGATGCGATGGGATCGCCTCGTCCGGTAGCATCTACGATCAATGTCCCTACGTTATAGTTCCGTAGGAACTCCAGTATTTGCGGATACTGAGACTCGTGGTCGTCACCTTGGATCTCCAGCCAGTTCATTACATGAACGTAGTATCTATCTTCACCTGAGACTCGTTGCGGGTTGTCCCACCATACACGACCGACCGTAAGGACCGTAGAGTCATGGGAACGCCCAATGTCGAGTGACGCTACTTGGTTCACCGTAGACCGATCTTGCGTCCCCGGATAATCTGGACGGACAAAGGTTAGGAGATTGCCGCTCTTGTCCTTGGACTTGAGTATGTCCCGCTTCTTGATGCCACAGGAGTCCAGCATCTCTGGAGGGATGAATACACCACGCTCCAATAGCCAGTGAAGCCTGTAGGACATGCGGAAGTCGTCCGAGTCATAGCCCAGTCGCTCTACCTCTTTGTCGATGTACTTACGATACCGAGGATTCCATCTGGCAGCGTGTTCGTAGTCGTACTCGAAATGGGTCTGCACTTCTCCCGGTTTCAGTATTGCTGCCTTCTTGCGCCCACGCTCGCACGCATCATAGAAGTCGTTACGGTGAGGCGAGGGAGTGCCGATCTTCACGATGGACGCGTTAGTAGCCGCACCCATTGGGTGGATGGACTTACGAATCTTGTAGTTGCCGATGTCCTGTGTCTCTTCACACAAGATCAGGTGATAGGTCTTCCCCTCGATGTGGGACTGTGGACCCGCAGAGTTACAGTCACAGAAGCTACCGTTAGGAAGGCGCAACGACTTTCTTCCCGGTCGTAGGCGTATGCCAATATCAGGGTCAGCCAAGACCTGCGCCATGTCTGCGCTGTTCATACGAGCAGCCATTCGACTGTGCATGATGGCACCCAACTCGTAGGTAGGAGCGAAGATGCCGCACCAGAACCCATCCTTGTATTTGTTGATACGGTCGTCCTCGTTCAAGCCGGGTACGGTCGCCAAGGTCGGTAGGATCACCATTAGACCCACTGTGACCACCGCAACCGTTTCGGTCTTGCCGGACTGACGCGCAAAGAGAGCCGTGATCTCCTCACCCTCTCCCAGAATCACCGATTGACAGATTCTACGTCCAAACTCTTGTTGGTAGGGGTACAGCGAAATGCCGCTCGCCTCCATACAGAACTTGAACGCCTTTTCTGCCACGTCCAGAAGCTCATCCCTCGAAAGGGTATGACGCTCCTCTGCCACCTTGTACTGCTCAATAGCTTGGGCCATGTCTTACTCCTGTATCTGCCCAGATTACCGCTCACTCAATAGGATCTACGCTTTTTCGCTCCACTCTTGGGTTTTGACGGTTTCCTCGGTTTGGACGGTTTTGACGGCGATTTACGCTTTTTCCCACCACTCGACGGTTTTTCCTTCTTTTTCCCGTATTTCGCCATTTACTGCTCCCAATGTCAGCCTGTCCGTGTTTGTCAATAAGATAACTGATTTACGCGCCCCAGTATAGTCACTTGCCCGCTCTCATGCCCCCGTCGCCCTTCTCACGGGTACTCGCCCCCCTCTGATAACTGCAAAACCCCGTAGGAGTGACTGGCCGGGCTGACCGGACTGGACCCGAACGACTCGACCCCGCCGACTGGCCTCGACCCCTGGGACTGGCATGGCCCTTGCATAGCACTCGACCTCGCCTCGAACTGGTGGAGCAAATCACTGGACGGTCCAACGCCAAGCCCCCCATGCACATCACACTCCGTATCATGCCTTGCCATGTTTGTCAAGCAGTATCCTATACTATCCTACCCTATAGGCCCTCCCCTTATAGCCCCCTCCCCCTGTGTGCCTGCCCTATGTGAGCACTCGCCCGTAGCCCTCAGCCCCGCATGCCCACCTCGGCCCAGCCCCTATGCCCTGTGGACTATCCAGCCCTATATACCCCTCTATAGTACGTGACCAATCCTCCGCCTGCCTCACAGCGCCCTCTACAGGACTGGCACTGTGGCGCTCGCCAAGTCCCGCCCTATGGACGACCCTATATGGTGGGTATAGCCCTTTACATATCCAATACGCTACCTACCCATTATTCCCCCTCTGGGTATACCCCTCCCCTCGACAATCTCCCCTCTATCTGCGCCTTTACGCCGATTTTCGCCTCTATATGCGCCCATCTTGACAAACCCGCTTGTCTGGTCCCTGCATTTGGCCCCTGTATACCCCGTTGACCCCTCTACTATGGGGACCAAGTACCCCTGCGTTGGGGGACCAAAATCCCCTCCCCGCAAAATCCGTAGTGTACTCAGGTGGTTGCCGACCCCTATATACCGACCCCTGTGTAGCCCCGCATATACCCCTCTCATGCGCCGGTTTGCCCGGTTTTACCTTCACCTTGTTTGTCAATAACTACCCCCGCGAAAACCGTAGGTAGAACAAGGGTTTACGAGCACCCATATTTACCGACCTATATTACCGGCATATCCTTCCCCTTGGGTGAAACCGTCAGATCCGAGCCTATATCGCCATATATGCCCCCTCTGTTAGACGGCGACTGTGGGGGCGTAACGGGCATACTGGAGGTGATTCCTGACCCCAAAATACCCATGAAAAAAGGCCCATAAGTGCCGAAACACCTATGGACCTTACCCTCCGACTCCCCGGTCGAGACGGTTGCTTCCCCCTACTTACTACTCGTTCGCCTCTTGTTCGCCTGCGCTCTCGCCTGCTTCGGACGCTTCCTCGGGTTCCGGCAACTCGTCTACCAAATCCGAGGGATCGGCTGGCTCCAGTTCCTTGGGCATGTTGTCGAAGGCCAGCGCCACCGCCTTCATCACCTCATCCACCTCGCCGTTCCAGTCAATCTGCAACTTGGACTGTGGGTGTTCGTGACTGGGGTAGGGCCAGAAGACCTTGAAGCATGACCATTTCTTGAACCAGCAGATGCTCGCCGCAGCGAACGGATTGTCGTCCGTCTTGCGCCGAATCACCATGTGGGGAACGCCCTTCTTGGACAGCATACAGCCGAAGCTATAGCCAGCCTCCAGAAGTGGCTCCGTTAGACTCTTGTAAGCCTCGAAACGTGGATCGTTGATACTTGCTCTCATGCGACTTTCTCCTTTCCTGACACCGGGAGCCGCCGCCCCCGATGGGTGTGAGGTAGAGATCACATGCCTATGAATGACCGTGACCTCTACCTCAATCCTTATCACATCAGGCCCATCTCCATCAACATCGTCCGTTGATCCTGACGCCACTGGTTGTCCCTCTCCGCTGTCGGGTACGCGGCTACTATGAGCCTCCCAGCCTCGGATTCGGATCGGGCCTTCATACGGCGACCATCTGGCATCCTTGCCTCGTAGCAGACCGAGTAGTCGGTTCCAACACCGCAGGAGCAAGCGTGCCATTCCCTGACTACAACCACGTCTGCGAACTCGACCTCTCCGTCTTCGTCCTCGATGATGTACCGTTCCCGATTATCGGGCAACTCAAAGCCGTGATCAACCACCTCATACCCTCTACAATCCTCGCAAGCCATGTCGTTCTCCTTTGTGTGCGAGCGGGGCATTTACCCCACAGTTGTTCGTAACAAATCCGCTGGTAGATCCAGTCTCCCCGAAGCCTCGCTCTACGAAAGCGTCCCAGCACCAACGCCCTCTCTGCCTCTGTGACTGCGTGTTGAACCGTCGTGCATCGACAGGCAACCTCGCCGCAACTATCGTCCCACCTTTCCATGTCATGCCTCCCCGACGTGGGGAGCGTGCGCCAAGTACAACAAAGCCAACGCATCAGCCGAGAAGTCCTCTGGAGACAGCGACGAGCGTAACTGTTGGAGCCTTGCGACTGTCTCCGGCAGGAGTTCATCGACGAATGTGGGGTCCAGCAACAGCAACTTGAGTATCCCTACCTCCGTCAACTTCCAGACCGGATACTCGACATGACCAGAACCTATCTCAATCCCTGTGTCCTCGAACCAGCCTGTCTCTACCAACTGACCGGCTACCTTCCCCCACCGTTTGCCCCAGTCCGTGACCTTCATGATCAAGCCTGCGTCGGGGAGCGGAGGAAACAGATCGACGTTGACCGTCAACCGACTGTAGGGAGTACCGTCCGGCGACCATGCCATGAGAAGCAGACAGTGTGGAGACTCGACAAAGCGACCAATCTCCAAAGTGACCTTCTCCCCATCCAACTCTACCTCACCGAAGACCATGCTCCGGGTTCTTCCAAGTTGCCTTTTCATGACTTGCCCTCCGCTGACCAAGCGCCACTCAGCCCAAATGCTTCCGGCTCGTCAGGGACGAACCAGCCGTGCTCACACAGTGCGTCAAAGATTGCCTCGTCCGTGGGCGAGATTCCGTGGTAGCTCCAATCCAACTCTCGGCCCAATACGATGTGGTCCACTTCCTCGTGAACCTCTCCGTCGTGCTTGTACGCTACCCGCTGCAACTCCTGACCCATGTGCTCCGAGTGGATCTCCCATTCCCTGCGGGAGTGGTCCTCGTCATCCAGCACCGGGTAGTTAGCCAGTGCCGCCTCGATTTCCTCTGCCACCTTTGCCGCTGGTGTGTCCGGCTTGACGATGATGATCTCAAACCAGCCACAGCCCCAGTGGTTGAACGAGTGCTCCTCGTAGTCCTCGCCGGGAGAATCCTGCTCCAGCATCCTGATTGCCGAGTCGTAGTTTGACTGAGCCAGCACCTCCGAATCCCGATTTCTTCCGACCGGGACGACCAACCAATCCTGTCGGTCGTGGAGCGAAAGCCCCGCAACGTCGAACCCTGTAGGTCTGAACTGTTTGTACGTTTCCATCATGCACCTCCCTTGGATTCCGCTTCCTCGATTGCCTCGATTGCCGTCCACTTGATGACCCCGCACTTGAGCACCGGGTCGGTGGGGCGAGTCGCTTCCGCGAGGATTTCCTTCAACGCTTTCAACAGCTTCCTTTCCAACGCAGTCATCACTCACCTCCCGTCTGCGCCATCGTCGGTGCGTCCAGAATGTCACTCGTATCGACTTTCACATCGCCGTAAAGCCAGCCCATCGCCCGCTTCATGATCTGTGCGTCTGCCCTGACAATAGCCCCGATGCTAATGCCAAAAACCCTGTGGGTAACGTCCCGATCCCACTGGGAGAAGAACGCATCCGTGTTGGGAATCTCCGCAGGGTTTCCTCCCTCCGGTCCTGCGTGGCACTGCCTCGGGGCGTGAGTAGCCTCGTAGCAACGCAGGTCTGCCCTGCTCAACAGGACCGTATCAATGTCCAGCCCTTCGTGCATGACTGGTGTTTGCGTGGCGATTGAAACCTGACGGTTATCCATCTGAAAGACGATGTTCGCCGTCTTCCCCCACGGTGTGACTATTGGTTGGTGTCCAAAGACCTTCCAGCCCTTGCTCTCATTCGACTCTGATTCTGACATAATGTCCTCCCGGCCTGCGCCGTTCGTTGGTGGGAGTCGGTGAACCGATACACCATTGTACCGATTCACCTTTCCCTTGTTTGTCAAGTACCTCGTTCCAAGACCTTGACCATTTCAGCTTGACCATCCTCATGCTTGACGCATCCGATGACCGTTCCATGTCGGAACTCGAACTCGGTTCCGTCCGACAGATTGTGCCGGATCTTGTCCTCGCTGTTGAACGGGACGTATGCGAGCAGGTTCCTGACTCCGGTAGAATCCTCTACCACCATCTTCGCCGCTCCCCACTTCAACCCGTTTTCCTTCGGGTCGATGTCCTCTGACGCAAAGTACGCTCCGAGGAAGTGACAGAACTCGCACCGAGCCTCCGGGTTGACCAGATACTTCGGGAGCAACGGGGTGCCTCGATCTCCGGGGTGTCTGCCCTGTTTCTTGATGACGATGGTTCCAGTTTCCTGACCACAGGCACCGCAGGCTTCCATGAACGGATGACCGACTGGTGCGCGCATGAAATCCTCTTGGGTTGCGTAGTTATTCACCTCGCACCCCCTCGACCTTCCGCTTCGCCAAAATGTCCTTGAGCGTAGCCTCGGGTCCGTAGACCTCAACCATCTGATTCAACAGGTTCGACACGTCCTTGGCTTTGCCTGCCATCCGCATGGACCGAAGCCCCATGTCTACCTTGACCCTTCCTCGTCCGTTGCGTGACTCAGCCATTGGACACCTCCTTGGCTTGCGCCTCGCTGCGGGAAACGTCAGCGGTCTTGACTGCGTACTGCATACCGCCTTCTCCGCATCGCTTCACCTTTACGGTGTCACCGGGTACGAATCCCTCGTTCTCCAACCTTGACCTATGCTCGCTGGCTTCCGCGTACGAGTTGTAGGTCGCCTGAATCTTCCATGTTCTACTCATGGTTTCCTCCTGCCTTTCGGCGTTCACTGAATCGGGTGTCTGCCTCGTCAGCACCGGGGTAACAAATCCCCGATGTACCCGTCGCCTCCTTGGGACGACGAGTTTCGGCTATGGTTTCTACGATTGCTTGAAGTACAGGATCTTCCAATCCGAGTCAGGTTCCGTCGCCTTGGACAGCCACCGCTTCAAGGTCTGCTTTTGCACACCCATCATGTCCGATGCCATGTCCAAGTTGCCGCCCTTCGCCTCGATGTGGTTGAGAGCACCGATTGCCCTCTCCCGCTGATACTGGGTGTAGCTGATCCTTCTCGCCACACCGTTCAGCCTTCGTGCGTGTCCGTGCATTTCAATACAGATCGCAATCACCTCGTCGCCGGACAACTTCTTACTCATCGCCGCCTTCCTCTACCGCTGGGTGCCTTGCAGCATCCTCGATAGCCTGACGTTGTTCCTCGATCCGAGCCTTGATTGCCTCCTGTTCTTCACGAACCTCCCAAGGAGGACGTTTCTCAGCCCGACGCCAATCGTGCTCCCAGCCAGCCCGCATACCCAAAATCGTCTCCTTCGGTACTGCGTGCTCCGTTCGCTCTGCGAGGTCGTGAACCGACAGCCCGCCGTCCAACATGTCCAAGACGTGAACTCGAACCTCGTGGGCATCTGCCAGTCGGAAGTACGGCTCCATTGTCCACCGCTTGTCGAACGTGTTGTGGACGACGATGAGGTCAGCCTTGTTCTCACCAAACAGTCGGTCCACCTCGTCAGCGCACCAGCGATGAGCCTTACCGAGAAGATGACCGCTCCAGCGATACTCGACCTCTCCGTAAGACGCTGGGTCAAGCCGCTGGTCGTACTGATCCGGGTCTTCGATTGTTGCCATCTGACTACGGCGAACATCAATCACCGGGTCGTCATCCTTCAACCGCTTCTTCAACCCTTCCGGGGGTGTGCCTTTGTACAGGCACATGTAGTCATCCGCTGACCGCATGAACCTTCGGTCGTTGTCTCCGCAGATCAACCTCGCCATTGAGGTCTTTCCTGATCCGCTCAATCCTCTCAACAATATCAACGTCTTCATACTTTCTCTCCGATTGTGTGACTGCCGACGGCTCTCGCACTGTCGATGGTGCAGTCCTGTTGTTGTTTATCCTGATGCCACTCTACAAAGTTGGGGTGACGGACGGCACCGTTGGGAAAGACTCCCTTTCCGTTCACCTTGAATACCCTCCCGACGAACTTGCCGGGATTGTCAAACATCTCCGTTCGCTGTGCCTCGGTCAAGCCGGAAACGCGAACCGCCTCCTTCAACTCTCCCTCGACGTACAGACCTCCGATGACTGACTTGACCATGCGCCCCTTGTACTTGTCTGCGTTGCTCTGCCGGAATCCCATGCAGACATAATCGACTTCGTACGTGCGCTTGATTCTCGCCCAGCCCTCTCCGAAGGGTGCCGATCCCTCTTTCAGAATCAGCCCCTCCCAATCCTCTGCCAGAACCCAATCAGCCCAGATTCGCTGTACCAAGTCCGTGATGCCCTCGTCCCGAGAAGTCCTCCACTGCGGTATGCACTGGATTCGACCTCGCGACGTGACCGACAGGGGATTCGGTGACGAGTGGGTCGCAATCGACGGAAGCCCCGCTGACGGCTTGCCGAAAACAACCTGCTCCAGAAACGCCCGCCGTGTCCATTGGGGCTTGTCTCGGAAACACTGCCCTCCGAACTCCACCAAGTCGAAGGCCATGAACTGACCTGTCAACTTTCGCCGCTTCGACCAGTTGGTGCCGAACATGAACTCCCCGTGAAGCACGATCCGACTCCCGCCGACTGCGTACCCCGTGTCGTCCTCTCCCGAGTCCCGAAAGTAGCCCCAAGGACTGAATGGGACCGCCAGCTTGAACTCATCCTTCAAGGTTCCGTTTCGGGAGTAGACCTTGACCGAGGTTCCCTCAATCACCATCTGCCCCCAGATGCCATCGCCTTTCAACTCAACGACGTTCCAAGGTGGCTCCGGGTTGCCCTTCCACTGGAGGACGCTCTGCCCTGCCGCCTCGTACTTGAATCGTACGTTGGTGAACTTCGGACGGTTCAGAACCATCCCCTCGTAGACCTTCTGCTTGGTTCCCATCACTCACCTCCTTCGACTGGTCGTCGGTACTCGGTGGGGAGTTCCACGACCTCCCCGTCATTTGTGACGCCGAGGTGCTCGTGCTCGTTCTCCCCTCCCCAGTCATTCAAGTCCTCTGCAATCTCCGGGATCGTGAACATCACGTTTGCCCGAACAGCGCCGTTGCTTTCGGGGTCCATCGCCGTGATGGTCCTTGCCCCGATGTACCCGTCGTACCTCGCCAGCGCCAAACTGTCGTTCTCACCTTCCAGCAACTCCCGCATACGCTCTGCGAGCCTTGCAACGGCGATGCCCATGTCCGTCAGACGTTTGCGTGGGGAGTAGTCGAGGAAGTCCTCACCGCACTCCGTAAACTCCCCACTCATTTCATCGACCAGCCTATCGACCATGATCTCAATGTCCTCTCGTTCCAAGTTGCTACTCATTTCGCACCTCGCTTGCCGAACGCCTGCTCGACTTCTTCCTGTGACTCAAACCGTTTGAGGACCATTTGGGTCAACGTACCCTCTGGCGTGATTGCCGCCTCCGTCAGACTCTCTTTCAAGACTTGAAGGAACGGTGTGCTCGCTATCCGGGCAACACCGTTAGCCTTGTTCGCCTTGGCACAGTGCTCCGGGTCTTCCGTCGAGAACCACGTACGGCAGTTCCAAGGACGGTGCTCGTAGACTGAACAGGCACCATCGACCAACAGTGGACAGGGCGTGTTCGATGCCTGCGCTTCCCTGAACATCGCCTTCGCCGTGCGCTTGTCATCCTTCTCCAGCATCCTTCGGACATGCCGTGGACCGAACAACGCTTTTCGGAAGTAACCTTCCTTGTCCTTGATTGGCGACTGCCCAGCGAACCGTTCCATCCACTCTGACATGTTGTCCTTGACCCGAAGACGAACTGGCTCCGGCAGGTTGTGGATTGCCACCGTCAGGACAATCGCCTCTGCCGGATTGATCTCGACGCGCTCGTAGCAACAGGCTGTGCAGCCTACGCCGAGGCACTTGATTTCCGAGAGGCTTCCGTCTGCCTTCATCCTCTCGACCATACGGTCTGCCTGTTGAAACAGACCCATCACGAACTCGTAGACACGCTCCGTGATGTCCTCTCCGTCTGGTCCTTCGACCAGCGGCTTGCCGCCCACTCGGGGCATAATCAACTCATCCATTGGACACTCCTTTCAGTCCGGCTTGCTCGATGCTCGCCATCTTCCTGTTGAACTCGACCTTGGTGATGTGGGTTCCGATTGCCGAGCGCACGGTCAAGAAGATGCGCCAAGGTGTCATACCGAACTCGATGGTTGCCTGATCTACGAGATTCACCAGCGCCCTTGTTTGCTCGTCGGTGGAGCAGGGCCAAGCGAACCTCAACCAATCTCCGAACGTCGGGGCCTTGCCCAACGTCGGTTCCTTGTGTTTCGTACTCATGCTGTCCTCCACTGCACTGTGGAGCGGAGCCATTTCCAAAGCCGGATGTACCAAGGGAGCCTGACGACCAGCGGTGCCGGGTGCGTCTTGCTCTCCTTCCACTCAAGGAACGGGACGCCGGGATCGACTCTCCTATACATGGCGTACTCCCTGCGGAGCATCGCCGTTCGACTGACCGTTCGGTACGACCAGCCTCCGTTGCCGTGGTACTTGCTCCACCCGTGTTGGGGAATACCGACCTGCAACCCAGCCTTGACGCACATGTCCCATACGCCTGACTTGGTTCGCCGTTGTCCTCCAGGTCCAGTGCTGGTGACTGGACCGAACACGAATGAACCGTCCTCCAACTCCGTCAGCCAAGGGATGCCTGTGTTCGTTGGTTCTCCAGTAGCCGCCCTCATTGGACACCTCCCTTCTCCAAGTCACGCTTGTAGGACTGTGCCTGCATCCGTGAGCACCCACTGACGATGGGTCGGGCTTCTCCGTGAAAGACAACCCCTCGGTGTCCTTTGGGGAGATCCGACTTGCGGAAGACCGCCCAACTGTAACTGTCATCGCCATTGAACTTTCGCAACGTGTATGCCGGTTTCATTCGACACCCCCGTTCTGCTCGACGTAGCACTCCTCGTACGCTGCCTTGTGACCTTCGTACGTGAAGTTGACTCCTGCATCTTCCAGCTTCGCCGTGGCACAGTCGTAAGCCGACCACCAGCGAGCCTCCTTTGCCGGTTGCGCTACCAGAATCCAGTAGCCCAATCCGACAACCACGATGGCTGCAAAGAACAGCCCTGCCAACAGTTCCTTTGTGCGCTCGCTCATGCTTCACCTCCACCGAAATACTCTGTGGAGTAGGTGACGATCCAAGGAGCGTTGCCCGCACCTTTCTGCATCGCCTTGTAGATGCACGTTTCACCGAGGAACGCGACGATGGTTCCTGCGTCCTTGTCGTGCTCGACCTTGAAGCCCTCAAGCCACACCATGTGCTTCACGAGGTCCATCACCTCCTTGTGGGTTCCGAGGCACGAACGCCTTGGGCGTACTGGACTGTTTGCAAATCCTTTTACTGCTGCTTCCATTTTACTATCCTCCGTCCTCTCGGACTTCTTCGGGTAGGTTTACCCTTGTTTGTCAATGACCTGTCTCATCAGCACGGGGAGGTCATCTTCCGTGGACTCCCCCCGAAGGGGGAGTTTCGACTGTTACTTCTTCCGCTGCTGCAACAGGTGAATCATCGCCTGCGTAGCAAGGTCCAACTGCCGACGCTCATGGGCAACGTCACCGTCATCCCCTGCGAGGTGAGCGACCTCGTGGAACATGACCTCGATGGTGTCTGCCAAGTTGCCGACCGTCTTCCGACTCAGGCAGATGACCTTCTCCCCTGACTTGAAGGTGCCTCGCACATCATCACCCTCGAACTCCACGACGTTCACATGTGAGAGCACGTCGTACTCGAAAGTGTCCGTTGCGTCCGTTGCCTGAATCAACCTGCACGCATCGTCGATGTTCTCCTGCTCCTGATCCGTCAGGTCATCCCAACTGTACGTCTGCGTGACCGTCATCCTCCCGTCCCGCTTGGCGAGGTGGAAGCCTTTGATCCGGGTGTCCTGCTCCAGAACCTCCAATCGGCTTCTGCCTACCACAACGCCCTTCTTGCCAACGTGTGCCAGCTCCTTGGCTTGGGACAGGTTCTCAACTGGAACTGCGCCTTCACCGTGCTTCCCGAGGAACCGATCTCCGATGTGCTTGACCACTGTGGAATCGTTGACGAAAGCGTAAGCCTGCTGCGCCTCCATCGCATTGGGATTGTCCAGCACCGCTTCGACGTGATCCCCGAACTCATCCGGCTCATCCCTGAAAGCGGCGACGGTCAGCTTGCCCAGCGCCCACTTCAAATCCCACTCGTCCACCAACTCACGGTCACGATTGGTTGCCCGTCGGAGGTCGTACCCGTAGGACAGATTGTCCGGTCGCTGCATCACCAGCACGCCCTTGTTGAAGATCATGCCCTTGAACTCAGGCTGGAGTAGAATCCGCTCGCCCTCGTACCCGACCGTCTTCACCTTCTCCGGGTCGAACGCCTCGTTGGTGAACAGGAACCGATTGCGGAGAGCATCGTACTCCTCCTGCGATACCCCGTACACCTTGACCAAGAACCCTTCACGCGGGTTCTTCAACTTTCGTGTACGGATGTGGAGCGTGTGACAGTCGAGGTCGCCGTGATGCCTAATCTCGGGAATCCACTGCTCGTCCATGTTCCGAATCACCATGTGGTATCGGCTCGACCGAGCGATGGTCAACATCGCCATCGGCAGTCCCTCTCCGAACTCACCAATCAGGTTTGCATCACTGCGGGAACCCGAATGGCCCATCGCCATCGCCTCTGCCGGAACCTTGATACCGAAGTTGTAGATGTTGACGCAGCCGACGAATCCCTGATGCTCCTGCTTCGGGTGAAACTCGACTTTCAGCTTGCCGAGTCCGTCATGCCTGCTCTCCTCTCCGTCCTTGCCGTTCGCCATCAACTCTCGCAGTGCGTGGTTGATGTTCCATCCCGGCTGATAGTTCATATCCAGTGTCGTCTTGATCATGCTACTTTTCCTCCGTCCGTACCCTCCCCTCGGAGGGTGTTGGACTTCTATGGTTACTCCCCTGTCTCATCAGTACAGGTAGGGGAAACTTCCTGTAGACCCCGTTAGGGGTTTCGACTATTTCTTGCTCGCCTTGCGCCTGATGTACTTGGCGTTCGCAGCCACTCGCTGCGACCTCGACTTCTTCTCGACCTTGACCGTTTCCTTCGCCACTCGAATCTTGGCTCCTGCGCCCTTCTCGATTGCGAAAGCGTGTGCCTTCGCCTCGGCATCGGCTCCGGTGAACCTCCACCACTTCCGACCGCCCTTGACCTTCACCTCGTACCCGACGACCTTCTCGTACGTCTCCGTCGCTGGTCTGCGCTTGGGCAACGCCGACTGCCCCTTGGCATCTGCGTACCTTGCCCGCTTCCCACTGTGCCAGCACTTCTTGGGACCGACTCGCTTCTTGTGAGCCTCGACATCCTCGGGGGCGAAGAACTCTGCCGTTGCCACCAACCCTGTCGTCTTCTTGCTCCAGTCCCACACGGCTGGGAGGACTGCCAACTTCCTTCCCCACTTGTCGGTACGCCACTTGGGTTCGTTGATGTTGTACTTGGGTACGTCTGCGGCTTCAATAACTGGGATGCGTACGAACACGATGGCGGGTGACTCGCAGGCGACCACGACCTCCAGAATGTACTTGTCAGCACCGGGCATCCGACTGATTCGGTGGGCGAAGTCCTTTCGGAAGTAGTCCTTGACCACGACCCACCGGCTACCGAGAAGGCACTTGTTTCCGCTCACCGTATCGGCAACCTTCTCCGTGCGCTTCGCCCTCGCAGCCTTCTTCCGACGACGGGTTGCTGTGGCCCGCTTCGCTGCTGACCGTCGGACCTTCTTCATCACGAACTTCTCAGCCTCGGTGTACACCTCGTCCTGCGTGTCGTGGTCTGCCTTGTTCACTGCGGCGACTGCTGCGGTGACCAACTGGTAGAATGTTTCCTCGTCCCTGTCGGGATTGCACTTGGGGTCGTTCTCGTTCGCCTTGTGGAACTTCGCACCCCACTTGGCGATCCACTTGTTGTGTCGCTCCGTGGGGGTCACGCCACGGGAGGTGGTCTGGTCAGTCCCCAAACCGGGCATTGAGTTTCCGAGGCCGATCATGCTGCACCTCCACCGCCGACGATTGAATCGTACCCGGCGAGGTATCCGACGCTGTGGTCCTGTCGCTGCTTGCCAGCTTCGGCATCCTGTGCGCCCTTGGCGTAGTCCTCGTTCCAGTTTTCAACGAGTGGCGAACTCGGTGTCGGGAACTTGATTGTCAACTGCTGTGTCATTCGATCCTCCTGCCTTTCGGCTTTCTACGGTTTTCATAGAGACTGCGTCTTTATCTCTTTCTCAATCTCTATATATATAATATAGCATGTTTACAGGGGTTTGTCAAGCACTTTCTTTTACGCGATCACCCGAGCGTTTTCGCCGCGTCTGTGGGCTACTCTACGATTTTTGACCCGGAAGCTGGATCAAACCGTGCCGCATGTGAAACGCTGACTCTCCGGGGCCGGGAAACTCATCCGACACCCAAACTTCGACTCGTGGCTCTCCTCCAACCTCGGCGTAGACCTTGAGCGTGGCTCCCGCTACCACCTGTGAATCGTCCGTCCAACAATCCTTCATGGCGTCCAGCACGATCTTCCTGATGTTGTCCATGTCCGGTCGAACGGTGGCCCAAAGAAATCCTTTGTGGTCCTTCTTCCGATGGTACTTCTTCGGTCGGGGTAGGACCGCGAGAATGTCAACTCGTACTGGACCCTCCAGCTTCTCCGTGATTGCCGCCCGAGCGAAGATACCAGCCTTGGTTTCCCACTGCTTCGTACGCTTGGGCGTGTACATCCCAAAGCGCCCTTGCCTCGGTCGTCCCTTTCCTATCGGAGCCAACTGGATTGTGAACTTCTCCCTCACTCCTTCCCCCAAAGGCTCGGCAGGTACTTGCGCCACTGGAACCAAGGTCGCTCATACAGGTACAGGGTTTGGGAGTCGTGGTTGTACGCTTCCACCTCAAACGGATTCATCCTGTATGCCTTCTTCCCGCTGCGGTGCGTCACCAACCCGATGAGGAAGAACAGCCCGTACAGAATCCACTGAAACACGAATAGCAACTCCAACTGCTGCCTGTAGTGGATCGTTTCGTGCCTCCGCGTCCGTTCGTTCATTTCGCCTCGACACCAAACAAAGAAGCCGATGCTGATTGCCCAAATCTCAATGGGTGCAACCTTGCTCAACCAAACTGGAACCTTGCTGTTCTCCACCATGATGGGTGACAGCCACTTCTTGCCTTCCATTACTCACCTTCTGGATCGGGGTGTGATACCGATACCGATGTTGCCTCAATGACCTTCGCCGTGTTTGTAAGCCTGACCTCTTGTGGAGCACCTGACTCACCGAACTGGTCGAGAGGACTGTTATCCTCTGTCTTCAACGACTCTGCTGGACTGGTCCCTCCTGCCCTACCGTAGCCGCCGAACATCTTGGCGATGATGCCTGAGCCTTTCGCCTCGATCTTGATTGTGTCCCTGTCGTCGGTCATAGCCTTTATCTGCCCGCACAGCCCGACAAAGTTCTTCAACTCCTTGGACACCTCCGGGTCGAGAAGACCGCCTTTGACACGCTCCGTAGCCAACGCAAACTGTAGCCTGTCGAACGCCTGCGTCATTAGCTGACGGAGCATCGACCCGAGATCGCCTGTCGTGGGTTGACCCGCTGCGTCTACAGGAGTGAACGGGACCGTACACTCTGAACCTTGCTTGAAGAACGGACACTTATCTGCGATGTAGCACTGGTCACACCATCGACCAATCTTCGCCGTCTGATCCAACTCCCGCTTTTCGGGCATCGCCAAAGCCGTGATCTGCGGTCCTTCATCCAACGCCTTCACTACAGGATCGTTACGGTGCTGCATGTCGATGACGGTTTGGTACTCACACCAGACCGCCGCGTTGTACCTATTGACTGCGTACGGATCGTCAGACACCAACTCGTCGTGACTGATGTGGTACTTCTCGCACATGTCCTTGATCCATGGATTCGTCCTACGAATGTCCTTGTTCTTACTGTCAGCCGTTTTCAACTCGTTGCCTTTGAGGTGGTACGTCACTCCGTACTGCTGCCCCGCCAGCCAAGAGGTTGAATCCACAGAGTAGAACGAGAGGTTCCTAAAGACCTCCTTGTTCGTCATGGCGAATCCGTGAACCGGCTTCTGGTACTTGTTCGACATAGCCAGCAACGGCAGGTAGTCATCCCGAGGCCAACCACCAGCGAGTCCCAGATACTTCATGTTCGGGTTCTTACACCACTCTTCCCAAATGAGCATCCGAGCCGCTTGCCTCTGCGGTGCCGCGTCGTTCTGTGCATCCCAGCCTGACTCGCCTCCGAGAAGACCACGAGTAACCAGCGTGTTGTACTCGATGGACTTGTGATACACCGGGACCGGGTAGACCTCATCTGCCCACATGTCATCGCGCCATTTACGGACCTTGCCCATACCGACGCCTTTGACAGCACCAATATCCAGTTCAACGTACTCGTTGAAAAACTCCCCGTACTCCTTCAACCATGCGTGGTACTTCCGCATGTATTCTTCCGGGGCATCCGTCTTCTGCGTTGTGCCTTGTTTGTGCTTGAACAGCGACGTGCTCAACTGACCGTGAGCCGAGAAGAACGTGTGAGCGCCAGAGTCGAGCATACACCACGCATCGATCTCCTTCATCTTCTCCAGCAAGGCGTGAAGCGTCGCCTTCTTCATACGCTTCATGTAGAAATACGACATGAGGATCTGCAACGGCTTGTCCGTGTACTGCCCTACATGGCACAAGTCCTTGAAGTGACTCTGACTTTGCGCTCCTGCGAGTAGTACCCTCATTTGCCAACCCTACCTGCGATGCGCGACTTATCCTGATCGGGGAGTTCCCCGTCCTTCCCTATCTTCCAATCCTTGACCGGAAGACCGCCACGACCATCCATCATATTTACCAACTTTGCCTTGTTTGTCAAGAACCGCTTTTCCACATCCTTGATGATGTACTGGGCGATTGCTTCTGCTACCCGACCTTGGTTGCTTCCGAACAACAGGTCACATCGAGACAGCCTCTTTGACCTCATTGGATCGACCGATGGCTTCTCAGCCCACTCCAATGCTGCGTCCACAACTATTCTGGCTTCCTCTGTTGCCGTGAACTGTAGGAACACGTCCCTCCAACGGTACGAGTCATCCTCGGTATCGAACGCCGTGGTCGTGGGCAAACCCTTCAACCCTGCGCCGTGTCGGTCCTTCCACCACTCCCAACTGTTGTACGCGATGACAGGTCTTCCCGTGGCGAGGAACATGAACAGGGCAGACCCGGTATCTCCTATGAGGACTGCCGCCTCATCGAAGTGATCCGTAACATCGTCCTCTCCGCTGGTACATTCCACGTTGTCGTACTTGTTGACCACATCGAAAGTCTCCGTGAGAGATCCTTTGTCCGTGTGCGGGTGCATAGCCACAACAATCTTGTAGCCCCGAGAACGATAGTAGCCTGCGTGGTTCTCGATGAACTCCCTCACCCATCGAAGGTGGGAACAGAACCGCTGATTCCACGTCGGAGCCAACAGGATTGTCTTGCCAGTAGCCTTGCCTTGGCGAACCGAATCCATCTGGACGTACCCGAGCGGCACCTGTCTGGACGTGTCAATGCCACGAGCCTCTGCCTGTTGGACTGCGTACCAAGATGCCACAAACTCACTGACCACCTGCTTTGGTTTGACGTGGTACGTGTGGTTCTTGTTTGAGCCGACTCCGTGGTGGATGTGGTAGACTGGGAGGTTCGCTTCCTCGACCTCCCTACGAGCGGCGAAGGTCCAGTTTGCCGTGATAGCTACATCGCCTTCTCGGAAGTCCGGCACATCGTTACGCATCGCCTCGTAGTCCATCCAGTACGGTCGAATGTCCAAGTCAGGCTTCAACGCCAACAGTGCGTCTGCCACCTTCTGACACAGCACCAGCGTAGACTTCCTGTAATACAGCATCCAGATGACTGGACCTCTTTCCTCTTTAGTTGCCATTTGACTTCTCCTCAAAGCAATCCATTAGTTTCGACAGTACGCAGTCCATGTCGTACTGCTTTACTTTGTGCCAGCTATGTGGAGCGGTCAGGGCGTGCCTTACCTTCTCCCGAATGTCCGAGATCGAGAACGGGTCATACATCCCGTCCTCCAGATACTCGGTGTAGGGTGCCATGCGTGGTGCCACGGGGCTTGCTCCAGATGCGATGCCCTCAATGACTGACAGGTTGAGCGTGTCCCAACCTCCCGCAGTCACAACTACCTTTGAGCGAGCCAACAGATCCTCGTAGGTGCTGCCTCGGCACTCCATCAACACTGCGTATCCTAACCGCTGTAGGTACACAGCCATCTTGACCTTCTGTGACTTGCCTCCCTCGGGACTATCCGCACTCTCACCTGTGGCGAATACTACTCGGTCGGAGAACGGCTCCAACGCCTTTGCCAGCAACGGCAACTGCTTCTCATGGGCGAACCTGCCTGTGACCGCAATCAACGTCTTCGGGGCTGTGGCTACGTCGAACCTACTAAAGTCCATCGGGAACCCAATGATCTTTGCCTTGTCTGCTGCCTTGTCTCCGTAGTGCTTACGGATAGCCTGCTGGTGCGCCACGCTGTTGATCGTGACGAACTCCAAATCTCGATACAGTTGTGACTGGTCGGGGGTGCGAGCGCCCATCATCACGTCACAGAACTGACCTGTCTCTACGCCTCCGTGCGAGTGCGTAGCCACCTTCTCTCCCATGCCCAGTAGCATGGGGATAGACCAATCGTCCGAACGGATGACGTACCACAGGTCAGCCTGCGGTGACGATTTCAGACTGTCTTGAACTGACTCCTTGGGAAGACCGAACACCTCAACCTGTGTGACTGTGTATCCTCGGTCCTCAAGTCCCGAGCAAACGGCCTTGGCGAAACCGCCAGACCAGTTTCCGGGTTGGGTCTGCGTGACGACGTTGATCCTATATCGCCCTTTCCTTGTTGCCATGTCTTGCTCCTATGTCTGGTGTTTGTCACTTGTTTAGCTCCGCGAATAGTGCCTCAACCATTTTCACGTCTTCCGGGGTGTCGAACTCGATTACCGTTTTCTCCCCTATCTCTAACGCCTTGAAGGACATGTCGGACTCGTCAATCAGCTTGTCGAACAGATCCTCGTAATACAGTTTGGAAGCGTAGGGACCGTACGCCAAGTGGAACGCTACTGCTGCTGGTGGAGACAGAAAGTAGATGCCTACTGTTTCGCCTCGACACTCAGCGGGTTCCAATCCCTTGCCGATACGCAGGATCTTACCGTCCTGCTTGCCGCCCTCCACGCAGATTGCTTTGACTTCTTCCTCTGCGACTGTGCTTGGGTCCAGCAACGCTGTGGATACGCCGTGCTCTGCCATGTCCCTAATCACTTCGCTGAACATTGGGTGGGCAATCACGAGGTCTGCGTTGGTGACATAGACTCCCTCAAAGCCGAGCATCGTCCTACCGCCAGAGTTTGGTACGAGATCGTTCATCCCGAGATCCAAAGACGCTGCGGTCTGCGTGGTTGCGTACTCCGGGTTCACCACGAAATCCCAAGTGACGTTTGCCCAAGTCATCATCACTTCGTTCGCAGCATCCATCACCTTGTCACGCTTGTACCCGACTACAAATCGGACGTGATCAACGTGTGGGAGAAACGGCTCCAAAAGTCTGTCCAGCACAACACCGTAGTCATCGAACCGCATCAAGCACTTCGATGCCCCTCCGAGTCGTTTGGCTCTACCAGCCGCCAGCACAATAAGACCTTTCATACCATCTCCTATATCAACTTGTCCTTGTTTGTCAAGAACCTACAGCCTCTCCACCATGAATGATTCGACGGGTCGGTCTGCGAAGTCCATCCTACGCAGGAACTCTGCCTGCGAGTTGTGAGACAAGATTGCTCTACGCTTTGTCCTCCAGTCATCCTCGGTTGGTAGAAACGACACGTTACTCTGAACTCCTATACCGAAAGTGGCGAACACTCCGTCCCACTTCTTGTCCTTTAGGTACTGCTTCACTGCTTTGTGGACTTCCACATGCTCTGGGTGCAGATTCAACTCTCCGATATGACTGTGGGTCAGTACCATGTCCCACTCCTCGATACGCTGCTTCTGCAACTGCTCCTTCAAGTCTACAAAATCATCCCAACCATCCAGCATGACTGGTCGAGCGTTGTAGTGCTTGCACGCAGCCTCGAACTCGGCTTCCCTCTCGGGACTACCGTACTCTCCCTCACGCTCCGGGGAGCAACAGATGAACGTCAACTCTACGCCGAGCCGTTTCAACATAGACAGGGTGGTCCCAGCCCAAAGGCACTCGTCATCCGGGTGCGCTGTGATCTGTACCAACCTCATTTCGCCGCCTTGTTGATAGCCTTAGACAAAGCCCGAAGATCCGATGCGGCTTCCTTGTTCATCGTTGTCGCCAGAACCACGCCCGACGATGTGACCAGTTGGTGCTCTGCCTTGCCTGTCTTCTTGACCGTCTTCCGTTCCTTTGCAGTCGCCTTTCCCACAGATCGGACTACAGTTTCAGCCGCCTGCTCTCGATGCCCTGCAAGCACCGCTGGGCTGCCTTCGTTGGGAACATGGGTCAGTCCCTTGTCCTTCGTTACTGTCAGCACCTTCTGGTACTTGGTCTTGTTATACAAAGCGGCCATTGTCGCCTCCTAAATCTGTCAAACCTTCCAAGTCAGCCTTGACCACATCGAATCCGGTGTGTGCCTTCTCCCAAGGACCGTGAACGTGGATCGGTTTGCACTCCATGATGAACTTGAAGGCACTATCTACTGTGTCGAACCTGTGGCTATACAAGTCACGGTACGACAGTCGGTTCGGCACGATGGGCATGGCTCCCAAGTAGCCTGCCTCCATAGCTGCGATACCGAATGTCTCCGATGGGGGCCAACAGACTACAAACTCTGCCCTGCCGAGAGCCTTGTAGTATTCGGACTTTGACGAGCAACGCTCCCAAGTCCTGTAAACGTGCTGACCTGATTCTTCCAGCTTGGCAATCAGCCTTTCACCCTCGGGGCTTACCTTGTCTGGTCCCGGTCGGTGAGGCCAAAGCACTCGAATCGACTTCTGGTCGCTCCGGTAGTATTCCAAGTCGTGCAGTGCAGCAGGAAACGGAACGACTCGAACCTTGAAGTCCGGTACGCCACGGTGCGTCATAAGCTGACGTTTGTGGTGCTCCGAGAAGACCAAGATCCTGTCGAGGCGACGAAGCCAGCCCCTCTCTACGTCTGCTGCCCAGTCGTTCATACCTGACCGATGCAACAGGTCGTGCCTTGAGTACGAGCCACAGTGCATGAAGCCTGCAACCTTCACATCAAGACCTCGTGCGTCGAGCATATAGAAGACCTGCTCTAACGGGAACCACAGGTCGTGGAAGAACAAGCAGTCGTTCTCCTTGATTGCTCCCGCCTCGATCAACTCCGCGATCTTGATGACCTGCGAAGCCTTGTACTTGTGGGTGTTGAACACATCCAGAAAGTCTCCGGTGCCGATCTCTCCCGAAACCGAGTCACCGTAAATCCAGCGTGTCTGCTCTCCCCAAGTTGCAGCGAACCACCTGTTCCAATCTGCCGAGTATCTACCTTCCAGTGGTTCTATCGGAACCGTCCATATCATCGCACCCTCCTTTGGTCACTGCGGCTTGACCGCAAACCAAGAGACAGTGCCTACGTGGTCTTCGTGGTGACCGCTGGGTTGGTCCGTGAAGAACAGTTCCCAACCAAACTTATCTGCGTACAGGTCAACTGCTTCCTTGACCCTGTTCCATGCTCCCCGGTAGTTCCAGCGAATGTCACTGTAGTCGTGACCTCCGATGATGCCTCCCGGCTGAACCTTTCTGTACCAACTGTGAATGTCCTGACGCACCGCCTCATAGGTGTGGTTCCCATCCAAGTAGACGAACGACAACGAATCATCGTCCACCCACAGCGAAGCCTGCTCCGAGGTCATACGCTTCATCAACACTTTGCCTGATAGGTACTGCTCTACATTCTTCCGAGTAGCCTCCATGTTGGCACGGTGCTCTACGGTACTGCGGTTTCGACCAGCACGTTCACTGCGGTCTGTCGATGGACTCCAAGGTTGCTCCACGTACCTCGGTGGAAACTTCCACCACTCGCCATCGGCGGGTACTGGGTCAAAGTGTGTCCAAGGATCTACCAACCATAGTTCCTCTCCGTCCCACCGTTCTGCCAGTACCTTGCTGTACTCGCCACGATAAACGCCTACCTCGACTCCCTTGCCAACAAGCCCCAGCGAGTTCAACAAGTGCGGTAGGTCATCCCTGCTATCCAATCGGTGACTCATTTCGATGGCCTCGCACAGAGCACAGCCCCGTTCTCTCCATCCTCCGTCACCTTGACTACATAGGCTCGGTCCTCTCCCCACTGACTTGAACAATAGTCCAAGATCCACTGCGCCATCATTTCACACGACTTGCCGAGGGGCCAAGTGGGGTACGACTCTCCGATGAACGCATCCAGCTTGTCGAGTGCGTACAGGTACTCTACATCCCGGTCGTCGTGAAACTGCTGGATTCGTACAGTGACGTGGAAGACGTGCCTGTGCATATTCCGAAGGTGCTCATGGGGATGACCTTCTGGTGCTCCTGCCCACTGGTGCATCCCTTTGAACCGCGTAGTGATCTCCGCGTAGCTTTCCGTTTTCATTCCCATATCAATCGCCTCGCTTACAGGCTTCAAGCTCCTGCACTAATGCTGACATGTCCTCTACCGTTGCGAACGGGACTCGCTCGTCTGGACACTCGCAAACATGCTCCGGGGCGTTAGCCACGAACGAATGGAGAAGCCAGTACCCACTTACTGCCAAGATGACTGCCCCCAGCGTGAAGTGGATCTCAATGTCCCGTTTTGTACGCACACCTACTCCTTCACCGGGAGCGAGTCTGACACGTACTGTTCAATCTCAAACTTTGGACGCCACCTGTAGACAATCGTGGCTGGTCTGGACGCTGGGTAGCACCACTCCTTCGGTACGCCTCCTGTCCTCTTTGTGACGTTGGCTGCGTATCCGAGTGACCGAACCAAATCTACAAGTTCGTCCGGCGAGTAGTGCTTGCCCTTACAGGCATTGATCACTGGCTTCGGCAACGACTTGGGTAGCTTCTCCGCAACGTCAGCTACGAGTGAAGCCACATCCTCAACCGACACCATGTCGAACCGATCCAGTCCGTTCCTCTCAAACACTACTGGCGTGGAGTCGAGCGCAGCACTGATGACTGATTCAACGATTCCATATCGTGAGTCGATACGCTGCCCTTTGCCGTATACCACCTTGGGCAACCTGATCGATGCCCACGGTTGCTCCCCTTGGGACAGCATCTTTTCACAGATCAGCTTGCTCCGTGACGGCCAATCTACTGCGTTGTCTCCGTTCACCTCATTGTGGGGGTCCAGCGAAGATGACGGTCCAGTGATGCTCGCCTCGGACAGCATAATCAAACTCGCTGCGGGGAGGTGGCACATCATCGCCGTGGTTATCGCCGTATCTACCGACACAATATCCATAGGTGGATCGTCCGTGAGCGACACGCCAGCACAGTTGATAGCCACTGCATAGGACGCTTGCACCTTCCAAGTCTCCGGCTTCGTTGCATCTACCAGCTTTACGGAAAGACGGTCATGTCCTTCCAGCCTGCCTTCCTGTCCTGTGCGTAGGTCATCCCACACCTCAACCCAATAGCCTCGCTCCAGTAGCTTACGCACTACAGCGGTGCCGATGAATCCCAGCCCTCCGATGACCAAAATAGGACGGGTACTACCCATTCTTGCCTGCCTCGATAAGACGAAGGAACTCAGTCTTGTCGATTGACTCCGACGTTGGACGAATAGCGTGGGTACTGGTGTGCGTACCGTGAACTTGCACCCCTCGCATAGACATGCACATGTGCTCCGCTGACAGGAAGACGGCCACACCCTTCGGGCGCAGCCTTTCCGTGATGTAGTCAGCGATCTGAACTGTCAGTCGTTCCTGCACTTGTGGGCGTGCCGCAAAGTGCTTGACCACCCGTGCAAACTTGGACAGCCCCACTACCCACTTGTCGGGGATGTACCCGATGTGTGCTACTCCGTGGAACGGAACAAGGTGGTGCTCGCACAAAGAGTAGAACGGGATGTGGGAAACCACGACCATTTGGTCACAGTCAACCCCATCCTGATCCTTCGGGAACACCGTCATCTTTGGTGGGTCATCGTCCAGTCGGATCAACTCGTCGTACATTTCAACTACACGGCGAGGTGTGTCCTTTAGTCCGATACGGTCGGGGTTCTCCCCCATACCCGCCAACAGGTTCCTGATTACATCCTCATCAATCGGCATGTCCTTACCCCTGTTGTCCGGGCTTGAACGCTCCCGCCGCGTTCTTGACGAACGCAGAGTCCAACATCAAACCTGTGTTGCGAAGGATCTCCCCGATGGTTCGCACCGAACTGATCTGGTCAGCCACATCCATAGCCATACGCATGACCTCATGCGGAGTAGCCAAGTGGTGCAACTTCATGTCCTTCAAGTTGGTCACTGGGACGACCGTTCCGTTGTGCATCTGCACAAGGAGGACTGCGGTGTATGCTTCCGAATCCTCTGGAACGTCTGCCCCTGTTTCGATTGCGTCTGGACGGTTCCGGTTGGGGTCACTGTCACCCTCCGGTTTAGGAAGGGACTCTGTGTCCACACCACCGGCACCCTCAAACCCCTCCGGGTTCGCTGGTTCCGCCTTCTGCTCTTTGCCCTCGGCCTTTGCTTGCGACTTTGATACCGGCTGATCGCCTTCTCGATAGTTACCCATGTTCCATAGCTCCTGTAGTTTCGGTTGGAATAAATCGGTACAGCATCCCGTCTTGTGGCTCACAAGAAACCTCGGTCAACTGAACCCTGCGTTGTTGTTTTGTGGAATACAAAAAGTCAGTGAGGACCGTCCACATAGCCCACACCATTTCCTCTGCCGTGTACCGCTTTTCAACCATAGACGGCCAATACTTTTGGGCAATCTCTCCAAGGTCTACGTCGAGGATACGCTGCTCGTCTGACAGTTCCTCGCACGACAAAACGACATGGAAAGTTGCCCTTGGTTTGTCAAGATGTATCGCCTGCTCCAGAACGTGCATTACGGTACTCCCATAATCTTGTGCGTCTGGAGACTGATTCTCCACGATGGGTTGTCCCTGATGAACGCAAGACACGCCCGCAGATGCAACTGCTGACGTGTGGGATGCTGACAGTCTGTAGGCTGCACGAATCGCTCCGTGGCGTAGGTTTCCCAATCCAGTGGGTTGGCTGTTCCGGGTGTGGCATCGTACACAACCTTCACCTCATGGTACGGCTGGTCAACCACTGGCATGGGAGGCTTCGGTGACAAGACCACCCAATCCAAGCCCTCGGGGAGAGCCTTTGATCCGTTTGTCTCGACGTGGATCTGACAGCCGACCTTCTTCATCGCCTTCACCAGATTGTCGTCCAGTTGAAGGGACGGTTCGCCGCCCGTACACACCACAAGGGGAGGACCGTGGAGCCGCTGCTCCGCATCTCCGTTCTTCACCCAAAGACCCATAATCACATCGGTCAACTCCTCGGCTGTGTACTTGCCTCCGAGTGTTCCGTCAGTGCCTACAAAGTCCGTGTCACACCAACGAGCGCAAACACCCTTCTCCGCTGCCTTCTGTCTGTCCTCATGCTTACCGCTCCAAATGTTGCAGCCAGCAAACCGGACAAAGATTGCCACGGAGCCTGTGTGATGCCCTTCGCCTTGCAGTGTGAGGAAGACCTCCTTTACCGCGTACTTTTTCTCCCGTTTTGCCATGTCTTATCCTGTGTCAACTGTAGTCTCGCAAGTACACGATGACCGACGCTCCTACCAATAATCCTAAAATGAAACTCATTTCTCGCACCGTTTACAGATTCGGGTCTTCACCCAAACGCCTACCACCGTGGATGATCCTGCCAGCCAAGGCCAGATCATGTGCTCCCCACAGCCACCTCCGAACAAATGAAATACGTGCTCCATACCTCAATAAATCCTTGCACTGTTTTTGTCGTTCTCACGAACCTCAACTGAATGAAGCCACACGCGACCGCCTGTTTCCTGTAGAAGCCAGTCATCGACCCACTTCTTGACAAACTCACAGGTTCCTTCCATGCCCACATCCTCGTACACTACGAGTTTGCAAGCACCCTTGGATTCCAGTTCCCTAAACTGTGGTATCAGCGGGTCGTCAGAATCCAAAAGCAACGTGTGATCGAACACGTCCTCCAGCCACGCTTTGACAGCCTTCAGTTTCCCGAAGTCCATAACGAAGCCGTTTTCTGTTCGCTCCTTGGCACGAAACCAAAAGGTGAAACTTCTGCTGTACCCATGCACCAAAGCACAATGGTCACTGTGCTTGTGGCGGCGATGAGCACAAGGAAAGTTCCTGAACGTCTTTGACGACTCTATCACTGGGTGGTCGCTTGACTCGCTTCTTTTGCCCGTCAGCCACATACCGAATCGCCTGCACTGCTTTTCGTACCATAACACCACCTTTGCGAGATCCCTCGCACTCTCCCTGTCGTGGACCACATGATCACCGCCCAACATGGACGTACACCTTGATGGCCGTCTTCTTGTCGGTTCCGACCATTTCATCGGAGAAGCCGCAGGTAAACCACAGGTCCAAGCCCGAGGTAGCTGCCATGCCCCTTCCGATAGCCATAGACTTCATCATCTGGTTCACGGCACCTGCGCCGATTGCGATGAGTGAAACCTTTGCCCGCTCATTGATGTACTTCACCATAGCCCCCGCTACTGACGTAGCGTTGGAGCCTCCGGCTACACGTAGCGTGATCTCTTCCCCGCGCCTTGCGGGTTCTGCTCTATTTGGACTCGTCATCATGATCTCCCGTATTCAGACGTTCTTCGGGTTAGTTCCCTACTAATAGCCTGGTACTTCTTCTCGTAGCCCCAATGAAGGGCTGACAGGACTTTGAGGTCGGCACGAAGACGAGCAGCCTTTTTCTGCTTTGTCCTCACCGCTCTCGATGCGCCCGTCATGTGACGACGATCCGTAACCGTGGTTTCCGTAGACATGGAATACCGAGCATCAAACTCCTGCTCGGCTTCGACTGACGCGATGGTGGTCGCGCCGTCGAGTATTGAAACTTGAAACTGACTGTACGAAGCCATAGCCGCCCAATACGACAGGTGCTCGCCCAACTCGTCTGCGGAAATGTCTCCCAATGACTCGGGAAAAGACTTCACATCCTTGGGTCGATCCGGCACGGGCATCCCCGCTGCCTTGGCTATTGCCACTGCCCTATCGTGCTCGCCTTCTACGAAAGCTGCCGCTATGTCCGATACAGTCGTCACTATCTTTTCTCCCTTCGTGGGTCATTCGCATTGAGGTATTCCAAAGACACGCCGAGAAGGTCATACCAACGGTTGACCTCGTACATATCGCCCTTTCGTAGTGCGCCTTGCAACTCAGTTATCCTGCTTTGCGCCTCAATGGTTTCGTCCTTGAACGCACCATCACGCTTCCGCTTTGTCGGCTGCCGCTTGTCTGCGCTGAACGCTCCACTGTATCCATTCGATGTACTACTCATCACAACCTCTCACGCCACTTGCTTCAACCCAACCTTGTCTACCAGCTCCAAGTTCCCAACACGCAGAAACACCTTGGCACCGCTTGGCACGTTCTGACCTTGGGGTTTTGCACTCGGGGATTCTGACAGGGAGTTCCTCTTTTGCCAAAGCCTCTCTGTACTCGTCAATGCGAGCGTACAGACCAGCCAGCACCTCGGGATTGGTATTGCTCCAATAGTGCTTCTCAACACTGGTGTTCTTGTTGACGTAGATATTCCAGCCGCCTGTTGGCTTCTGGATTTCCTTGGGCCAACCCGGATTGAACGTGCCGTCCACGGTCAGGTTGGTTGGAACGCCTGACAGATACAACTGCAACTGTCGAGCGTGGGTGACTTTCGGCTCCTGTAGGAACCCGAACCCACGGTCGTTGATGGACTTGACCTCAACCAAAGCCGTAGACCCATCCTCCAATACGATGATGCCATCGCAGTGACCGCCGATGTTGTATTCCTCATTCCACATGGCGGGTTCCACGTAGGTCCAATCTGGACCCGGCATGAACCCAATCACAGGTTCCGGCATCTTGCCCATTACAAGAGCGTCCATCAGTGCCGTTTCGCCCGGAACCCACTTGCCCCACAGAAGACCTGCGGGACCGAGTACCTTGTGCTGGTACATCCAATGAACGCCGTGACCCATGTTGAAGATCCTCATCAACCGTGGGTCAGGATAATCCTTCCCTCCAAGCAACGAAGCCCCTGCTCCACCCTTTGATTCGGGCTTCGACAGATGCGCCAGTGCCTTGAAGCGTGGACACAACCCGCTGCTCACCTCGGATGGGTGAAACACGTCCTTGTCGTGCCAATCGGGATCGAACTTGGGTGCTCTCGCTGCACGAAGCAGGTGAGTGTCCAAAGTTTGAACTATAGAGTCCGGCTCGCCTACTTTATCGGCTGTAGCCTTGACCTTCCTAATAAGGTCTTTCAGTGCCATTGTCATTCTCCGTGTCTGATACTGTGTCTAATAGAGCGTGACTGTGAAAATACAGTATTACGCCCAACTTGGTTTGTCAAGATCCTTGTGAACATAGGACAAGCCCCGCCCCTCTTTCAAGGGACGGAGCCTCTAACTGTCACAGGGTGCGCTTCTCCGTGTGCTTATTGTACGCATCGAAGCTAACGTCGAGCCAAAGATCCTGCGCTGGTGGGATGCCCTCCTTGAACCTGCGAGCGGGTTTCACGTCCGGCTTGACTGCAATCAGCCATTGGGTTCGGAGGTGACTATCTACTCGCCTGCCTGCCACATGGTCGTGGGGCATGGACATTTGAAGGAGGTGTACTCCATCCGGGTCGAGGACTGCTGCCAGCTTGTCGATGCAAGCCGAACGATTCCTCGATTGACCTGCCTGCGAATCAAACGCAGCGTCCTTCGCCAACGCTAAAATGCCTTCTGTGGTTGTTACCACGCACGTCTTCGGTTTCATCCGTTTCTCCTATGCTGCCGCACGCCAGAACGAATCCGGCTTGGTGATGAGAGAACCACCGAACCGTTCGATCTCCAGACGGTCGTCGTAACTCTCGACGTTCTGTGCAGCCCGTGTAAACGCATTGATGATCCCGAACCGATTGTCCTCCGGTTCCGCGTTGAAGGCAAGCAGCACGGCATCCGTCGCACGCTTGCTGTACTTGGACTTCTTCGTCAGCTTGCGAATAACGTCTTCCGGCTTCTCGATCTTTTCCTCTCGGGACTTCAACATGCGGTCCAACAACTGATCGCCACTGCGGAAGGCGTAGTTGATAGACTGTGTGAGCGCATACTTCACGTAGTCCACGTTCACATGCTGGTGCCGTTGACGAATCATCCTGTCCACGACAACCTGTGCGTCGTTGGTACAGGACTGACGGAAGATGAACGGTTCGCATGAGAGCATACGAGCACCGACCTCCGAGTTGCCGATGGTGAACCCAACCTTCAACTCCATTCCGTTGCCGCCCGGTGACGGGTCTGGAATCGACAGGTCATCGCACGTCACCTTCAAGTAGAACTGCTTGTCCGATACCGAGTAGCTACGGATGGTGTGCGAGAACTTGCCCTCGGTGAGATCGTGTACGATTCCCACTATGTCCTTGTCATCAATGACCGAGTAGGAATCAGACAAGAACCCACGAACGGCACGACCTTTGGCTCGCACCAGAAAGTTGGAGGACTTGCGACTGGTCATCGCCCGACTGGTCATCTGCGCCAACCCGTGATTGAGCATAGCGTCCGACAACGCAGGCTTGGTGTCCCTGACCTTTCGGTAGTACCCGACCGGAACATCCATCCGACCGCAAACCTGACCCTCGGCATGTTCGGTCAACGCAAAGTGCTTGAACTGCTGTGGGCCTTGGGGCGAAGCCGTTACCAACTCACCCTCCTTGAATGTCATGTCCAATGCCTTGGACTCAAAATCGAACTTGTGGGTGTCGTTCGACTTGATTGAAGCGGCTACGGTTTCCCATGAGCCTGATCCGTAATACATATCTATCTCCTGTGTCTTATGACGTGACTGGTTCAGTTTTGACGGGTTTGTCAATAACCGATGCCCGAAGGCGTGTGGGCTTTCCACCCCACTCGAAGGCTTGGTACAGGTGCCTCGAACCTGTTTGGCTGATTAGCCGTTGACGACCATCGCCTCGTCAGCCTCCTCCGACTCCTCACCGTCGTCGAAGTCACTGGCTCCCTCTGCGTCATACGCATCGACCATGTACTCGAACACTTGGTTGAGGTGCTGGAGGTCATCGACGGGGAGCGAAAGCCAGTCAATCGCACGAACCGCTTGGATCGACAATCCCGACAACTTCTCGTCCGTCACGCCCTTGGCGATGAGGTCACACAGGGACGTGAGGATGGACGCCGCGATCTCCGTGGGGTTCACATCATCCACGTCATCCGCTTCGACCATGTCGTCCTCAAGATCCTCGTCGTCCAGCGCCTCGGGGTTGTTCGCCGCATCAATGCGTGCCAACTCCTTGTCCACCAGATCCGACAACTTGGTGACGGTAAGCCCAGCGGCAATATCAATGAACCGCTCCTGCTTGTCCTCGGGCAACTCGGAAATCTTCCGAGCCTGATTCACAGTGACACGTTCTTCGGCAACCGCCTGCTGAACGTCCTCGCTGTACTCCAGAAGTGCGAGCCGCTGCGTGTACAGCGTCTTGCTCCAACCGAGGGACTCGATGACTTCCTTCTCAAGCATCCCGGCGTCCAGAAGACGACGAGCACCGTGAGACTCTTCCATCGGGTTGAGGTTTCGACGAGTCACGTTCTCCTGCAAGTTGAGCAGAATCAACGCTCCCGCGTCCGTCTTGGTGGGGTACACCATAGCCGGTACGGACTCGACGCCGATCTCGGTTGCCGCTGCAAAGCGACGGAATCCGTAGACCAGAGCGTACTTGCCGCCCCGCTTCTTCTGGACACCGATGGGGGTCTGGACTCCGATGCTCCCGATGGAAGCAACGAGATCGCTCACGTCACCCACTTCGGTACGAGCGTTGAAGCCCGAATCCACTTTGATGTCACTAAGGTTGATGGTTTCCTGTACTGGATTGATTGTAGCCATGTCGGTCTACTCCTATGTCAAGTGCCTTTCAATCGGCACGGTGTCGTGTGAGCCTGTTGTCTAAACAGTTTCTCGTGACGAACGACCTCGGAAGGGTTGTTCGCCAGCCCGCTTACGTGAATGACGGCCCACATGCCATCCTCGTTTACGAGCACTTCTGACTCCGACAGACTCAAGCCTTGACTATCAAGACTCTCGGCAAGCCTGCCCTCGTCCACTTCTGGACCGAACGCCTTTCCCAACGGTGCTCGGTCAAACACAATGAGCCTGTGAATCGACTTGCCCATCCAAGGCTTCCATCGACCCACCGAAACCTCCTTACCAAACTCGGCTCGTAGCTTGGTTCTCACTAACATTGACACTCGCCCAACCTCCCAAGCGAACTCCGTATTCGCTACGGGTGTAGGCACTTCTACACTCTTGTCCTTTCGGACTGCGATTAGCGTTTCACTAACGCGAACGCTGTCGTACTGACCTTCTACCGAAACACGCATTTGAACTCGCCCTCCAGTTTTTATCAGCCTGCTGACCAGCACTTCTTGCCTATTCCGTTCAACAGCGACTTGCGTGATCAACATGTCGATCATGTCATTACGCATTGTCGCTGGTGTATCAGATGAGTACGCGAACTGCCTTAGCACTTCTACCGAAGCCTTGGGATGGCCTCGGTCTTTCAACCACGTCCGAATGAAACGCCACCGCACTTGTCGGCTGCCCTTCATGTCTTCTCGCTTTGTTGAATGTAAATACATTATATCAAGAAAACTGGGGTTTGTCAAGTACCTTGTTTTACTTGGGTTACTGGGTCAAATCACGTAACCATAAGAGAACACTGGGGAAATCGCCTGTAGACGTTGAACCCTGCGTGTGCCGGTTTGAAGACCAAGATGGCACTGCCTTTGGGTGCTCCGGCAACAGGTTCACCTGTGTCGGGGTGCAGGAACTTGACTCGTCCTGTGATGAATCGAACCTCTGTCATCCGAGGCCAAGCCTTTGCCCACCACAACGTGTCGGTGCAAGCTGACACAAGGACTACCACGGTAGATCCGAAACAAGCCTCCTTGTACGCACGGCGAACCCATCTGCCTACCTCCTTACCATACGGAGGGTTCAGCCAAATGGCTCCACCGTCACTCTGCTTCGCCCACTCCCCAAGGGGCTTAGACAATGCGTCATCCTCTTTAGTGAAGTACCTATCGCACTTGTGGTTACTGTCCGACGCTGCTGCGTCGAGCGTGAAATGGAACTCGCCATCCAGCTTCTTGAACAGGCCCAATGGCGTAGCCCAATCCATACGGTCGCTACTATGTATGACCGACCACTTGTCCGATTTCTCCACTATTCCTCCTCACCGAGCCACGCTTGAAACACGGGACCAACCTCTGGACAGTCATCGCTACTGTGGTGCGGCTTGAAGTCCCGTTGCCTTGACCTGTCGGGGATGCTGTACGATCCCGTTTTCTCCTTAACCTTTTTCATCGTCGCTTCATCCGAGGACACCATGCGCCCATCGTTGAACCCGAAAGGCATCGCCACACCCGGCTCCAATACCCACAAGTGGTACTGGTTAGCCAAGTCGGTCATACGAGACTCAGCCGGAAACAACTCTACGCCTTCGCAAGTCGTCCCGCACAACTCGTTTTTGATCCTTTGGAGGTCGCGCCAATCACGGATGGTTGTACGCTCATGGGTCTTGATGGACAGGTGTACCATCTTCGGCATCTCCAAACCCTCGTTGGCTTCCTGCCTGTAGACGAACACCTGATAGAGACTGTTTACCCAAGTCTCCTTGGTGTCCACCCTCGGATCGCCTGTGTGAGTTATCGGAGTCCCGCGAGTGAACGGGGTCCACTTCGTCAGCAGGTTCCTCGCCTTCGCTTTCGCCTTCTTCCTTCTGCCATATCCAGACATGTCTTCTTCCTTATCTTGTGCCGTGTCATGTTTTGCCTTGTTTGTCAATCTCCTAACACCCGTCAGGTGTAAGGTCACGAAGCCTCCGAGTCATTGACTCTACTCTGGAGGTGTACGTTTCATTGTCCACGCACCTGTTACCCTGATTGTAGTGACAGATGCCTTTCCTTCTGTCCCGTAGTCTACGGATGAACCTCGCACATACGCCTGCGGAATACTCTACGCTTTGTAGCTCCGCGCACTCGTCAGCGACGGTCCTTCCAGAATCTCGTAGCCAACTCCGATTGCCGGTGTAGCCATACGAATACTTTGCCTGCTGTTGAAACATCCCGCACGACCTTCCTTGGTCGCCAGTGACGTTCTCCGTCCACCGGCTCTCGACATACCCAACTGCTGCCAGTTCGTATACGTCAACACCTTCGTACAAGGCTGCGAGGATCATCGCCGCTGCGAACCTGCGAGCGTCCTCCAACTCCAACCTCGGTTGGACCTCCTGCATGGCGTTAGCCAAATAGTACACGTAGTCCCTGACTCCTGCCTCATGTGCAGGGATGGACGTGTCTACGCAGCACTCTGGACACTTAGCACAGTGGTCCTCGACGTAGCGTTGATGCCAGTTCTCCTGCTCCGGGTCAGGCTCCGGTTCGGAAACTGGTTCCGAGGTGGGTGCCTCTGTGGTCGGTTCGGGAGGACTCTCCGGTTCCTCGCCTCCGCAACTGCCAAGGTAGCTAATGATGCCTACCGTCAACCCTGTCACTATTCCGTACACAAAGTACCGTGCTATCGCCTTCATCTAATCCTCCATAATCTCCTTCAGCACCGAGAGCGGCATGAGCACCCAGTCCTTTTCTACATGGTTTGGTAAAGCCTCCAGAGTCACAACCATACAAGGCTTCTTGCCCGCCTTGTACGCCTCCCTGTTTACTTTACGAATCAAGGATTCCGTCACCGTGAAACGGTCCTTGTTTGTCAACTTCGCTTCTATCAACAACCCTTCGGTTTGAACGTCACCCTTCTTTGAACCGAAAGGTGTCGCTCCCGAGTTGGGCGTGACTGTACCACGGACTTCCTTGGCTACTCGCCGTTCTTGCCTCTGGCTTCGATGACGATTGACCTTGGATTCTTCCTCATCCCACATACGGGGCTTGGGTGTCTTGTCTCCGAGACTCACGACGATTCCTTACTCGTCGCCCAACCTGTTTCCCGTTCCATGACCTTGTTGGTCAGCATCTCCAGTAGCTTCCTGTTCTCCGATGCCATGAGCATATTCGCAGCCTCGTTCGCTCCCTGCGCCTTGATGCCCTTTGCCATTTCGTACCAAGCGCCACTCTGCCTGACCAGTTTCCAGAAGACTGCAAGGTCGAGCACCTGTCGAGCGACGTTGGTGGAGCCTGCCACTCTTGCGGGAGCGTACGCATCCGTGAATACCAAAGTGAACCCTGCACTCCTATTCGGGGGTGCGGTCTTGTTCTTTGTGACTGCGATCTCCATCTTCAAGCCGACCGTCATTTCATCCTTGGACTGCAAGTAGCCGCGCTTCTTCACCTTGATGATCATGGACGAATGGAACCCTACACCCTTACCACCGGGACTTGTCTCGGGGCTACCGTACATGACTCCAATCTTCATACGGATTTGGTTGATCAGGATGACGCTACACTGACCCGACCCTGCTCCAAGACCTCCTGCGTTGGTGGCACTCGTCCACTTACGCATAGCCTTGTTCATCAGTCGGGCGTGAACACCCATCTGCCACTTCTCCGCAGATTCCTCAATCTCCACTGACGGGGTTAGGGCAGCCACGGAGTCCACGACCAGCAGGTCACACTCACCACTCCGAATGACTGCATCAGCCACGTCGATGCCTTGTTCTGCGAAAGCCGTTCGGATGACGTAGACATTATCCACGTCCACTCCGAGCCGTTCGGCCCAATCGTTCTCCCAACACCCTTCCGCATCGAACCAGACAACCCTACAGGGTTCCGCGTTCTTACAGCACCGTTTCGGGGTCTTGGTCATCGTCAACTCGTCCCAATCGAACATCGCACGACCACAGTTGCGGCAGTGCCTTTGGAACGCTGCCGCTGACTTCAAAGCCAGTGCGGTCTTACCTGACGAGTATTCCCCCAACAGGGTGGTCATGCGACCCACTGGTATTCCACCGCCCGTGGCTACATCGAAGCCGAAAATACCAGTGGGTACACGTTGGACCCTCGATAGCAACTTGGCATCTGCCGCCTTGGTGATGGTCAACGAACCATACCGTTTGTTGACCGATGCCAACAACTTGTCGAGTTCCCTGCTCATGTCACTCCCCGCGTCCGTCAGCCTTGGCACCACGAATAGCAGCGACCTGTTCGATCACCTCACGCTCGCACTTGTCCCAAGCCTCCTTGAAAGCGTCATCGACTTCCTCGGGGTAGCACGGAAGCTCCACGCCTGCGTCCACTCGACCCGACTCATAGTTGCCGAGGTTGAGCGTCAACCCATACGCCACTTTGACTGTAGCGTGCGGAGACTCAAACGACCGGACCTCGATCTGAACGTCCTTGTCTCCAATGGAGTTGCCTGCGTAGTGAGCCGATGCCCATACACGTCCTGCTGTCTTCTTCTTACCTGCCATGTCTTTCTCCTATTTCTGTTGTCCTGTTGGACGGTTTACGCGGGGGCTGTGTCCTTCACACCACCCACAAGATTGTTCCACGCTGTGTGGACTGCATCAATGAACTCGTCGGTCAACTCCCAACGAGAATACTTCCTCTTGAACTCCTCGTAGACCTCTTTCAAAGCCTGCGCCTGATCCACGGTGTAGAGCCTGTGACCACCTTTGCTGGAGTAGATTGCCTGTGGCATGACTCCGAGCCGTTCCCACTTGCGTAGGGTCTGCGTGGAGATACGGAGCCGGTGAGCCATCTTCCCGATGGACAGCATTTCCGTTACCACCTTATCCCCGTCAGGCAGGGTGATCCTCATTCGCTTACCGGGACGGTGGGTTCGGGGTACTGCGTTGGCTTCCGCTTCTGCCCTTTCCTCCTTCTCACGCTTGCGCTGCTCCGCTCTGCGGGCGAGCACCTGCTTCCGGTAATCCATATCGAACTTGTACCGATTCGCTTTCCTTTTAGCTATCCGGTCCTTGTTCTTCTCGTAGTAATCACGGTTGTAGTTTGCCGAGTTTGCCATTTTCGCCTCCCTTTATTGCAGCGGTGACTTGATCGGGTTTGACGACCCGGAGGGAATACTGAACCTTGCTGTCGTAGCAATCGGACAACTCGTCCAAGCTGACCCTTCCCTCTGCTACAAGGTTTTCGACCTTCTTCTCATCCGGCACGAACTTGACCGACCCCGCTTCTTTCAACGGGATCTCCTTCTCGTTCAACAACGCCGTAAGGCGAGCCGGATTGATCTTGATGATGTGGGACGCTTGCTTGGTGACTTTGCCACCGTGCTCCATGACCTTTGTGGAACTGCCCTTCTCGTCCTGCGTTCCATCTTCCTCTGCGTGGGTCATCAACTCAGTACGGAGAGTCGCCTTGCGTGCCTTCGCCACCTTCTCGATGTGGTCGAGGATGCTCCAAGCAACGTGAATCTCCGGTGCGGTCATATCCGCTACTGGCGTGTGAAGCAGCCTTTCGCTGCCGTTGACGATTGCGGTCCCTTCCACGGCGGGACGCAGTACGAGTGCTTTTTCTGACATGATGTTCTCCTATGACTGCCTTTCGGCTTGTCGTGTCTGTGATACAGTGTATCGGGTTTTACTATGTTTGTCAAGTACCTCTACAGATACCCGAGGGCTGCGTACTTCTTCCGGCGACTACCCCAGTAGGCTCCGAGCACGTCAATACGGGCATCTACAAAGTCGAGCACCACTGGCTCCTGCTTCTCCGGGTGGTCACGCAAGATTCGCCCAACCGCCTGTGTCACCGAGGTCTTCGGGGTAGCCAACAACAGGGTGTCGAGGTCTGGAATATCCAACCCTTCCTGTGCCATCTGGTACGTCGCCACGATGACCTCTGCCTTTGCCGCCTCGTCCAGTTCTTCCTGCTTCATGCCTCCGACGTACTTCGACACAAGCATGTCGTCCCATTCCTTGTCCTCAAACAGACCGGCCAAAGACATGTGCATAATATCGACATGCTTCCTCCGCTCCGTGAGAATCAGGATCTTCCTTCCCACCGCTGCCGCTCGGACTGCGTAGTGTAGGACGGACACTGTGCGTCGGTCATCCTCTGCAATCAACGAGATCAGCTTTCCTGTGTTCACCTCTCCGTTCCACCGGAACTTGTATTCCTCTGCCGGGATGTAGGTACTCAACTCGATCTTGTGGATCGTCGGGTTCAGTTGCTCCGTCCTCGGCATCGAGTGGGCCAATGGTCCGATGTGCTTGAAGAACACGCACTGCATACCATCCCTACGGTTTGGGGTAGCCGTAAGTCCCAACCGGAACTTGGCTCCAAACTGCACAATGGCACTCTGCCATGTGGGTGCAGCGAACCGATGCACCTCATCCGTGATGATCGTACCGAACGAATCGTACAACTCCTGCGGGTACTCCCTGTTGCTCGTAAGGGACTGGACCATAGCAATCACGAAATCACAGTCCTCATCTGGAACCTTGTCCCGTTGCCAAACACCTACCTTGGCGTCCGGCAGGAACTCCTCGATTCGGTCCTTCCACTGGTCCATGAGGAACGTCTTGTGTACGAGCACGCATGTTCTTCTGTTCAACCTACGTGCGATCTCCAATCCCATCACAGTCTTGCCTTGCCCGCACGGAGCGTGGAGGATTCCCCCGAAGGACTCTTCCAAAACACTCATAGTGTCTTGCACTGCTCCCGGTTGCTGACCTCGCAACCCAATGGGTTCCAATCCAGACTGCATGGGGTTTCCGTCTACTGTTTCCACCTTCTCCGAGAACCGCACATGAAGACTGCGTGGGATGAGCACCCAGCCTCCCTCTTGACGATACAACTGCACGTCCTGTCCGTCGTCCGTGCATACGGTCAACTCTGCTTGCAGAGCCGGTGTCCAGTGTTCCGGTGGCAACTTGAACCACCCCTTTTGCCTACTCATTTTGCTGCCTCCCAGTTAGGGCCACTTGACGGTTCAGCGATGAGAGGTACGCGCAGCTTCACTGCTGCTTCCATTTCCCTCTGGATAAGTCCTCCGACCGTATCCACCAAGTCATCCCGAACCTCAAAGATCAACTCATCGTGGACCTGCGATAGCATGAAGGCACCGTCCCTCCAGTAGCCCTCATCCTTGAGAGCACGGTCGATGTTCCTCATAGCCACCTTGATCACGTCCGAAGCCGATCCCTGAATCTTGGTATTCACTGCCTTGCGCTCCGCTGGTCCCTTCACCTTCCAGTCATCCGACTTGATCTCGGGAAGATACCTTCGCCTACCCAACAGGGTTGACGAATAACCAGTTGCACGGGCGAGCGTGATAACCCTGCCTTGATACTCTTTCACTGCGCTGTACTTCTGGAAGTACCGCTGCCACCAGACTTTCGCCTCGTTGACGGGAGCCTTGATCTGTGCTGCCAAGGTCTTCGGCGACATACCGTACATCAGACCAAAGTTGATTGCCTTGGCGTGCTGCCTCGTACAACCACAAGCATCTGCCGTCTGCTGGTGAATGTCACCTCCTTCCGTGTACACCTCCAGCATGGTTTCATCCTTGGAGAAGTGAGCCATCAGCCGCAACTCCACTTGAGAGTAGTCACAGGTCATCATCGTGAACCCGTCCCTCGGAATGAACGCCTCCCTGATACTGACTGACGACTTACGTGGGATGTTCTGGAAGTTGGGGTTCCTACACGAGAATCGCCCTGTGCGTGTACCGATCTGTCGGAACGACGCATGTACGCGACCATCAGCCTGCACGTCGTCAATCAGCGACTCGGTGTACGTGGACCGTAGCTTCTGAGCCTTGCGATACTCCAAGATGAGTTCCGCAACCTCCTGTCCTGCCTTGGTCGTGCCACGAACGCCTTGCGCCCACTTCTGGACGTGGCTCTCCTTGGTCGAGTAGTACCCGTTCTTCCCTTTGGCTCCAATCGGGGGCCACCAACATAGGTGCTGGATGAACGTCCGGCAAAGCCACTGGGTAGAACCAATGTTTGCCTCTCCGTCCACGCCATTCGTCCGAAGCAGCGTACGGATGCGTTGGAGGATGACCGTCATACGGTTCTGCAAGTCCGTGGAAACCTTGGACAGATGGTCAACGTCAAGACGCATACCGTTCTGCTCCATTTCTTCCAAGATGAAGATGATCGGCATCTCCAACTCCCAGAACACCTTGACGCTATGCTCACCCATAGCCGCCAGCTTCCTGCCGAGGTCCGTGGATAGCCTGTCCAACCACTTCACGTCATCGCACGCATACTGCGTCATCGGTCCAACTGGGATAGCCCACACGGGAAGCACGCCCTTGCGTCTGCCACCTTGGACCCAGTTGTCCAGTAGGGTCGTGAACTCCAACATGGAGTACCCGTACATTTCCTTCACCAAGCCTTTCAGCCCGTGACGCTTCGTGTCCGTCTCCGCAGTCACCCACGAAAGGACCATAGTGTCACCGAGCCGAGCCTTGATGGTCGAGGGATCGATGCCGTCATTACGCATAGCCTTCAAGTCGAACTTCCAGTTATGCGCCCAAATCTCCCTGTCCTCTACGGAGAAGATTTCCTTCAAAGCCTCAAGCGCCAAGTCCAGCGGTGCGTTCTGAAACGCCGTGGACGATGCGGCATCGGGGAGCCTTTGTCCTGCTGGTCGGTGCCTCATCGGGACGTAGTAAGCCTGATCCCGTGTGGCTACCGAGAAGCCGACAATCTGCCGGTCGAACGATAACCCGTCCGTTTCCGTATCAAAGGCGAGCCAGTTCTCGCCAGCCAACTTAGCCATCATCGCTTTGAGCGCACGACCTGTGTTGACTATCTGGTCTGTCTTATACTGTGTCATTAGATTTTCCGTTGTTTGTCAATAACCGTGTCTACGGATAAAGCACCGCCGGGGCCGAAGCCCCGACGATGCAGGTTTCCCAACCTTCCCTGTTGATTAGAATGGAACGGGGTCTTCCGTTTCAGCGACCACCGCTCCGACAATGCCTTCAAGCTCATCCGCAGACTTGGGAGCGAAACAGTCGAGGTAGTTGTAAGCCTGAATCGACTCATCCAACTCGACCTTCTCCTCAAAGTCGTAGGAGTTGCCCACGTTGGGCGACTTGTCACCGAGCCTCGAAATGGTCACGGTACAGCCACGAAGACCTTTCCGCTTTGAAGCCAACTTCTGCAACAGCTTGTAGGTACTGCTGCTGGTCTTGACCACGTACAGCTTCAACTCATCCTTGTGCTTCGTTCCGTTACGGTCCTCCCACTCGCTGTGGTCGATGACCGTGTAGACCGCCACTTGCGAGGCACGGGAATCCGAGTTCTCACAGATGGGGCAAGTCTGACCCATCGGGCGAAGGCACGTAAAGAAGTTGCGCCAGTGACCGTTCAGTTGCATCTGGTGTTCCTTGACAACGAACGGAACCTCCAGCTTGTACTTCTGACCGTCGTGAATGACTTCACGGGGTGTGGTGTCGTCATCTACAAAGGTGACGACCTTCTCCGCATCTTGCGGCATCCAAAAACGACTGACACGCGAAGCATCCTTCTTCCGCGTGTCTTCCTCTACGATGGCATCATAGCCAGTTGCAAACCATGACATGTTACATGTCTCCTTTTCTGTGGGGACTATACCCCGGTAAATAGAAACTCCCCGCCAACACGGACTTGTGCTGTCGGATCAGTGTCTCTAATATCAATATAGCATGTTTGACTGGGTTTGTCAAACACTGCGATCTGACGCTATCTGGACGCTATTTACGGCGTCGTCGGCCTTTTCCTTTGATTCTGTCCGGCCTCGGTACGTTCCTACGCCTCATCATCTGTGATGACACTGGACCGGCTGTCTGGAGAAGATCGATCACTTGTGCTCCCAACGACGAGGGGTCTTTCATCTGCCGTCGAGCCTTGTTCCTCATTGTGGGGTCGTGGATACGGTCGTGCTGGAGTAGAGCGTTCCAGTTGACCGACAGGGTTCGGATACGTCTTCCGATTGACTTTGCCAACCAGCCGACACCCTCATGCCCTGCGTAGTCATTGTCGAACATGATGATCACTTCACTGCTCAACTGGAGCACCTTCTGTACTTGCCTGTCCGTCATGCGAACACCCATCGTAGCCATGACGTTGTAGAAGGCACGCTTCTCCTTCAACTGCTGCCAAACACAGATTGCGTCGAACGCCCCCTCGACCAAGATGGTGGTCTTCGCCGGATCAGCCATGTGCTCGCCTACAAGAAACTTGCCCTTGTCGAAAGCCTTGACGATTCCACTCTCACTGCGGGCGGGCCAATAGTTCTTGTACCTCGGGTCGCCCTGATTGTGGATGATCCTTCCAATGGCACCGACGTAGTGACCGGACACGTCTTTCACGGGAATCAGCACTCTATGTTCACGCTTGTCGAACCCAATGTCCCATGCGAGAGCCGCGTTTTGGCCTATGCCTCGCTTCTCCAAGTAGGAGTGCCAAAGGTGGGAGTACGGCTCCCACTCCGCTGCGGGGTAGACTGGGTAGTCTTTCCCTGTGTATCCAAACTGCTGGTATCCCGCCGCATTGTCGAGGATCACATCCAGTTCCAGCTTGTCTACGTCACGGGCTTCCTGCACCAAGTCGTTTTCAATGTCACCGAAGAACTCCAAATCCTCGAACAGCTTTGCGAGGTTGGCAGCACGGTATCCACAGGTGAAGCAGTGTACGAGACAAGAGTTATTCTCCCGTACCAGAATCCCCATCGACGGCTTGTTGTCTACGTCGCCCTTGTGCTTCTTGGTGTGCTTTGCCATCGGGCAACTGATCATGAGGTTCTTGCCCTGCGGCAATACCGTCTTCACTCTTGGAAGCCGCTCCAACAATGAAATCACTGATTCTCTCTTCCAAACTTGCTCGCTCATCTAACGCCTCTACTATGCTATCGGTGTGCATCCCAAGCGCATCAGACAACGACCTCTGGATAAGAGCCGCAACTGCTACAGCACCTCTACGGTATGCTTGTACCTCAACTTTTGTTTGTTTGTCAAGAAGCCAACCCTCTTGATCCACTGGTCCCCAGTCAAAATCATCCTTGTCTATGTTCCAAATAACCTCTGCCATCTGCTCATAGAACGATTGAAGCGATCCACGCATCATCGCCTCCCACCAGATGATCTTCTCACTCAAAGCCGTGGGGCGCATAAGCTCCTTACGCACGGCTTTGATGTACTCGTCGTCAAAACGAAACTGGCTCATCTTCCGCCTCCGTCAGACTGCTTGTCTGGTTCCCGATCTCCGTGAAGTCCATATTCTCCATATCCCATACAAGAGAGATCGTACCTCGCTCACCCTCACGTTGTTTGAGTATTCGCAGTTCCATGATCCGGTTCAGCCGTTGGTCCTCGGTCTGGAACATGCCGAGAATCAAATCCGCTTCCTTCGCCACGTCTGCGTACGCAATCTGTGAAGCGTCACCGCGAGAATCACTCGCTGACCTGTTGAACTGCATAGACACCACAATGGGGATCTGCGCCCGTTTAGCCAGCCGCTTCAAGTCACGGGCTACGTTGGTAATCCTCTGCCAAGAGGAATCGCCTCGTCGGTCGTCCTCCATCAAGTACATACCGTCGATGTAAACTATGTCCGGTTTGTACCTCTCGATCTTAGCCGCCACCAGCGATACGCCGCCGCCTTCCTCTCCGATGATGTAGAAGGGACGCTCGCCTCGGATCTTATCCATTTCCTCCTTCCACCTGCTCTCCGTGTGGAAGTCCAGCTTACCGCTACGGAGTTCCTGATACGGGAGTTTGAAGTTACGGGAGTCCAAGCGCCGAGCGATCTGGAAGGACGACATTTCCTTGGAGAACAGGATCGGCTTGTGTCCTGTCATCCAGTTGTGGTGAGCCATGACAACTTCAAGCCACGTCTTACCCACACCCTGTCGAGCCACAATGAATACCAGTTCCTCCGGGTGGAAACCTTGCGTCGATAGATCCAGCGTCGGAAACCCTGACTCGATCCCGTCGATGCCCTTGGCGTCTGCTAAATCACGATACTTCTTGAAGCGTTCATCTACTGTGTACGCCCAATCCACGTCTGCCGTTGCTGACCCCAAGTCGTCCACTTGTTGGACGGCTTCACGCATGATCTCCACGGCATCCATCGGGTCACCGTTTTCTGCGAGGATCTGACCTGCCTCCCTCATGTGCTCCAAGGCAGTGTTGTACGCGAACTTGTGCCTCAACTGACTCGCATAGTAGCTCACCGTTTCCGTGGTGGGCATCAACTCGTACGAGGGGTGAGCCTGACTCAGTGCGTCACTTCCCGGCGAGACTCCATGTGTCCTGTAGTGCTCGATGCACCACTCCCACACCTCTCTTGACGGTCCATCGAAAAGACGTGCTGACAGGTTCTCGTCAATCGCCTTCCCCATTTCATCTGCGTGTACCACCCTACTGATTAGGGCCTGTTCTATGTCCATTTGCTATTGCTCCTTCGGTATCTGCTGCCTGACCAATCGAACAACACCGTCCGATGATCAACCAACCTGTTTCTGTCTGCTACGATAAACTCGACTGACTGGTTCGACGCACGGAAGCTGGAAAGTGCCTCCCCCGCTGTGCGGAACTCACGGACCTCAAAGAAGTAGTCCGTTGGGTCCAGCGACGAATCCACTGCCACATCCTCCTTGTCACCCATCCATGCGAGAACGAGTTGAAGGTGTGACCCTGCGCCCCAAAGCCAATCCTTGATTCCTTCACGGTAGACCCACGAAGGACGCTTCCAAAACTGCCACCACGGAGGGGTCTTCTTGACAAACACACAAGAAGCGTCAACCCACAAGGTTCCCGCCGTGGATGTGCTCATCTTTCCCCTACGCATCAACGCCTCCGCATATACTCGCCCATCTTGCGGGCGGCTGCGGCACGGCGCATGTCCGTACCCTTGACCTCTACCGAGATCATAGACTCCATCGCTATTGCCGCCGCTGACTTGTCGTAGCGATCACGGAATGACTTGGGGTCCAAGTTGGTCGTGATGATGGTGGGCAAAAGTTCACGGCTCCTTTTCCGAATCATGTTCTCAAAACACAACTCAGCCCAACCGCTGCCTTTACCGCTGTACTCTTTGCCGAGGTCTTCAAGTAGGAGTACGTCTACTGATTCTACTCGCTGGACAATCGTTTGGCTCGGGTCGAACCGTTGTCCGTCGATGTAGGCTGACTTCAACACGTCGGACAGTACGCAGTAGCTACTGTACCCCTTGTTGGTCAACTCCTTCAAAACCGCCGCTGCTGCGAAGGTCTTACCGACTGAGTTCGCTCCCCAAAGGAACAAACCCCAACCGCCTTCCCAGTTGGACTGGAAATCGTTGAGGTACAGTCGGATTGCGTCACGATGTACGCCGGGTTGAATACCGTCAAGCGTAGCCTGCCAGTACCTTCTCCCTATGTTCATTCGCAACAAGTGTTCCTCGGTGAGTTCACCCCTGCTGCGCCTTACCCTTTGCTTTAGTTCTGCCACTGGTCTTCTTCCTTGTCTTTGTCTGTGTCTTCACTGGTGTTACTGCTTCCGGTTCCTGCGTCTTGGCTTCTGCCTTCTTACGCGCTGCTGCCTTCTCCTGCTGTTCAGCCTTGGCTGCCGCTGCTGCTGCCTTCGCTGCTTCCTGTGCGGCTTTCACTTCGGCCATGCTCACGGGCTTGCGATCCTTTTCCAACGGGATCTGCTGGTCCTCGGTGAACTGCACATTCTGGAAGGGGATTCGATACTTGGTACACATGGCGTTGGCGTACCTGCGTCCGTCAGGTGCCTTGACCCTGTTTCGGTAAAGCTGCCTGCGGGAACCACGGCTGTCGGGTGCTGAAAGGATACGAATATCCCAATGCGTTCCATCCCCCATGCTGATCTGCATAGCCCGATGACGCTTCAATGCCTGATCGCTGATACGCTTTCCGTAGAACTGACCGATGCGTTCCTTCTTCCAGCGTCGGCGCTCCTCCAATGTCTTCTCATCCATTATCTTCTCCTTGGTTTGTCAAGATGTTTACCAGCCGATCTCGCTGCCGTCCTCACGAGAAGTCGACTCATCAAACTGTGTTCCTGCGCCCTTCTTCTTACCCTTCCCGTCGAGCACCATCGGGAAGATTGAGTTCCTATATCCCCAGAACAGGGGCATCGACGGATAGCCGTTCACATTCAGGCGACCTGAATAGTCCGTCCAACCACCTATTGCTTCCTTTATCACACGAGCGACGTTGGAAGCACCATAATGAGAGATCAAGTCCTTGGCGTGCTTACGATCCCTACTGGTAAACTTGGGTGGTGGGGTCTTCCATCCGGTTTCCTTCCACGCTATGCCGAGAACCAGCTCCATGTCGTTGCAGTTGTACTGGCGAGGATCTTTCTCCAAGAAACTGCGTACCCTCTTTGCCGCTGTGGGAGAAGTCCTCGCCTTCTTCCTTCCTTTTGACTGGGCGGAAGCGACACTCATCGCCTGCTCAATGGTACGCGACAGCGTGCCAGTGTTGTTCTTTGGTTGTTGTACTATTCGTGTACTTCTACTGGGTGATACTTGGGTAGCCTGAGTAGGTAAATCCGGGGTAGTCTCCTCGGTAACACTTACCTCCGGGGCATCCAGCAGTTCGATTTCCTGTGGGACCGCTTTCGCCACTGGCTTCTCGTCGGGGTGACTTGGGAGGGTTGCCACCTCTTTCAGCCGACTGAACAACGGAGAAAAGTCGTACTCATTGGAACGACCTTGACGGCTTCGGGTCTTCAAGAGTCCCTTGTTCCGCAGTGAACGAATGTACGTTCTGATCGTCTTCTCACTCTTGCCGCTGTAGCGACAAAGCGTAGCGACCTTGGGGAAGGGTACTGAACCGTTCCACGCATAGTCGAGAACATGAAGGATCAACATCGCCTCTTCCATGCTGATTCCCAGCCTCACGTAGTGCTGGAGGAACGCACGCGAAACTGCCGTGAATCCCTTATCTGTCGTGCCTCCCCAATCAAGCATCACCATCTCCTTCGGACTCCAAGTCCTCGATGGTTGCCGATCCCTCGGACTCACCCTTTACGATTGCGATTGCCTTCTGAACGTCAAAACCGTTCTCCGTGACCCATCGGCACTGCAAACCCCATGTGAACAGAGTTTGAAGCACTGTCAAAGCCAAAGAGCGACCGGCTTCCGAGTCCAGTTCAATGACGAGCCGTTTGTTGTCAACGGATAGCATGACTTACTCCTTTGTCTGGTTGCTGTGACTGAAAACCGGAATCCTCAAAACGACAGAGGCACCCAAGACGCGCCGAAACGTCGAGGATGCCCCATAGTGGTGCAGAATGACCGGCTATAAGTGTTGTATCATGCACGGGCGCACATGTCAAGTAACTTTTACCAGTCAAAGCTACTACCCATTATTACCAGTCTACGAGGGTGTACGTGAAGGTGCTACCGTACTTTTCAGCCGACCGCTGACAAAGGGACATGAACACATCAAAGTCGTGGGGGTTCTGGAACACTTGGCAACCGGCACTGTACTTTTCGACCTGCCGACTGCCTCCTTTGGCTGTAGAAGACCTGTGGATGTTGATGCCGAAGTACCCTTGCGCCACCGCCTCGGGGTCGTGGTCAAGCACCTCATCCTTGTTGTTGTCACGCCATACCTTGACACGACCTCCTGTCTGGACAAGAGCCAGATACTTACCCCTGTGCTTGCCGAGTTTGTAGACCCCTCGGTACTGACCGGGACACAGAATAGCTGTGCCTTCAACTCGCATGGGGTGTTCAAGCCAATAAAGTCCGGGGTCCGTTGTGATGGGGAACTTGAGATCCTTCCACTCGTCATCCTGCTTGAAGACGACATGCATCCAATCGTCAAACGTATTCGCCAACCGAGAGGGTGTACGAACACCGATGATGTTGAGGTTGTAGTCGCCGCGTGTGAACACGGCATGACCCCTGCTTCCAAGTTTGTTGAGTATTGCTGGTACGCTCATAATGATCCTCGTATCATATTTACATGGTTTGTCAAAAACCGTGGAAGCCTGTCGCCTCCCTGATCTCGTCAGTACGGTCTTCTCCATATAGAACATTCCCATCCCAGATGATGGTCCCATCCGATATGGGTACGGGGAACATGCTTACGTGCTCCTCTCCGTCAGGTGTGGTGGTCTTGTCCACAACTCCTAATCCTTGCTGCCAGTTCGATCTCTTACTGGAGCCGGGTACAGCGCCGTCGAGTGCTGTGATGCAGCCGGGTGACATGGAGTAGATAAACCTGCGACCGTCCTTTGTCTGGATAGTCCTCGACGCCATTTCCACTCTGTGAATGTGACCGAAGACTGTGGAGTGTGACGCTTCCCTAATAACTGCCTGCGTGGTTGCGCCTGACTTGCCTCGGACCACAACGCCGTGAAGGATATGCACGGTGTCGAACAGCCAGAAGTCCCCTTCGGGGTAGGGGCCGAGGTACTCAATGTCCAGCGACTCCAAGTCCAGCAGGGCAGGAACCGACAGTGCTGGAAGGTCACGATTCACGGCAGACAAATCCACGGCTTCCTTGACTGAATCACACATGATCTTCGCCAACCGAGCCTCATGGTTTCCTTCCAAGTAGATGATCCTCGCTGCGGGAGCGGCGAGCCTCAACTGTGACAGCCACCAGTGCAGTTCCAGCAACGTAGGTCGGGTCGTGAACGACAGATCGGACGTGGTTGTGTACTTGCCGAACGGTGCGAAGTCACACATGTCACCGAGCATGACAATGTACTGGGGTTGCATACGTTGAGCGACTTGGATTGCCAAGTCCCACGCCTTGCGGTCGTGCAGAGGACGGTACGTGTTGTCTCGCCGATTTACACGGTATCCGTTCTGCGAGTCCGGTATGATCAGCGCCCGCTCTACGTCACGCTCGGAGCCACGGCTTGGCTGACGAGGTAGGGGTTTGACAGCCTTGACAGGTTCCAGCATGAACGCCGGTATGCGCTCCAGCCAGACCTTGATCTGCCACATAGGAACCTGACCCTCCTTGGTCATGGCATCCCACTTGTTGGCTACCCAGTTCTTGATTGCCCACTTGTTACGGTCAACCTTTGCCTCTTTCAGCAACTCATCAAGTGACTGGATTCTGCCTCGATTACTGATGACGGTCTGATCGCCGTCAGACTTTACGGTGATGTTCTTGCCTGCATCGGACATATCCGACACGTCATCTACAGCGGTAAGATCCGTCGCTTCGTAAGCCTTGACCTTCTCCCGCTGAATACGTCGATACACGGTCGAGCGGTTGATGCCCAGCATCTCCGTGATCTCCTTTACCGTGTAGCCTTGCTGTTTCAACTCCCATGCGGAAGCTGACTTTGAACCTTTCTTCATGGGTCATCCTGCGTTTACATCTTTGTCAGTGACAATGCCCAATAAGGCATAGCCGCAAATGTCTCGCCAAGGACTTTCCCCGAAAGCCTCCTTCCTATTTGCAAGGCGAAACAGCTTATCCAACACCCTCACTACTGCGAGCATGTCCTTATACTGGTGGGGTTGGACGCCGTTTGGGTACAGCGTTTTCAGAACGGTCGCTGCCTGTTGGAACGAGTCTCCGTATGCAGCACGCTTCTCGACTGTTAGCCTTCCGACTTCACATGCTGCCTGTAGTATTGGGTCGTCGACTGATGGTTCGGTCACGGGTCACCGCCCTTTCTCAAATCATCAAACGCAGCCTTGAGATCCTCAAGGTCAACCTCGATGGTATTGAACTTGTGGGAGCAGGAAACGCACTGGCGGGAGCGAACCCTAAAGCCACCGGGGTCCCACCATCCGTAAACTTTACTGGCGACTTGAAGCATCTTCACTGACCACCGCCATTCCCGGTCGGGGTCGGGAAGACGAGAATCCTTGACCCTCGTAGCTTCTCCGCACTTCGGACATTCCATTATCGCCCCCTTGTGGGGCCGCCGTGAGAGGAAACTTCTTTTGCAACCAACCAGACAACCATTCAACAGCACGCTGGCGTGCGGCAGACCTGTACCAAAGAGGTACGAGCACTACCGTAACCGCCAAAGCGAGCACTACTGATTGGTATGAAGTTTCCATTGGTTTGTAAAGTCCTACTTACTCGCCCCGAGTTTATTCACAATACGTTTCATTCGCCCTCCTGCTCACAACGCAACAGCGCGGCTTGCAAGCCTTGCTCATGTTGGAGTCTCCGTAGCATCCACCCTTTTGAAACGGTGTACGTCCCGTCGGGATTCTCCGTTATCTCACTACTGTCAACGACGACCACGGACGGGTCTGTGATCAAGTCCGGCCTGTGACAGCAGCCTGTCATGCTTTGCCCAAACAGAAGCAACATCAACAGCGTTGCCGCTGTTGAGTGCTTTAGCCAAGTCATTGAGTGCCTTATCATGTCGTTCTCCTGTAACCACCAACGGTGAGGGTTTTCTACCTGACAACCCTGACAGCCAGTTGATGAGCAACGGGAGCACGGCAGCGAGCAGACCTAAAAGGCCACTTGCTATGTCCGGTGTCATGGCGACCTCCTACGAAATCACCTTGTCACCAGTGGCACCCACTCCAGACATGGACGCGATCTCCTCATGGATGATCCGTTCCAAATCGTCTGGAGCCATCTTGGGCCACTGCTTGTCGAGCGTGGAAATAACCCAGCCGAGCTTGTCCATGTCCTCGCCCTTGTCCTCCAACTTGAGTTTCTTCGCAGCCAGTTCTTCTGCCGCGCCGATAGCTGCACGCACAGCCTGACGAATGGCAGCGTCCTTGGTGAGTTCGACCTCAACGCCCAGCTTGGTAGCCAAACGCTTCAATCCCCAAGAGGACAACGCAGTGAGCATAACAGCACAAGCAGGAATGAGATATTCCAAAGTCCCGTGCCAAACCTGATACCAAAGAGTTGGTTCTTCCATTTCTTATCTCCTATCTTCCAGTACGCTGGAAGTGCATATCATCAGCCGTTCTCCAACGCCCGCCCCATGTCCAACCGGCATCCTCAAAAACGTGCACAAAGTTCATGCTCGTTTCATCTTGACGGAGCCTCGTCCCTTCCTTCTTACCGTAAGGGTTGAGTTTCCAATCAATGTCGAACGCGATTCCCCAAGAGTGGGTAGACAGAGACTTAGATGGATTCCACATAGTGTGTCGAGGCACGTACATACCGATCTTGGCAGGTGTGTACTCCGACAGTCGGCACGCTTCTTCATACAAGCGCACCATTTCATCCGCTACAGCACGGTGGCACGAAATACGTTGACCAGTGTGCAGCTTTACACGAACGATATTCGCACGAACCCACTTCGGGTCGGGAATGATCCGACCCCCGTGACCCTCGCGCCATTCAAACGCACCGTAGACCCGAGCAATATCATCCCGCTTACCACTGGGGATGGGACACTCACCTTGGATGGCTTTGTCCACTGCACGGAGAGTGATCGGCCCTGCAAGACCATCGACCGTAAGCCCGAACTCCTCTTGGATAGCCCGAGCGCCACGTTCGATGATGTACATGTGTTGGGCTGGTGACCAGTCCTCTACTTTCTTTGCGTTGTAGTCAAACGGTTTTGTCATGCACGCCTACCCTGTCTGCTGCTGGTTCTGCTCCAGAGCACTGACCTGGGTTTCCAGACGGACTACGCGCTCCTTGGAACTGTTGATCTCCTGCCAAATCTCGGCACGAGACTGACGCGCCCCTTCGTGAAGGGACGCATGCTGGTTCATCATCGTAGCCTGCGCCTCAAGACGAGCCTCAAACTTGGCAGTCAAAGTCTCCATCAAGCCCGCAACCTTTTGGATGCGGGTTGACAGAAACCAGACCGCTCCGATGAGCGTGGTGATCATACCACCGATCTGTGCAATATCCTGCAACTCCATAAGAAGCCTCCTCTGGATTGTCCCAGTAGAGACTCCTTACTCGTCACGCATGTTCGACGGAACTCGCTTGGCAGTTACAGCAACGATCACAGTACCGGGGTCACCATCACCGAGTACAGAAGTAACAGCAATACGCAGGTCACGAGGACGAACGCGCATGATGTCATCCTGTGTTCCGATGATGTAAGACGTAGCACCGGTCATGGTAAGACCAGCACTGTCCTTCTCCCAAGGGATCGCAATCCACTCAGCAGTCTCGCCGTCAGCGGCGTAGCCCTTGACTTGAAGTTGGAAGCTCGTGGCTTCCATATCAGCATCGCCACCGGAGTTACCACTGATAGTGATGTAGAGCGCACGACGCCGAGGATCGAATCCAAGGTTAGTCGAGTTGAGCGGTAGCGTGTTTGCTACCTCGGGGGTTGCGCCGTTTTCATCATCATCCCAAAAGGTGTTGAACGTGATGACCTTATGCTTTGTGCCGTAGTTACGAGCCATTCTCTTCTCTCCTTGCCCTGAATGGGCGACAGTTTACGTCAGTCGGAGGACTGACAACCCGATTCGTAGAATCGGGAGGTTTATAGGACTATCCTTATCGTTTTCACTTTGTTTGTCAATAACACTTCTACTGATGGCCCAAGATGTGGAATGTCTCAAGAGCCTCTCCGTGGTGTTCTCCAGTAGCATCCTCACCGTAGGACGGACGCTTCTCGTTCGGACGGTTCACCTCAACAGTAGCGTTGATGTGGCAACCACTGAACGGTGGGTTCACGTTATTCGGTACTGTTCCGTTGATCATCCGCTGTCCGTATCGCCCTGTGTATAGCACGAACAGAATCTCATGATCTCCGGGTGCGGTCAACTCCTCCACTGTGGGCATCTGATCCATCAGTGTTCCAATGTCGCCTTCCTCATCCAGACCATGTGCTGCTGCGTTCTCTCGGACGTACCTCAACTCGGACACCAGATCGATCTCGATGCCACAGTTGTTCTGCAACCTGTCCGTTTGAGCAACCTTGACCAGCGCACCATCACCGACACCGTGTTGGGTGTCCTGATAGGTGGCAGAGGCAAAGTCGAACGGGTCAGCGACATAGCAGTCACCGTGTGGCGCATTGGCGAACTCGTTATTGGCGAACTCTGCTGCACTCACATCCGTTTCCGTCATCGGGTCGGTATCGTACAAGTACCCGGATGATGCAGGGACTCCCTCAACGTAGCCGCCGAGGTTGTCACTGATCATGGGGTACAGGTGGCCGGTGTACGCGTGATTGGGGTGGGCGTTGAATGGACCACCCCCACCGCCAGCAGCCGGGTGGATAGACTGGAAGTGAAGGAACGGCTTGTCTTCCATAGTGTCGGGTGCTGTGGGCCACTGGACCGCAGAACCGTTCTGCCTATCTCGGACAAGAAACAACTCCGTGAGGGATTTGGGAGCACTCGAACGACGAGTGTTGGGGTGTCCACCGCCTTGATAGGACGGGGAGTAACCACCACCGGGGCGAGCATGAAGGACGCGGAAAGAACAGTTCCAAAGTAGCTTTTGCGCCAGACCCGCATTGAACAACGCAGTGTACGTGTTCATCAGGGGTTGCCACTCTACATCAGCAGTTCCGTTCCACGCAGCCTGCACCTCATGTTCCATTAGCTGGAAGGCATCGTGACAGGTGTTGCGGGGATCGCCGTCTTCAAGTGTAGACGGTACTGTGTCGAAGCCGTTTGGCAGGTTGGTGCCTGTCTTCCAATCGAACGAACCCATCGAGAACGTGAGTGGGTTTGCGTAGAAGGTACGAGCGCCATCGTAGCTGGAGTCGAGCACGATACCCGTACCAGTGTCACCGATGAACTGCGTATCCACGTCGAAGTCAGGCCCTTGGCCGGGGATTGCGTTTCCGGGTCCGTCAAGCATGTCGCCGTTGAACTCTGAATCGTCATCATCAGACACAGACCAAGGGGAGGTGGCATCCCAAGTCAGCTTCAACACATCCGCTGCTTCCATAGCATCACAGATAGCGGCCAAGGTCGTGGTGCCAATCTTGGCACGCATGACCGGAGCCTGCCAGTCGTAAGCTGACCGTGCGAACAGTTGGTTGTCGTCGGGGAACCCGATGTAGCCACGGTTGTAGCCTTGAGTGCCTTGACCAAATCCAACGCCAGTGTAGTACGGACCAGTTGCTTCCGCTGCGGAGTACCAGTTGTTCTGGATCTCCACAATCTTGTCGATGAGCGGGAAGCCTTTGAACAAGTCCTCTCCTTCGGAGGACGACGGGTGGGTACGGAACACGGGATGTAGATCCCACATATCGCCGCCCGTGTTCTCCGAGTAGTACCCCGAGTCGTCGTAGTAAATGTCACCGGAGTTCTCGCCCTTCAAGTACCACTTGAACGCAGGCATGAACGTAGGACCGGGCTTACCGTAGACACTGAATCCGGGGTACGCAAGCTGACTCGTCACACCGTCAGGAACAAACGGGAACGCTGCCAGATTGTTCGGGACTGTGATAGTCGCCCCATCCACGTTGACCGTACCAGAGTACGTTGTAGACGCCGTGCCGGGGTTGGTGTTGTGATTACCAAGACGAGGAATCTGCGACCATAGCTGCGTCGTCCCCAGTTCGTTTGATGACGCGAAGTCGTCCAGACCCCAGTAGTCCAAATCGTTTACCGATTTCAGACCTTGTGTGGATGACTGCTCACCCAAGAACTGATCCGTGGGTTGCGTCGTGATCGTGGGGATAATCAGTGACCGCTCACCCCATCGGTTGTAGACGGGATAGGCTACGCCATCAAACTGTGGGTAGGAATCCGCGCCGCCGAACAGGGAAGCGTTCTCGTCCCAGTCACCGTGAGGGAACCTAATGGATTCCATGAACGGGTGATACCAGTGGACGAATGGTTGGAACGCATCGGGGATCGGAGTGTCGCGCCAATCTCGGTCGCCAATCTCCAAAGCCACGTTGGGGTCCATTGTTCCGAAGGCTGCGTTTTCGCCGCTGTTACCTCCGGGTTGCCCGAGGTCCGGTGACGTAGCGATGATCTTGGGAAGACCGTCCTCATCAATCAGGTTCTCCGTAATCCACTCCAAGTTGACTCGTTCAATGAACGAGAGCAGCCCGTCAAGCATGGACATTCGACCTTGCAGGACGTTGTGCTGGTGCTTGGGCAGGGTTGCCCAGTGCGTCAGAGACAACGGTTCAAACCGAACGAACAGGTTGAGAGTGTCAACCAAAGCGTTGGTCTTTGTGCCTGTGGGAGCACCGTCAGCGTCCAGCGTTTCGGGGCCGGGATAGTAGTCGCCAATGTGATAACGAAGGCGAGCCACGGTGCATCGGTTCTCCCATGTGTCGAGTGGGTTCACCTCGTCCGTGGGGAGAGTAGGGAACCGGCCCCAAGGACCAGCTTCCATATCCATACGCACGTCAGCCTCGATAACGTCCTGATTCACGTCTGCGGGGTTTGACACATCCGCTACGTTGATAGCGTGATGACCCCAACGGATCAGATCGTTAGCCTCCAGACCTTCGCCCGGAGTTTCATCAGCGTCGCCTTCACCCGGTGGGAAGTTGGACAAGCTGGCAGGCGTGGCGACTGTGCCGTCCGAAAGGACACCAGCTCCAACTCCGTAAGACTGTAGATTCACTGGGGAGTTGCCGTGCTCGTCTTCCTCGGGGTGTCCGTACGGTTGGCTAATGTCCTGACCACTGACCATAGAGGTGTCGAGGAACGCTGCCGCCGAAGCCATGATGAAGCCGTCGTAGGAGTTGCCGCTAACATCGCCAGCGCCGTCCTGTGACTGCTTCCAAGTACGAGGTAGTGAATCAGCCTCGGTGGTGTCGTAGTACATCACCCGCCAAGGCGCAGCCACATGGTAGTTGAACATGTCCATCTGGACATGCCCTTGTGTCTTGATTGCCAGCTTTCGGAACATCAACGCTTGCCGCATGAGTTCCGCTTGTCGCTGACCGTCAGCCGTTCCACGCTGCGTGAAGTCCGGCTCCGTGGATGAACCCGTTGCCTTTGCATAGTCCTGTGCTGCAAAGTTGTAGAAGCCCCAGCCTTGCTCACTGTCTACGGTGATCTCATCACCGCCACGAGTAATATACTTACCGTATCCGGGGATGAACTCTCCAGACCACCAGTGACCTGATCGAACGCCATCCTCGATTGTGACTACACCTGTGCCTGCGTCCTGCGAGACACCTCCGACCAGCGGGTCGATTGAGCATACGGTTCCGACAGACTTATCGGTCGGGTTGAGTGACGTGTTGTCAGGAGTGTACGCGAACACTTCCGCAGACTGTCCCGAAGCGAACAGCGCCGTAGTATCTCCGTTTGCAACGTACTGATTTGACGAGGGTAGTCCGTAGGCTGTGTCCTCGATGAGGTTGCCGGAGTTGTCACGCTGCTGCCCGAAAGCCCACTGCGCTGACATACCCATCTGGTGTCCAAGACCCGACTGGTTCAGATACCAGTTGGTAAGACTGGAGATCCCGCAACCGAGGGACTGGTACTGGAGAGGGATGTTTCCGTGTCGGTCATACAGCGCCGTGATGCCACGAGCAATCGGCGCACCGCCGCCCGCTTTCTCAGCCGTAGTCATGCCTACGACCGCTGTAGCGTTTACAAGTGAGCGAGACATTTCCGCTACACCCATGACAATCTTGGGTGGCTGCATCATGCCGCCCATAAACAGGAGGCCAGTATCTCCGGGGTTCATGCCCCCATTAGTGACGATGTTGTTTTCACGACCGTACATTCCCACCATTGGGATAGACATGATTCCGCCTCCATCATCCCAAAGAGGGTGCAGGAGGCCGGGAATAAAGTACGGAGATAGAACGTCGTCGTCGTGAAGATCCGTGGAGGTTGGGTCCATCCGCTTCCAAGGAGGCATAATCCAAGCGAGCGGTACAATGTGGGACTCTGCCCCGCCACAAGTCTCTTGAAGCAGACAGTGAGCCGCAGTCCACCAACGGTCAGACGAGAACTCAACGTCGCCTGTCCCGAAGCCTTCCGAAATCTTCATAGCAAACGACGGAGTTGCGCCGAAGTTGCCGGGGCCTTGATCGAACCACTGTGATACTGCGGTGCCTGACCCGTCGGGGTCAATGGCAGGAACCTGTGTAGCGGTATGCCGCAAAGCCTCGATGGGGTCTACTGCATAGTCAACGATCAAGGAGTTACCTACCGAGTGGTAGTGAGGCTCCTTGTTCATGTCATCCAGTAGGCGTGCGAGGTGCCACTCTGTGATCGGAGACAGACCCGGCATGTCCGTGGTCATGCTCCACTTGGAGAGGCACATACGAACGCAGTAACGAACCTGTGTTCGGTGGGTAGTCTCCATGCCGAGAGTAACGTCCAGAAGATCCTCATCCTCGTCAGACGAAATGTCCTCATTGAAGACTTGAACGTACATCATCGGGTAGCGCACAAGACCTGCGTAGGTCTGGTCAGCAGCCTGCGCTCCGGTCATGGCATCGAACTGGGCTTTCCAGTTTACAAGGTCGTTGCCCGGAATGATGTAGTACTCATCACCTTGAGCCAAAGCAGCCGGTAGATTCGTGAGCCACTGCACAGAGGTAGCCGTGTAACCTGTAATGTCACGGACCTCGCCAGCGTTCGCACCAGTGACGAAATAGATTCGACACGCAGACTCTTCTACTCGAAACTGAAAAGCAGCCGGTGTCGCTGTGCCTGCTGGAAGCGGCTCGTCGTGAACCGGACCTGTCGGTCCCGAAACTACAACTTCACGGTAGCCGCCTGCCTCGGTCGATGTGCCGAGCAGGTTGTGACTTGCCGTGAACATCTTATTCTCATCGAACATTTCGTCGATGAGTCCTGCCCCGGCTGCCGTGACCTTGCCGTGGAACATGTGGTTAGCCCACGGGCGCATCGTGGCCCCTGCTGCTCCAAGGTCAACGATCCGGTGCCAGTCAAAGATGATCTGCGATTCCAGATTGGCCGTGTCGATCTCGTTACTGTTGTCGAGCACTCCGAGGGGCGTAAGGAGAGAACCCATCGTGACTGCAAAGTTACAGTTGTTCGCATCGACCTCACCCTCGATACCGCTACCTCCGATAGCACGAGAGACTGGTACAACAGTCCACTGCCTGTTACCGAGTACGGTCTGTGGGGTTTGATCGCCGCGAACAGCCATCTGTGCGACGTGCTTGGTCTGATTAGCTGCCAAGTCCTGTGCGTCGTTCAGATCCACATCGAGGACGGGCGACCCCTGCTGGAAGCGCACGTCCTTATAGTTCTTACTCTCGTCAACCGTACCCGTTCTGGACAGGTTCGGCTTGTTTGTAGGGTTTGCCATGCTGTGTCTCCTTCTATGGCTCCAAGAACTCGATCTGGATCGTCCGAGTGATGGTCAATGTTGCGTCCTTATTGATAAGCGGGTGAACAATCCAGTTCAGAATATGCCCCGAGTCCGGTAGACCAGTTGCGAATCCACAGAACAAACCAAACTCCCGCATGGCACCGTTAGCGTCAGCCGGGAGGAACGTCGATTCTATCTGAATCATACGGGAAGGACCAGCCACAACAGGGTGCGCTGGGTCGTCAGCGTCCAAAAAGGACATATCAGAAGCGAGGATCGACTGACGATAATACTCTGTGGTTAGGGTCGTGTCTGCACGATCCTGCGGCACGGTTCCGGGCGCAAGAGCATCCCAAGCTACATCGCCACTTCCCACAGCGATGTACGAAATGCCCTCGAAAGGTACGGGAACCTGCCCAGCGGGTAGCTCATCCCAACGATGAAACAGACCGGCAGCGATGATGGGGGCGACGTTCTGGATCTGGTTGTGGGTCCACTCGGTTTCCTCAACAAGCTCACCGTCACGGTAATACTTATCTTTCCACCTACCAATCATTCCCAGTCTTGCTCGCTCTTTGTCCATTATCTGTATCTCCTAATCATGTTTCACTTGGTTTGTCAATAACCGTGTCACGCTCAATCGCCGCCGTCGTTGACGAAATCACCACCAGAGTTGTCTCCACCCCCGCCGCCGAAGTTGTTGTCCCCATCCAAGGAGTTGTTCATACCGGAACTGCCAATGACGATGACCCGAACTGCTGTTGCTGTGTTTCCGTCGGAGTCAGTAGCTTTGTATCCTAAAATGTACGAACCTTCCACACTTGTATCCCCGGTAAACGTGGTTGCTTCGGAGTCAATGTTCACTTGAACATTACCATCCTCCGCATCAGTGGCGAAAGCACCAGCTTCCTCGTAGCCGTGATACTGCTGGACGAACGCTGGGTTCTCTCCGAGTATGTGGATCACCGGGTAGTTGTCACTCACCACAACTACGTTGCGGTAGGCCAGTGTTTCGTTGCCTGCGTTGTCAACCGCTTTGTAGGCGACTGTGTAAGAGCCTGCAACGCTGTTGTTCACTTGCGAATCGTCTACGCTGACCAGATCCGTAACGTCACCGTCCTGTGCGTCGTGTGCTGTGTAGCCCGGTTCAACCCAAGACTCTGCCACGCTGATAGTGACCGTTCCTCCGGTCAACGTGATCGTCGGTGGGGTGTTGTCCGAAACGACCACAGTTCTCGATGCCGTAGCCGTATTGCCCGACGAGTCTTGGACTGTGTAGGTCACGGTGTAAGTGCCTGCCACGTTTGAGTTTACAGGATCGCCTCCTGTTACGATGGCTGCGGTCAGGTCGCCGTCCACTGCGTCAACCGCTGTGGCTCCTGCGTCCGAGTATTCACCGCCTCCCTGACTAATCGTGACCACCGACTCCCCGGTGACTGTGATGATGGGAGGTGACAAGTCTTGTATGGTAACTGAACGAGAGGCTGTGCCTTCGTTCCCTGCCGCATCATCGACAGAGTACGTGATGGTCCAGACTCCGGGTTGTGGGTCCGAGGCGTTCCAACCCTCGTCGTCGGTGTAACTTGTGATGCTCCCAGTAAGGTCCGTGCCGTCATCATCGACTGCTGTGGCTCCGGGGTCCACCCAAGCGGTGCCTGTTTGGTGCGTAACCGCATCCCCGCCAATCAACGATATGACGGGTGCTGTCGTGTCTTGATCCACGATTTCTACTGTGCCGGAAACGATTGCGCCGATAGGTACGCCGGTCATCGAGTCGGAAGGCACCACTCGGACTGAATGAGAGCCGGGTGCCACGTAGATAGTAGCCGCGTAGCCACTCAACTCACCATTCACGGTGATCCAATCTCCGTTATCGACAGAGTAGTTCCAGTACGTTGTAGTACCTGTGGATACAACGAACGTGGCTGATGCACTGTCTCCGTTGTCTACGAGGCTGACGATATTGATAGTGTCCTGTGGGACGATGTTGACTGTTCGGATAGCTGTGACCGCTGCGTTGTTCGCCGCATCCTTCACGTCGTACAGGATGGAGTACGCCCCGAGAGTGTTCACATCTACCACGTCGCCGCTGATAGCCACGTTAGCCGTGATGTTCCCGTCCTGATTGTCCGTAGCCGAGTATCCGGGTTCAGACCACGGAATAGCCATGTTCCAACTGACGGTGCTTCCCTGCTCCAAGGTGATGATGGGAGCCGTAGCATCCACAACTTGAACTGTGCGGGTAGCTGATCCCTTGTTGCCCGCCGAATCGGTGGCCTCATATACGATTGAATAGGTGCCGACCGCACTCATGTTCACGCCGTTCACCACGACGATAGACGCTGTGAGGTCGCCATCGGCTCCATCCACCGCAGTCGCTCCGGGGTCGTTGAACTGGGTATCCGCGTGCAGGGTCATCGGGTTTTCACCAGCAAGCGTGACCACTGGAGCCTGCGTATCTTGCACAACCACGGTTCGGGTCAACGATGGAGCGGGGTTCCCCGCTGCGTCAGCCACGGTGTAGGTGACTGTGTATGAGCCTTGGACAGCCGTATCAACGGAGGACACGGCTGCACCGTCGAGAGTTGTGGTGACAACTACTGCGCTGGTCAGATCCCCGTCATAGTTATCCGAAGCGGAGAATCCCGGTTCGGTCCAATCGTAGCCAACCTCTGCCGTGTAGTAGGTTGATCCTGTGAGGTTGATGACTGGTGATGTGCTATCGACCACGTTGAAGGCACGCTGTGCCGTGGTCACATTACCTGTCGAGTCAGACACGGTGTAAGTGACGATGTACGAGCCTTTGGTTTCGGGGTCTACTTGAGAGTAGTCCACACTCACGGAGGACGTGAGATCGCCTTCCAATGAATCCTCTGCCGTGAACCCCGGCTCGTCTGCTGCCGTAAACGTGGTCTTGGCTTCCCAAGTCATCGGGTTGTCTCCGAGCAGGGTCAGCACGGGTGGGTGCTCGTCCGGCATCGGCATAGTCCATTGAGCCTGTGCGTAAGCCAAGTGCGTGTCACCTACACTATCTGCTGCTACGTTCAGCCAGTGATAACCACCCGACATTCCGACAATGGGGATCAGCACAGTGTTCGTACCGAACTTTTGATTCCAGCTTGTGTAGCCTTCGTCCATGTACCAAGACCAGTGGTCAGTACCGTCGCCGCCAAAGGACACTGTGAACTGGAGGTGGGTGGGGAGGTTGCCTTCGCCCTCTCCATAAACCAAAGAAATAGAATCCACTACAACCCAAGGCTCGACTCCCTGCGGCACCGTGGGGGTGTCGTCCTGTGGAGGTGCCGGGGGCATGTGGTCTGCCGTACACTGTGCGTATCCCGCATCGTACCCAGCTTGGTACTGTGTGGCGTTGTCTGACGTTATGTCTACCGAAGCTACGCCTGCCGTGAACCCTTCTGCGTGTCCTCTTGTGTACCCCGCAGTGTCACCTTCATTGACACCTCGATTGTATCCGAGAGCATCACCTTCAGTGTTACCTTCCGCTTTTCCACGGGTATAGCCTTCCGCATCACCTTCCGCACGAGAAGTGTTCCGAACCGCCGCGTCAACCTGTGATGCAAGGACGGTCGTGTTTGTTTCCGTGATCTTAGGTGCCTTGAGAACGAAGTGATCCGTGTGATCAGACTGGTCATACGTTCCTGATGGGTGCTGCACACCTGTTGGATCTGACACGTCGGAGAGCCAGTAAACCAACTCTCCGCTTGTCACGTTCTTGCTTCGGTTTAGTACGCTTCCCATCTTACGTCACCATGATGTAGGAAGTTCCTACGTGTCCGAAGTCCGTTGGGTCAGCCTCGTTATCCAACTGGATACGGACCTCGTATGTCTTCAACGTGTCTTGAAGGTTTCCGGGGTCCGAGCCTACCGTGAGAGCGCCGGTCAACACCTGCTCATGGGTTGCCGACTCCGTAGTCTCCAAGCTGGTCGTGTCCACTTCCTCTCCATCGGTGAGGTTGTAGAGAAGCACTTGCAGACCAAGGCCTGAGCCTGCGGTAGCACCGCCAACCACAATGTTTGCTCCAAAGTGAAACTCTCGTGAGCCACTGTAGGTGGTCGGGTCGAATGTGAACTGTCCAACAGACGCCGAGGTCGATGTTTGATCCACAAGCTCCGATGTTGACAACGTAATGAACTGTGGCATGAACTCGCCCTCCTCAAAAATGTCACATAGATACTCTAACCAGTTATGGTGTGTTCTGAACTCGTAGGAGCCGAGAACGCTCCCCCAAGGGTACTCTGGATGGGGCCAAGAGTACAGATGGCAGACCCCCGGTGTGGAGTCGTGAGCCACGTCAGTACCCAACGGCATCCACGACTCGGTGTTCAGACCTTCGATGAGTCCTGTAGCCGAATCGAAGCCCAAAGGCTTCCAAGGTTCCTCAACATCCAGCAGGTCTACCATCACTTGGAACGCTGCGTAGTGCATAGCGAACAGTGGGGCGATCCTGTAAATCTTCCGTACGATGACCTCGGTGAGCGGGATGAACGCTCCGGTGGTCTTCAAGTAGTCCGGTGGCTCCAGAACGATTGCAACACCGTTGTTGTTCTGCCAAGGCCAGCCTACGCCGCCGTTGTCGATAATGATTTCACTGGATGGGAGGTAGGTCTTCCTGTCTCGTACTGTTCCTGTCCCTTGTGCGTAGATGGGGTCCGTCGAATCGTACAACGTAAGGAACGGTAGGGAGGCGACCTTCTCACTCCAGACACCATCGCCAATCTGATACAAGGTGCCGCCCGTACCGGCATCGGTCTGTGCAGCCGACAAAGGCCCAATACGAATCGTGGTTTCATTTATGACCTCATGCAGATGACAAATCCGATTGAGGTCGTCAGGGAGTGCGCCTTCGTGTCCGTCGATCTTTACTGCAAGTGTGCTGGTCGGTCCTACTTCCAAGTGGTGAGCACTGTCCAACTCCACAACAGCAAACTCATCCGGCCCAATCGTTACTGGGGTGGATGACAGAATGGCGAAGGGAGACTCGATTGCCTCGGGTGACGGTGCTTCTGCATCTACCCAAGCTACATCCCCGTCAGGGGGTCCACCGGGATCTCCGGGTTTGACTGCTCCGTCGTACGGGGTGTGCGGGTTCTGCGTGAGAACCCACTTCCAGCCTTCGTACACGGAAATGTCCCATCCGGTGACTGTCTGGAGCACCAACTCCAAAGCGTCGATTGTGCCTTTCGATTTCCAGAGCGGGACCGCCTGCTCTGTCTCGATGCGTCGCCGCGTTTCCGGCAACTCGTAGTTAGTCGGCCAAGCAAGCAGCCAATCAATATACGGAAGGCGAGCAAAATCAACATCGCCTACGTCTATGCCCTTGGCCTTGAAGAAGTCCACTTCTTCTTTCACAGTATCCAGTATGCGACCCATAGCTTGAGTCATCCGGTATACCGAATCATCCCCTTCCTTGAAGTCCTTGATCTTCCAATACCGTGGAAGGTAGTTGAACAGTTCGTCACCGTGGGGCGAGTAGTTTTCACCTGTACCATCATCACGAAAATGCTGCCCGTAAGCCCAACAACGGGAGTGACCGTTTCGGGGGTCAAACCACCAAGCGATAGGTGCCGAGGTTTCAAAGTACGCCGTGTAGTAGTAGACGACGCCGGACACGATTTCGTGGTCCAGAAACGCAAACTCATCGAGATAGGCTTCCCGCTCGATTTCCTCGTCGGGGTCTGCCCCTCCGAATGATACGTTGCCGCTGTAGTCAGCCTCGTAGACCAGCGTGCCTTTATCTTCCGGCTGCGGATCGTGAACGCCTGCCGTGTAGGTGACATCCAAAATGTCACGAGAAAACTCACGAGTCTTCCTGTAGATGCGAACCTTACCTGTGAACACCAGCGGGGGATTCAACGCATCGCCAGCGTAGTCAGCCGGGAAAGCCCACGTCAGCTTCAAGTAGGGACCGGCTACCACCAGTGGATGATCCGTTGTTCCGACGTTGGAATCTACGGGCATGTTTCCACGGGCGCACCGCAGCGGAGCACCAATAACCATGTTGGTCTTTCGACCTGTGGTTGTGCCTACTCCGTCGCTAACAAATGCCGCTTGCCAAATGTCAGCCTCTCTGCGGGTATCGTCAGCCAATGCCGCCTCCGTATGAGAATCCAATCTCGTCAGGGTTCAGACGGTCGCCTTGGTAGATAGTGGCTACGACAACCTCATAAGGTTCCGCAGCGATGTTACCCAGTTGGTAGTCAACGGTGAACACCCACTCATCGCCCGACCTCGGCATGAAGCCTGCGTCGGTCTGGATCGTGACGGTGAACTGGTTGCGCTCAACAGGGACGTTCTTCTTGATCGTGTTTGGGTACTCGATGATCTCGTACGCTGTGCCGTCGCCCATGAACCTTCTGACTTGACCGTGTTTGTCAAGAACTGGTCCTGTGACCTTGCCGTGCAGTTCGTAGACGATTCCGTTCTTCCACTTGATGGTGTACGTGTCAGCGTTGATCTGACCGTGCATGTCCGTGATGCCCATTACTGCATTGTCGAAAGCCGCCTCGTAGCCACGCTTGAACCTACCCACAGGGAGTCGGTGAAACTGGGTGATGTTACAGAAGTCCACACCACGGCAGTTCTCCACAATCTGTGTGAGTCGAGACAGGGGAACCCCGATACCGAAGTCCTCCGTAAGTGTGCGAAAATACCGGACAAGTTGGACCTCAATCTCTGTACGAACATCCGATTGGAGGACGTTGGGTAGGCACATTACAGTGCCTTGGATGTAGGGTCGGATCACGGTCGGCTTCTCTACAAAGAGCCTTGTGGGTACTGGCTTTCGCTCGGTGAGGAACCTTCCGACCGCACCGATAAGGCCGGTGCCGCTATCCAGATCGGGGAACCACTTGCCAGATGGCACTGGGTTGTCTCCATCGGACAGCACATAGACCGCTACCTCAAACGGGTTGTCAGTGTGTGCCGCCCTTGCAGCCTTCACACCGCCACCGGGGATGGTTCGGGTCAGTGTTTCAAAATCCTCTAAAGTCACTGCACGGTTTAGCGCACGCAAAGACAGAGGACCGTACTTCTTGGCGTCCTCAATAGGCTCCGCGTTCGCACCGCCAGACGGTTGCTCCGGGTTGGTGAGCGAAGCCAGCCCTGCAATAGTTGGGGAGACTGATACCAGCGTGCCGACACCTACTTGGTTGCCTTGCGCTCCACCGCCGATGCGGTAGTCGGCTACTACGCTTGCTCCGATGGGAGGTAGCTTTCCGTTTACCCCGTCACCGAAACGGAGAGACACTCGACCGAAGGAATCCGTCTCGTAAATATAGACCTCATCTTCCGGCTCGTTGCCCAAGAAGTTCGATCCGTCACCTTCGATGCCGCCGAGATCCCACTTGACACCATCCACATAAATGTTGAGCGGGGAAGTCCCATCGGGGTTGAAGCATAGCGGGTACTGGGAAAGCGTGAATCGTTGTGACGCAGACCCATCTGACGTGCCTACGCCCTCGCCCGCAACCGTTGTGCCGTGAACGAGGACAAGCCGTGGCTCATCCCCTGTCGTGTATGTACCGGCAGGACCGAGCATGATGCTTTCAAGCAACTCGAATGTCTGTGAAGCTGACCCCGCCGTTGGCGTAGAGGTCACTTTGAGTCCGGCAGGAAGGATCACGCCCGCAGCAGTCGTCGTGACTGTTACAGGAACAGACGCCGCAGCAGCCGGGGAAAGCCTGTAGCCGATAAGCTGCAACAGTTGGACGACGGAAGACCGCTCTTGTGCGGTCAGCAGATACGATTCGTTCTGAACTCTATCGAGGTGATACGAGAGTACGTCACCGACGTACGACATAGCCTCCAGAAGCACGACTCCGGGATCGGACGGGTAAAAGTCCGTCCACTCTGGGGTGAGAGACTGGACGAGTTCGATCAGTGCGTCACGGATTGTCTCATAATCACGAGCCGTTGGGTCGAGTTGTACTGGGAGTCCACCGAGAGAGGACGCTGTGATGGACCGTGGCCCTTCATTTATACTCATGTCGATTCCTCCTCAAGTAGAACAATCAGATCATCAAACTCTCCTGACGACTTGATAGCATACGAAACCTCAATCTTGAGCGTACCGTTCACTGTGTCAGCCGTAGCGTTCACGCCGTTCACCATCACCCGAGGCTCGTAACGATAGATAGCCTCGGTAACGAGATTCTTTACCAAGGTGACTGTCGTGGAGTCGAGATTACGGAACAACGCACTAAGGCCCAGCGTACCGTACTCTGGATTCATAGCACGATCCTCTACGGAAGTCAGTATCAGTGCCGACAACATGTCCTTCATCTTGTCCTTACCGCTGGCACGCTCCAAGTGGCCCAAACCACCAAAGCGGAGCGGAAATGCAAGCCCCTTCTGTACTGTAGTTGCACCCGGCATTAGTCACCTCTCCCAAACTTCTCTTTATATGCGTCCTTCTTCGACTTGCCTGCCTTCTTTGCGGTGGTGATGCCTTCATCACCAGACTGACCAATCGCATCGCCAATGCTGGCTCCTTCTGCCACCTTGACTCCTGTTTCCTTCTCGATGCTGGCAATCATCACGTCTTCGGCAACCTTTGTGACGCTTCCGGGGTCCTGTGCGAACCCAATCAGCGCCTTGAACACTTCGATTGCATCCCCAGCCGCCGCTTGCATGTGCAAAGCTACGCCGCCTGCCACCATCATGTCTCCAACACCTTCAAAGGGGTACTTCTCACTGTTCTTGCCTTCCTTGATCGCACCGGAAATGGACCGAGTTGACCCTGTTCCGGTGACTTCCAAGACGTGAAGACCTGTCAGCGAGACAAGTAGGTCGATGATGGTGATGACTGTCTCAACCAGCTTCTCCGACAACTCAATCAACTTGTCGATCTTCTTTCCGATGGCCTCGATCAGCTTCTTGATGTACCCAATCTTGTCCAGATTAGGCTCCAGCATCTCCCTGACAGCCAGCAGCGTGTTGACGACTTCCTTGAATGGACCCCAATCTGCCAATCGAACAGTTGTCCAGTCAGGTGAGGTGCCGCCTCCGGGGATCAGGGTCGGAGGGTACTGCGGTGGGTCGCCCAGCAAGTCCTCAAACTTGGACCTGCCCTTGTGATCGGACATGTTGACTTTGATCGGCTTACCGAACAACTCCATGATGGCTTCAATGATGTCCAGAATCTTGGTGTAGTCGGGAACAGCCGCCATAGCCACCCAAGTCATAAAGAAGTTGCCTTCGCTGTCTCCAAAAGGACGTTGAGTGTCCTTCTTGTCGTTGAAGGCTTTACTGATGCGGTCCACAAACTGGTCGGGGTTATCCGCAGACCTAAATGACTCCGGTATGTGCATACAAAATGAGATCGAGGTTCCTATAAAGAACTCGATAGCCGCGTCGATAGCAAAGATGGCCGCTTCAAGCGCCAAAGCCACAAGGTCCGATATTCCCAGCAGGATTGCCGCGACAATATCGAGCACAACCTTGACGATCTCCAACAGGGTTGTGAGCACTTCCAAGGTATCAGCCAGCACATCGGAGACAGACTGCACCGCCTCTGGAATCAGAGCCGACAGGTTTAGCTCCGTCCAGTTGATGCTGTAGTCAGGCTCCAAGCCTGTATCTATTACCTCGTTGTGTGGCACTATTCTTCTCCCTGCTCCAACCGCTGACGCCGCTGTTCCTCTACCAGAGCGTGACGCGAGTTAGAATCGGCCTGTATCGCTTTCAGCCTGACGTGTTGGGATAAACCCATCACCTTCATCGCGTCCTTCTTGATGGTCAGCCACGCGACCAAAGCAAACAAACCCTGTAGCCTGTTCGTGATGCCCTCGTGTACCTTCAAGTCCTCTCCCTTGCGGGTCTTGTTGAAGAACTCCCCAATCTGGTTGGCGTCCTCTGTGAACTTGGTCAGCCATTGTTCTGCGTCTTCTCCGTAAATCACCCAAGGGGGTTGAGCCACCTTGTCCAAAGCGATGCCTTGTTGACGCAGCTTGTCAGCCAACGCCATAAGTTTCTGCCCTTGCGGGCTATCCATCTTCTCCATGAAGCGATCACTCAACTCCTCATTGAGTGAGTGTACTGTCGTAGGTTTACCGTTGTTTGTCAAGGTCTTCGTTTTCATGCGATAGTCCCTGTTCCCGATCCGGCACCCACACCCGGAGTCGTGGTTGAGCCTGTCTGTGCGGCTGGTGAGCCTGCCGTGACTACAACCTGACCCGGCGCAACCGTAGTGGTGACTGCTGTAGTGACTACACCCGTCTTGATGTACGCGTCGATAGCTGCCGCATAAGCCGCCGCCTTGGTTTTGATATTAGCCTGCACAACTGCGTCGGGGATGGCCGGAGCCATCGAAGCCAAGTCTGCTGCTTCGATTGCTGCTGCGAGTACGTTAGGGACCATTGGCATGTGTCTTCTCCTATGTCTTTGACAAGTAAACAAGATCCGAGAGGATCATGGGGTTAGCCTGTGCCGACGATGGCACAAGAAAAGTCGATTGTAACGTGGTGAGCGCCGTAGTTGCAGCTACGCTTGATGCCGCAAGCACGGGATTCGGACCACCAAATCCCGGCGTAGCCCCTCCGGTACTCATAGTCGAAAAGAACGTGAGCATGGTTGCGTGGAGCGTTTGCAGGTACAAATACAACTGCTGCCCCATGACCATTGGTTCCTGAATAACGGGAACTGCTGCTGGTCCTGTGGGGATCGTGAGATTGCCCAAGAAGATGTGCGGCCCGATGCTGGCTACGTTTGGAACAGGAAGTGACGCTGGCGGTGGCGCAGTTGAAGACGTAGGCATGATCTCCATGCCGATATTCACTGCAATACCTGTAGAGTCTTGACCGGCAATCGTGACCAGCCCGTTCTGCCCAACAATAGACAGGGTGTTTGCTATCGGGTTCCCGATGTTGTCCGAGTTGGAGAACGAGAACAGACCTGTGGCTCCCGAAGCTATGTTCACGTTACCCATAGAGCCGAGGTTCATGTGACCGCTTGCCGTCATCTCGATATTTGACAGTGCGTCTACTCGATAGGTGCCTTCCACATCCATAAGCACAGAGCCGCTCACATTCTCGGTGCGAGTAGACCCGTAGTCGATAACGGTTTCTGCCCCGTAGGTGATGACGTATGTACCGCCTACGTTGATATGGTAGTCGCCTGCGATGTTCTCCGTTTTCGTGCCTTGAATCTCGTTGACGTATGACCCATCACAGTACGCCGACATTTGCTTGCCGAAGGTATGCACCTTGCCCGCCGCACACGTATTGATGGAACCGTCAGCCAGTATCTCGATGAAGGCACCGGACTTGTGCTGGATCTGTACGCGCTCCTCACCCTCGGTGTCGTCAAACTCCAAATAGTGACCGGAAGGCGTACGCATCATACGGACGTGCGGATACTGACCTTGGAAGTTGGACTCAGGTACTCCGTCGTTACCTCTCATGCTGCCGTCGAGATCGGAGCCATCAGGCAACCCTTGGCAGTGAAGCGGGATCGGGTTGTTGTTGCCTTGGTGCTCCACACTCTGCTCAATAGGAGATCCGTCAGACGGTCTTCCCACTGACGCATTGGTCCAAAAGCCTCCTGCGTAAATCGGGTTTCCTGCAAAGCCCTGTTCAAACTCAACCCAGACCAAAGAACCCACTGGCGGGATGAACAAGAAGCCTCCGTCCATAGCCCCAGCCATAGGGGTACACGGAAAGGCCCAAGGTGACGCATCGTCACCGTACACAGGTTCACAACGAACCTTGATTCTACCCAGTTGGCGTGGGTCGTTGTTGTCCAAAACCAACGCTCGGTACTTGCCGAAAAACTTACCGGCGAACCGTTCAAAGAACTCTGGTGCGCCCAACAGGTAACTGGTGTCGCTCATCACTCACCTCCAGAGGTAAAGGTGACGACCTCGCCCCTGCCATTGATGTTGACCATAGTGGTGGGAGTGCTACTGCTACTGCTGCTTGAACTGGAACTCGAACTGCTGCTGCTGCTACTACTGCTACTGCTGCTACTGCTTCGGTTCCCTCCGCTTCCTGTTGACGGTGCGCCAGCGGTACACTCCAAGGTAGTGTTGAAGGTAGCACTGTACGCATGGGTGACTTTCTTTACTGTGTATGCCCCGTCCACCTTGGCTCCACACCCAGATAGGTCTACTCCCATCTGTGGTCGGAACATCGGCGCACCCAACTTTAGCTGGATGGTCAGACTTTTCAGTCTACCCTCCCGCAGAACCCTACGCCTTCGGACTCTAACCCTGTCACGGCCACTCTCATCCTCGCCCTCTGGCACCATGCACATATTGTTGACCGGATCGTAGAACGGAGAACCGGATTGGCTTGAACCGGACTGCCCCCAAAATCGAGAAGACGTACTGGCAACCGGGGTGACGGTGACTGCCCCCAAGTAGTCAATCGTGACTCTCGACTCGCTGGTGCCTCGGCCACTGCCTTCCAAGTTGCCTGCCTCGTTTACAAGACACTCTGCGTCCTCATCTGACGCAGCCGCGTACGAGGTTGGCATATCATCGAACGGATAGGACTCCGGGGTACTCTCCCCGAGGCTGGCTGTGGAGACAACGGAGTCCGACGTTTCAAACCCTGTCGGTGCGGTGTAGCCCCCGACGTTGCTTGTGGTGGGACTATTGAAACTTGCGTAGGACGACGCCAGTTGGTTCGCTTGACCTGTCACGCCAGTTACACGGCTTAGGCTTGTACCGCCGCCAACGAGTCCACTTGTGATATACGAGTTTGCCGAGAATGAGCCGACACGCATATCGGTCCCGTCAGAAGCGATGACTACGTTACCTGCCATATCAACCTGCGACCCGTCAGCCCGAGTAGCTACTGGATCTCCGATAATACCTCCAGCCATGTCTGACGACTGTGGGCGTTGCCTCGTCTGCCTCGGGACATAGGACACTCGGGGCTTTCGATACTTGACCTTGATCTGCATGGCTTCCGCATCAGCCTGATTGTAGCGGATCTGAACTCGTCCGAGGCTTTCCCTGCTGAACGGTGGAGCCAGTGTCATCTTCCCATCCGCGATGGTACACATCCAACCGAACTGTGCGGCCAGCGTTTGTGCGAACCGAGCGTCGGACTCGCCTCCTTGCACCAACGGGTTCTCGTCGTCTACAGCGTAGTCCAAGTCTGCGGTTCCCCAACGACCTTCCTCAATGACCAGCTCCAAGTTGTTGTCAGCGCACAGGGACTCAAACATTTCACGGATGGTTCCGCTGGTGTGTACCCTGCGGCGACCTCTCGATGAAAGCCTGCCGCCTTCCTTGCCTTTGACCTTCAACTTGATCCCGCCTTTGGCGAGGTAGTCGAACTCAATCAACTCGATCTCGAACGGACCCCGTTCCTCGAACATGGTCCTGTAGCCCACGAAAATCTTTACGTTGTGCTGGAGAGCGAACAAAGGACTATCGAAGAACAACATGTTCGGGTCTTCGATAGCGAACTCGATAGTCGCCTTCTTGCCTGTTTCCTCGACCATTGTAAGGTAGAGCAGATTTTTGACGTAGATATACGGCAGTTGCTCACCGTTGATGCTGATGCCGAAAAACGGTTCCAACTCACGGAGGTACTGCGGTGTGTAGACTTCGTACTTCATCGTGCCTCCCTCACATCACCGAAGGCACCAACCCCACTCTCGTTATGCTTGGGACTGTCAGAACTGTGTTTGGTTCAAGGTCGAAGGCATATCCGATTGCGGGGTTATGATCCGATATGACCCACCACAGCTTTGCGTCACGGTAGAACCGTTGCGCCAGCCCTGCGAGTGTGTCTCCCGGCTTGGTCACGTACTCAAACGAATCGTCTGCTGGCTTCCATGTGGTGTACCTCCTTGGAACCACACGATCTCTACGTGTAGGCGTAGCTTCCAGACTGGACTCATCTTGAGCGTAGATGTTGTATCGACGGATACCCCATCTGCGATACCTGCTGCGTCGTGAGAACTGTGCCATTAGGACGATCCTCCTCTGCTGCGGATACCTTGAATGTGGGCAACTTCCTCGTCCAGACCCCAAGAGGTCAGGGTGAAGGAGACTGCCACGGATGCGGCTACGGGATCGAAGTCCCGGTTGAACATAGTGTAGTCGATGCCGATGCTGTTGATGACCCCGTTCCAAACGCGAGATCCCAATACCAGCTTGCATCGACCCGGAGAAACGAACTGCGGGGCAGACGCCGAAAAGTCTGATCCCGGCTGGGCAAACAACTTCAACTTAGCGATGTTCTCCAACAGGGCAGCCGAACCGCCGTTCTCTCTACAGTTGAGAAACAGGCTGAACGAAATGACGGTTGGGCTGAACGCTTGAAACGACGCAACGGGAAGATACTGCCCCGGCGCATTGGACAAGTTCCACTTGACCGATACGCTCTCTTTTACGAACTGGGGATTATAGAGGAAGTCGTACGAATCCACCTCTGATCCGTTGTAGAACCGAATCAGCCTCCCTTTCGTTACTGGCGTTTCGCCGTGCGCCACTCAAAGTCTCCCTTGGTTTGTCAAGAACCTCATAGGTTCCTCTTTTCTAACTCGTCTTCGATTATCTCACTCATTTTGCTTGCAAGCCACCTATTGAACCGAGCGGCTTCTGCACCGTCCAGAGAATCGACGTTCATCTTGAAGTCGCCAGTCTCCACTTGTGCGTTCACCGTGATGGTCGTTGATCCTGCTGCTGTGGCTCCTGGTCCCGAGTCGCCTGTGACTGACGCCGCCTCTGTGCTGGTTCCGGTCGCTGCTCGATCTTCCTGTGTTCCGAACAAGCCGCCAACCAGACTGCCCACGTTTGGTCCACCTGCTGTGGCTGGTTGAGGACCGCCGAACATACCTGCGATTGCGGAACCTACCGAATCGAGCGCACCTCCGTTGTCCACCAAAGAGCCTACAGCGTCGGCAAGACCGCCGAACCAACTGCCTCCGCTATCCTGCGTTACCGCTGCGGGTGGCTCCATAGCTGCGCCAACGTCAGCCGCAAC
>Ga0163180_10000028_pt1 | contig 77002 bp, 63 predicted proteins | sample AtlANTMetagenome_2_FD_109647 | JGI IMG/M metagenome (GOLD analysis project Ga0163180, IMG submission 109647) | Marine eukaryotic phytoplankton communities from the Atlantic Ocean - Atlantic ANT 4 Metagenome | ecosystem: Environmental > Aquatic > Marine > Oceanic | place: North Atlantic Ocean...
AATACATGTCCATGCAGCGCAACTCTAAGCGCATTGACTGCGCCGGTTTGTTGGCAGTTGCTGCAGGTATGACAAAATAGTTCTGGCCGATATGCCCAGTGCTTGCAGTACCCTCAACTGCTTCGCCTATTCCCCTAACACCGTTCTCGGTGAACCCGCATCTTAAGCCGTTGGCACCGATGTTCGTGATTTGAATCCACCTTGTAACAAATGGAAACTGTACCCTATAAGGAGTTACATCCGCAGCTGCCTTGATTTGAGCAGCAGTGGCGTTTGCGGGTTCGACAGCCTCTGGTACTCTACCGGTTGGGACGGTCACACCCTGCGGGTCACATGATGATGTCACATAAGGGATTCCTGACAGCTGGTACTCTGGGACCGATCCTGGTCCACTACTTGGCCAATTCAAAGACATATCCTATTCCTCCCAGTCCAGAATATCATTGAATATTCTATCGATCTTGTCTGTTTTCGTAAAGTATCTATCGAGATCACCTTCATTAATCTCGACTCCTTCACTCATCATAAAAGCTCCAGGTGTAGATGGCTCGCTAACGAAGTCCCAACATATAAGTTGAAAATCGTCCTGCACCACTTGATAGTCTCCGTCTTTCTTGGTGGAACCTACCCCGCGGGATGAAATGCCTAATGTAACACCGGCCTCAACAAGGCTCTGCAAGATTTTTCCAGCCGGTGTATCCAATAGTTCTACAGAACCATAACATATATCACCATCCATGTATGCTTCTCTAACGATGTGAGAAACGTTCTTAAGCTCAACAACAGACGAGTCTGGGTGATCACATTCGCCTAAGGCGCGGCTTTCCTTGATAAACTTTTGATAGTTCCTAACCTCTCTACCCAATATCGCCTTTGGATAGACACGGCCATTCTGGTTTAGCGTCTCCGCCTTTTGAAGTACACCTTTTAAGACAACCTTTCCGTTGTTCTCTTCTCTAGACTCATTAATCATATCAGGAGTGTACTCAAAGGGAGTCCAATCTGTTAACAGCTTCTTACTCATGCTTTAATCTCCCAGCAATTGATCCTTAAGCGCAGACACAGTCAAAAAACGTGCGACGGTATCATCGCTAACTTCGTCTGTTCTCATATTAAGTATCTTGTCACGTACGCGATCCATTTTTTCATTTAGCACTCTATTATCACAGGAACTTGAATATTGATCAAGCTCTTTGACCGCAGCCTCTTTTAACTGCTCGATGTATTCTACGAAAGATCCTATATCATCCTGTGCTGCGCTGAATACATACCTGCTAATCACTTCGCGTTGATGCTCATTTAAAATAGTACCATACTTCTTATTAAACTTCTCTGTCATAATCTTTACTGTAAGATGATTAACAGATTTATCTTGGTTTTCCTCAAGCGTCTCAACCTGCTTTGGGGTAACCAACATTTTTACAGCAAAGTTCTCATACTCAGCAACTCTGGAGAGATCAGCATCACCCCCCTTTCTCCAGTCATTTAAAAGTGTTTGTACTGTCGCATAAGAACGATATTCGTTTACTCTTTGTTTGTAGAAACTAGGATCATCAATTTTATGATTGATATCCCTTATCAGCTTTGATTTTTCCGCGCGGAGCTTTTGTTCATCATGATCCCTTGCGGCCGCTTTTGCTTCGCCTAATATTCGAATCGCGAGGGACTCAGAGTCTACCGTAGTTTTTACCAGCGCATTGAACAGCCGAAACTCTTTGTAGAGTTGTGTTCCAGGCTGAAAATTCTCCTTCAAAATGTCTAATACTTCAGAAGAAGACATGTTGTCATTCTCAACCATCTCACGTGAAGCGCTTTGGAGCAATTGCTCGTAAATTATTCCTACATTTCTTTTTTTATTATGTGACTTAGACATCATCAATTACATTCCCATTGTCATCAAGTTCGATCTCAAGCTCGATATCCCCACGTTCAGAAGGCTCATGGCCCTGTTGCGACTCAGCAATCAGTCCTTTGCTACTAGATCTATTTATGCTGTTGCCAAGTTTATTTAACGTGGATTGTATCTCATGAGTCATTTTGGTCTGCTGTCGAATTTTGCTATCCAAAAACTCATCATACGTCACAGGTCCTGGCTCAGCACTCTCCTTAAAGGGATTTATGATAAAATCATTATCAAAGGGTTTATTGAGCGTGTCCTGCCCCCTAGTAGTTTTTCCTGCACCTGTCATAGATGCAAGATCAGGCATGTGTGTTGACGAAGCCCCTGATGTAACGCGGCGTGACTTCTTTATGGGTTCATTAAATGCATTTCTTATTTGATTTTGGGCCTTTGTTGGTGCATCATCATCATCTATCGATAATTTTTCAATTTCATCATCGTCATCGTCGTCGTCGTCAACCTCGTTGACCTTGCCTGATCCTGGTTCTGCAGTTAACAACGCTCCCTGTTTATCATCCCCGCTGAATAGACCTCCGCCACCCTCGTCTCCGCCACCACCGCCGCCGCCGGCGTCGTCACCACCTTCATCTTCGGCACCTGGTAACTTGGTAGCCTCAAGCTCAAGATCTTGAACCTTATCTTCTACTTGTTGCTCCTTGACCTTTGCAATATCTTCTTTTCTCATACCCATAACTGAGGCTCTAATCCAATCGCGGCTCATCAATCCCTCCGGAGCGGTGCCTGCAATTTCGAATCTGGTCCTAATTAGCTCAAGCTTCTGTTGCTGTGCTATGGAACTAGGGTTTGAAAGATTAAGCTCAAAATCTATTAGATCTTCACCTTCATACCCATGTGAAAATAAGTGGATCATTGCCAACTTATTTAATTCTGAAAGTACTGTCTTTTGTATTCTTTGAATTGTCCTGGAAAATCGGATATCCTCTTGTGCCAAGGTCGCTTTTGAGCCGACCTCTTCATCATAACCAAGATATGCCCGAGGTATCTTAAGGGCTGCAAACAACTTCTTCTGAATATACTCAACGTCTTCGATGGCTGCAGTGTTTTGACCTCCAGCTAGAGTTTCAATTCTTGTACCTGATTCCCCGCCTCTTACAGGCAAGAAGTAATCCTCATCAACGCTTAGTGGATTATACCTCAAGTCAACCTTGCCAGACGTTTTATCTACAACGGAGCTACGCTTCAGTGATGTTTGAGCAGCCTCAAGGTATGTGGAAACGTCCTCAGGAGGGACGTTACCTACGTCAATGTAGAAAACCCTTCGCTCCGGAGCACGAATGACCCTATACACTAACATGGCATCCTCGATCAATATAAGTTGCCGCCAGATCCTTCTGGCTGACTCAAGAACAGAGGCGCCGTATGGTAGGAATGCATCATTCCCCAATAATCTAAAGTGAGTAACCTGCCAGTTTTCTAAAGACTGGTTTCCTTGTGTAATCCACCTAAACCTTACAGCACTGGGATCTTCAGGATCAAACCCTTCCTCCCTTTCTACTTCAGAGATTGGAATTGGGTATGCGTTTATGACGCCATACTCAGGCGAAACATCATTGAATAGGAAAAAGTCACCATACTTGCATAGGTTTCTTACCCACATAACAAGATTAAAATCTACATTGAGTGTATCATAGAATAATGTCTCTAAAAGCTCTTGTACTTTTCTATTTTCAGAATATATGTGAAGTACATTTCCCTTCTCATCTTGTGACACAGTCTCTTCAGAGTATATGTCAAGAGCAGACGCAATTTCTGGAGTTGATTCCATTTCGCTAAAATCACTGTACCTCGACATGCGATCATATTGGCCATACGCACTTAAAGTAGAATTATAGACGTCATTGTGGGCTCTTCTGAATATTTCCAAAGCAGAAGATGCCGACTTCGGCCCAGAGAAATCCTTAACCCTACGCTTAATCGTAGGACCAGATCTAAAAAGTTGTGTTAGACGCGAAAATAGACTTCTATCTCTACCTGCCATCTCAAATACCTCGCCGGCTTAGCGGTACACGCTTTATTATGTATTGTAATCTCGTGCCCGACAAATTAAAATCTATTTCAAAATCCACGACATGTCACCGTATGCCTTTCCCATTGAAGATGATGCATCAGGCAACGAACCTAATGCCCTCGGCCTAAACGGATTAGCACCGATATCATCCCATGGATTTAATGCAGACTCAGAAAATTGATTTGAGTTAACTGCAAACGCTTTAAGCATTGCAGCATTTAGATCTACCGATTGCCTACTATAGTGTGGTGATGTGTCGTACAACCAAACACCGATAGCCAAAGCCATGACCAAGTCATCATTTTTCCCCTTCATTGCCTGAGCTTTTGATCCTTTCCACACGAAAGTTTTAAGCTCTTCATACAAGCGACTAGAGTATATTTTTATGTGCTTATTTCGCAGCACCTCTTCTAACTTCGTAAGGATTTGCCCTCTAGATTGTGATGTTGTAGCAAACCCTATCTTATGAACGCTAGCTTCGCCGGAATACATGTCGGAATATCGGTCTTTCTCATTCTTATAGTACATATTCGGATAATTTAACTCTTTTAGCTTCATGACCACAGCATATCCGTATGTGTTGTTTTCAGGACATACAACTGCTTTGTTGTATCTCATCCCCGCTTCATTTAACAGCACAGCAAACTGATCAGGTGGGATTTTTCCCTTGTACTCTGCGACAACCTCTGATTCGTTTGTGTCTATCACATGAAATGTAGAATAGTCATTGGCGTCACCACGAGAAACGTCTGCAGAGATCACATACTTGTGTTCAGAGAGTGCATACTTCCAAACCCACACTCCCATCTCAGGACCCCAACGCTCAAGCGGGCCTCGGACGGTGCTGCGAATATATTCAATGTCATTTACGTTAAGAAACGTATCACCTGAAGCTGCAAAGTCACACAACAGCTCTTGAGCAATTTGCTTTTTTGACAGGTTCTTTGACTCATTCTCAAACCATTCGTCACCATGCTCTGGATGTACGTCCCATGGAAGCTTGATCGGATTAAACTCGTTCTCCCCAGACTCTGCTTTCATGTACAGATCGTAATACTGGCCACCAACACCATTTGGGGTTGATAGAACAATTGCTCGACCACCTGTTGACAGGGTAGGATACAAACCCATCCATAGCTCATCAAAGTTTCTTACAAAAGCAGCCTCGTCAACGATAAGTAAAGAAAGTGCCTCAGAACGACCAGCATCATCAGAAGTTGGAATTGCTTTGATTGTCGATCCGTTGCTAAACTCAACTGATTGCTTATTGTTTCCAACAATCTCAGGTAATACTAGCCATCCAGGCAAATGCCTTAGCGCAACCTTTACTTTTTTAATAAAGTTCATCGCAACGGATAGTTTTGTCGCGATTACCAAGACGTTCTTGTCTTTATAGAAAATTGCCAACCAAACAGCGTATGCAGCACTAAGAGTAGATATACCGAGCTGCCTTGACTTAAGAATCACATTAAAGCGATGATCTTTAAAGTCCTGAACACATTCATCCTGAAATGGATATGTGTTAAATGGAAGCAGGCCTCGGGTGGGATGCTGGATCTTGACGTACTTATTAAAAAAGTGTACAGGATCTTTGCCGCACCGAACTATCTCTTTTACCTGCCGTTGCTTGTTGACAGGTGCCATTAATTCTCTACCTTAAACTCAACAAACCTTCTATAGTAAGCAATCTTTCGCGGGTTAACTGACGTAGCCGAAACAAGCTCAACAGAATCCTTATTTAATTCTTCCTTAAGCTTAAGTGTATTTCCAGTAGAGTCCTTAAACTGCTTTTTAAGCTCTGTAACGACCTTTCCTAAAAGCGCAACAGATTCCTCAGCCAGCCTCCTGGTTTGAGAACTTAGCGATCTCTCACTTGCAAACGTAACAATACACTGGTATTTAAGAACCAGAAGGTTACCCTGCATAGAGTGAGTCACTGAGCCTAATCCGGAGCCACCTTTTCCCCACGTACTGTCTAGAATTTGTCCAATTGCATTCGTTTCTTCAAATGTTAGCATATTATAATCTCCGTCTGCCATGACTTAAATATTGTCATGAATGCTTATCTTACTATGTATGTCGGAAGCTTTTTCAAAGAATCTAAAAACATCTCTACATCTGCTTGGGAAGGCCTCCAGCCGTCAGACCACTTTTTCCTATTAGGCTGAGCCCACTGCAATGAACATGGATCACAGCACCCAAAGTTTTCATACGACACAACATCGGTATGATCTCTTAGCATATTACCACATACAGGACAGTCTAATGGTACAATCTTTTCGTGATTGATAGGCCTAACAACAGGCACAGCAAGAGAATGATTTATCTCTCGCTTTTCATCCAGCCTGACCCACCCTTTACTCAAACTTAACATAGCCCTTTAAGAGATCGTCTACTGTGTTAACAACCGTCTCTAAAATGCCGGCAACTTCCTGCTGTTTGATTACAGCGGCGGGTTCTCCCCTACCATCCAAAGCATTGTATTGCTGAATAATAAAACTTCTAAGATTAATCAAATTTTGAACTTCACTGTCTTTCATGTTATCTCCTCACTCAAAGACTACCCTTGCGTTCTTCTCTTTACTTGTGATGTCTAGAACATTATCAACCGAATCTTTCACTGCATCTACATGAGAAATGACCAATATATTCTTAAACCATTTTTTCAAAGACTTAAGTAGTCTATTACTGGCCTCAACATTCATTTCATCCAGAGCACCAAATCCCTCATCGATAATCAGCATGTCAGACTTCGGTAATGAAGATATATTGATAAGTGCGACCCTAATTGCCATTGATGAAACTAACTTCTCCATTCCAGAACCACACTCAATTATCCTACGAGAATCTCCATAGTTAATATAAACGTCCATTGCGTTAGAATTTGCATCAGCCTCTAGTTCAACAGTAAACCCAACAACGCCTTGCAAAATCTTTGATATCTCTTGATTAATAAGCGGAAGCTGCGAAGCTATAATTTGTAGAGGGATGCCCTTTTTTGACACAGCACCCATAAATAGCTCATATATTCTCCACTTTTTAAGAAGTGCACTATACTTCTCTTTTTCATCTTCAAGATTTTGAATTGCGCTAGTTAGAAGACCAATAGACTCAGAAAGAGCTAGCCGCCCAGCGTCTGATGAATTGATTTCTACGTTAAGATCTGCAATGCTTCTTTTTAGCGCAGCGATTTCATGGGACCCGCCATTGTCAGAAACACGTACTTTCATGTCCGCTAATTCCCTGGTCATCGACTCCACAGACGCCTCAGAAGAAAGAATCGACGTTTCATACCCATGAAGCTTTACAGTTGCGTCAGACTTTTCAACCTTAAGATTTGACTCTTGCACAAGAATGCTATCGTACTTTGATATTTTTTCAGACAAGCCTTCTGACTGTAGAACTTTAAGTGATTTTTTTGCTGCGCGGACCTGATCTAAAACGTCGGTGCACCTGTCCTTCTGCGCTGTAATCAACCTTTTGTTCTTATGGCTATCCTTAATAAACTTACACGTAGGATATGAATCACCACATGGCACCTCTAAAAGCTTTTTGACAGACCTTTCTTGGATCTTAAGGGTGCTTTTCTCTTTTTCATGCTCGTGCTTAAGGTTAACTAGCGTCCTCTCAAGATCTTGTTGCGCAGCTAATCTCTCTTTTAGTTCATCGATTGGGAATTGCTGCTTAAGCACTGATATTTTGCTAATCTTCTCGTCAATGGAGTCTAGCTCTACATTAACATCACCTTTTTTAGCCCTATATTCCTCAAGCTCTTCCCTAGCTGCCTCTAGCTTATTTTCAAAAAGCTCAACATCTGCAGACGTAACTGTGTCTTTGTCCTTGTGCGTCGCCAAAGTAATCTTTAAGCTTTGCATTCGTGATCTAAGGGTCTTTATTTTCTTTTCTAGCTCATCCCTCTTTTGAATTTTTAGAATTTTCATTCTCTTTTTTTCGTCTAAGACGGTATCCCACTCTCTATCAGGTGCGGCCTTAAGAAGTGCCTTGATTTCAGCAGAATCTAGTTTTGCTAAGTTGTACATCTGCTCAAATATTCCAAGATCCAAGAAATTGGTAAGAATTTCCTTTCTTGCAGTAGCGCGGTGCTTAATAAACGTATTCATTTCGCCCTGGCTAGCCAGTGACGTCATTAGAAAATCGTCTGACGTGCCTATTAGCTTTCTTAGAATCTTTTCTGTTTCACGTCGCTGCTCACCAGACATGTCCTGTATCTCATTACCCTCTGAATCAATCCTAAAGAGATTGAGGTGAGTAGTAGCATTAACGATACCTTTCCTGTTCTGATGCTTTACAGACTGGCGCTCGATCCTATACAGCACGCCGTTAATACTAACGTCTACCTTAGATAGGCAGTGTCCCTTTCTAGAGTTAATTACATGTAAGTTTTTTATTGGACCGCGGTCGGTAGTATTAAAGAGAGTATACATGAGTGTACCAGGAATAGAAGACTTTCCTATCCTGTTTCTGCCAAAGAGACCGGTGATTCCTGAGAGGTTATCAAAATTGATGACGTTTCCTTTCCCATATGAAAATGTATTGTCAAACTGCATCTTCTTGATTGACCACTTTGCGTTTCTTAAGACTTCTCCCTCTTTGTTTACTGCACTAACATATCCTTGAGCTAGTGATTCAAGTTCTAACCACTCGTCATCGGTCAACTCTAGAGACGAGTAGTACTGCTTCATTAGACCAACATGAGTCTTTGGATCACGAAGGTCTTCCGTAAGTATCTCACCTTCCGGTGTCGAAATAACACCTGCCTCTGATTCATAATCATGCTTCCACACAATTTCTGATGCTAGTTTAAATTCTTTAAGCGCGGAGTGGAGCTGCTTGATTTCTGCTTGAGGTACCGGTGTTTTTGCCCTGATCCTATACCTCGAACCATCCGGCCCGACCTCTGCTTCATCTAAGGTCGACTGTACATTTCCCTTCCACTCTATCGTGATAAATGGTCTCGTGTGTTTTACTTCATGAAATGAGCTTGAGTATGTGTCCTTCCCATCAATCTCCCAAAACAAAAACCCTTTACCTGGATCTTCACCATAGTTTTGCTGAATCGTTGATCCACAATATGCTATTCTCTTATCAGGATCAAGATATTGCATTTTATGAATATCACCTAAGAATGCAAAGTCATACCCTTCAAAAAAGCTAGCTTCAATCTCTCCATCAATGTTCCAATTAATGTCAGTTAGAGAACCGCAGACTGCTCCGTGATATAACGCAATGTTAACCTCACCGGAAACTGGCTCTAGGTCATTCCAACTTTCTTCATCAAAGCATGAAAAAACGCACCAGTTATAGCCAGGAATTCCGGTTGGGTATACACCTGACTTTTTATACAGAAACACATTCGGATCATCTAGCGCTGTGATGATTGGTGATATTGCGTCTTGCCTATCTTTATTATTAATCAACCCATCATGATTTCCTAGAATGACATGTGTGGGTGCAACCTCAGCAAGACTAGTAAACCACCATGAAAGTATATCGATAAGCTCAGGTGATATCCCTTGTGTCTTAGAGTGAACTATGTCACCACCGATGTATATAACATCAGGCTTAAGCTTTTTCGCTTGCTTTATTAAGTCAATAAATGACTCTTTATATTCTTCGTGGCGACTTAGCCCGCGGAAGTGCACATCTGCAATGTGTAAACACTTAAAACTCATTAGACGTCCTGTTCAACTTAAGTATCATATGATAGAGCCACTCTTTAAAGAGCTTATCATATGGTAGAGCCGGTCATTCCTGCTCCACTTTTTTGCTTTTTCTCTTGCTTCTATGAAATCTTGTTTTCTCATGTCACCTACATCATCAAAGGGTGCAACATTCAACATCCTGACTTCACACCCATAGTATGATAGCCTTCTTGCAATGTTCTGTGCCTTTCCAACAGCATCAGGATCCATGGCCAAAAGTATAGGGGTAGAATTCTTAATAATTTCTCTAAATAATGCATAGTCTTCAGAAAGCGAAGACCCTAACAGGCACGTAGCATTGTCGTTACATTTCACTAAATCAAGCGGGCCTTCAACAAGCGTTAATTCAGAAGACCAATCAATATTAATTGCATTAAAAATCACCGTCTTCTTAGGGACTCTTGCATTTACATATTTCATCTTATTGTCTGCATCAATCGAGCGACCAACAAAATAGTTTAAGTGACCATCTTCGTCGAATGATGGCATGACTAGCCTTCTACGGAACCTTCCGCTTGAGCAAGTGCCTAACCTAAAATACCACAAGTCTCGCGTCGTCAGGCCCCTAGAATATGCATAAGAGATTGTGTCTTTTATATCCGGATCGCTTGCAGACAGTGATGTTGATAGTAGCCGAAACCCACGAGGTATCTGGATGCTGATGTTTTCTTCAACACTATCTTGAGAAACTGCAAACTTCTGACTGGACGTCATATACTTCTTGCAATACTCATCGATATGCGAGGGGAAATATTTTCTTAATGTAGAAAGAAGATTTTTTCCCTTAAGATCACATACCCAGCAGTGGTGCTGGTCATTGTCTAAGCGAATAACTAGTTTTTTCTTGCCTGATGATGTATTTCCGCACTTCGGACAGCGTACAGATACATTGATGCCGTCATTCCCAACGACAACTGGCCCAAAGACCTTATAAAGAAAAGATATTTTTTCATCGACAGAAGGCATATATCACCTATCCAATAGTAAACTTTGTGATAGATGATGTACAATTGTCTGCAAAAGAAAAGTGGTGACTGCTACGGACTACCTAAAACAAAGCCGGCTCTGGCTATAACGTAAGCGTCAGCCATATCAAAAGCTATGGGATCTAAAATCTCTTGCCCTTTTCTCGGCCCATTTTTTAGAACCTTAGTCGGCCAGGTGTGGTCAGGGCCTAGCTCAGAAGAAGCCCACTCAACAATCTGCTCCTTAGTAGGTGCACCACCCTTTTTCTTTGTCACTATCTTTATGCCGAGGCACTTTCTTGCAGCATTGACATTGATGTGGATCGGCTCAATATTGAATTGCTGGTACGACAGCAGGGATACAATCCCGTTAAACCTTGCTAGCGTTGATAGAGTTTGAGCAGACGAAAAGCCCCTACGAAATGACTGTAAGTTCTCTTCTATGTAGACATCTGATATGTCATGACTGATCATAATGTCGCACAGTGTGTTTGATACCTCCTGTGCCTTCTTATAAACACTCTTTTGTTTGCTTAATGGAATACTGCCTATGTCAACTAAGGTACCTTCACGATTAACCACACACCAACCAGTGCATGAAGTTGAAACATCTAAACCTAAAATTAAACTCATTAAAAATCTATCTTGACCCTAAACATATATTTGTCAATATCTCTCTTTAAGACAGGTTGGGCCAAGTTCGTCCTTGCTATAATATTAAGGTTTTCATCATGAAAGTTTATTGCAGTAATGTATACAAACTCGTCAGATGTTTCTGATGCATAGTCTGAGGGTATGAGTTTTTGAAATTGCGGGTTAGATGATGAATTAATCTTTCCTGCAGGGCACGGAACCATAGCCTCCAAAATGTGAATGTTTTGTTCACCCTGAAAGGTTGTAGTGAACTGTTCTTTTCCGAAGTACGGTACCACGGGCGAAAGCACACATGCAATACCTTCATCATATAGAATATTTCCTACAGAGCTCCACACAGGATGAGATCCGGAACAGTCTGCCCTGTATAGTGATCCTAAGCCGTTATCTGCAAATTTTAGTTTTACTCGACCCCCTGATCCTGTGATGCTGTTGTCAGAAATAACGAAATTATTAGGGTATACTCTGTTTCCATAAAATAGGTTTGAGGCATCGAATATCGCGACCTCATTAGATGAAGTGTCACGTGTTCTTTGCAGTACAGTATATACCACACCTGTTGGTGCGCCTGGATCTTCAGGAGATGCACCGGCCAGTGTTTGAATCAACGAACTTTGAGAGGTGCTTTGCTCACCCGGCATGCCAGCATCAGGTGCAATCAGGCCTGGAAATATCGATGCAGAGGATATCATGTCTGTCAAGCTAATTATGCTCAAATCAGTGGTACCAAAATCATTGGTATATTTCCACAGAAGGCTGCCTGTTGTGGGATGGCTAGTGTATGTTCCGGAATTTAGTAAAAGAAAGTTCGGTTTAAATGTGCCGTTGTCGTTCGGTAAGACTGAAAGGTTCCGTTTCCTTACAGATCCTGTAGCAAATAAAAACTCGTTTGCAGTTGCCCACTCTGTGCTGCTATCGATTGTAGAGGCAGTTAAAAACAGCATTCTGGGATATTGTTTTCTAACAAATTCCCTAGTAAAATTCTCTAAATTTAGGAGGTGGCCACCAACGCCAAAAGATAGTGCAACGTTAAACGGATCATCCGTGGTTGTACGGTACGACTGAAATGGTGTTAATAGGACCTCTCTCTTTCTAGATTCAGGTGTAAAGAAAGGAGGAACATAGAACATCAACCCCTCTTCAGAAGATATGTCTTCAACACCGGACTTCATAGCATAAGAAATATCATGATCATCCCTGTATGTATTGTAGACCTTTATTTCATGAAGCTCTGCTTCTAAAGGGTGGCGGAGAGTATATTCTGCGGGATCTTCCGTCCATGACCCGTTTGTGTAATCCGTTACACCTTCTGTGTAGGCAGCATTTGCATTAAAGAATTGAGAGATAAAATTAAATTCGCTTAAACCGAAGTCAGCTTTATTTTCCCCTTCATAGAAATTTCCTATGAATAATGCATCCGGATCACCAAGGGGATCATCAAAATTTTGAGGAATTACAGATGATGAAGGAATAACAAAAGTACCCCTGTCGACGCCGTCGATTGTAAAGCTTCCTGTCCCATCATTTACAGTATTTGTTCCCCACCTAATCGCGACGTGGTGCCACTTATTAAACTGTAAGGAATTATCATTTGAAACAAATGCAAGGTTAGCACGAGTATACTTTCCGTACGGACCGAATGTTTCATTTGAGGTGTATGTTCCGTCTTGAACCTTTGTCAAGTCAAGCTCTGAAGGTGGTACTTCTGCGCTGGATGAAAGCTGTAATAATAGCCTATAACCATTAGGCTTGCCGCTAATATCAACAGAGCTGCCGGTTACAATAGATACAGCATATGAAGATGACATATGCATAACAGTGCCAGCGTGAAATAACCCATCCCTGGATATACTAGTATACCTTGGATTGATATAAAACTCAAATGTAAATGCGTCTGCAGGCCGATATACCGTCTCACCAGTCAGCGATGAAGATTGCGCAGGATATATGAGCGATGATGAGGTAGGAACATCATGAGGATATTCGGATCTAAAAAAGTTTAGGGTGTGATAGTTTGAAACAGCCCACTGTAGTGATGGGTATTTTACCCTGTAATAAGGAAACAACACATCTCTTATTACATTCTTTCGCAGGGTATCTGCAGTTAATTTAAGAGAAGGCTCGAACCTTGTGACCTCAACAGCCTTTTGCTTTCTGAATGATACGGAAGATGAATTAACTAGATCTAAATACTTCTCTGCAAAAAACTCAACATTGGATGCTGAAACTGCAAAAATAGATCCAGACTCCACAAACCCTTGTGTAGACTGAACCCACTGGGTCCTATATGCCTCCACAGATCCAGTAGCATTAAACTCCTGCTCATTAAATGCAGATAGCTTAAACGCTTCTTTCTCTATCGGACTTGATTGAGCAAAAACCTTTACAGAGCCTACGATTGTTCCGTCAGAAGAAGAGCTAAATGTTCTCCGGGGATGGGCCGTAAGTGACTGATTCTCAAAAAAGTCCGGCGTTAATGGTATGAGCGCCACAATTCCCTCCGGAGCACCTAGAAATCAAGCCTTATCCGAACCGTCAAATCCTTTTCGTCATTCTTCTCTACTGGCCTAGACATTTTTGCGACAGCCAACAGGTTGTCATTTGCATCATATAATCCTACAGTCGTTGGGAACGTAAAAGATCTCTGTGTATCTTCAGATCCTTCATCGATTACTACGATCCTGTTTTCTGCGTCAGTATATGTTGGGTTTGATGAATAATTGAACTCATCGGCCGTTGCCCTACAGAATATCAATGTAGAGTTTATATTGGTAACATTCTGAAAGGTTGTTGCAGTAAGTGATCCCGACTGAAAGCGTGATGATGCCAAGTGATCAACGATGTTATCGATTGAGGCAGACGTAAAAAAGTCAGGAATAAAGAATGCATTTGCATTCGCCTGATTTGCCGGGCCACCGATAACCGTCTTTCCGGAAGATGCAGCGCCCTGGCTTGAGTCTGACATTGCATCAATGACACCAGATACTGGCTGCTTGCCGGCCATGACCTTTGATGCGTCAAGAACTGCAACGCCCTGATCATAGAATATTACACCTACTGAGTGACTGGTGTCGGATGAATCAACAATGTTTCCTACCTCACCCCCGAATGTACTGCGTTTGTTAACTGCAGATCCTACATCCGTATAGATCTTCATGCTCCCTGTTGATGTATATAACAGGTTTGGGTTTGTCAGGGCCCTTGGACCTGTGCCGGCATCGGTGTAGTCATCTCTATTAGAGTATCCACTCACAGCTGCGCTTGGCCACCCAGTTGCTTGCTCCTGGCTTGCTGACTGGTACATCCTGACTGCAAAGGTCTCTCGCTTAATCTTATCTCTAGAGAAAAGTCTCTTAAAGTTAACAAAGATCGCTTCATCAATCCGGTTTGTGTTAGTCGTATCTCCGAATGGCGCAGCAAATGATGATACCTTGTCACCTAACAGCACCTGGGCGTACTGTTCATATACCTCCACTTTTTCTCTCATCATAATCGACGTAGATGGAAATAATAATTTTCCAGTAGAGTCTTCGCCTGACTTGCAGTCGGCGACAGTCTGTGACGTAGCAAATAGGCCAACCGTCATATCGAATATCGGATTAGCCGTCTGTAGCGTAAAGTCTTGGTCAAATACTGTTTGAAACAAAGAAGACGTCACACCGGGACCAATCCCCCCGGTTACAAATACCTGGTATTTCTTTCTTGTTGTAGATCCAGAAACATCTTCCTGAATAATATCCACCAACTGATTTAGAGACGATCTAGTTGTCTTAATGTCAGCAGCTGAGATTTCCTTAAATGTCGCCATCTTTTTTCCTCTGCCCTATTACTTTGTTATCGTTACTTCAAATTCTTTTACAGCACCTGACTGGATTCCTGCCATCCTCAGTACTGTAGATATTGTATTTTTATCGCTAGCATTTCCGTATACCAGAAACTGTGCATCAGTAATTGATTTTGTCTCAATCTCAACAGTCAGCCTTGACCCGCCGATTGCGGTTGTGTTAGGATCCCTAGTAACGATGTATGTAGCAATTGAGTCACTATCAACGTTATCAGGTGTTAAGCCCCTTATTTGCAAGAAGCGGTTTGGCACCTCAACAATAAATGCCTGATCTCTAAGCTCAACGTCAATCGTAGTCTCGTTTTGCACATCTTGAGTTAGTGTAAGAGACCTAGCAGATCCAGCACCGGATCTTGTCATTGATAGGCTAGTTGCAGTAGAGTTTAATCCATCACCTGAAAGTGTAAATGTAGGAAGCCTGATCAGGTTTGGGTTTGAAACGCTAATCATTCTATTCTTCAGGCCGAGAGATGCGTTTGTTTGAGCTTCAAAAACAGGCGTGTTTTTTTCCACTTTCTCTTTTCCAACTGTGCGTCCAAACTTTTGTATGATAGAATAATCGACTTCATCATCTCCAAAAGCAAACTTAACAATAGAAAATGATCCATCGTTTCTAGCTAAAAATGCTCGCCCTGTGTCTGTGAGGACTGCATCAATTATAATATTGTTTGTTGAGTGATCTAAGAATCCCATGTGTTAAACTCCAATGGTAAATATAATTTCATTCAGAAGAGCGTAAATCCTCTACGTTAATCGTGACAACTTGTGCCTGTTGTCGATCGACATTTAGTATCTGTAGTTTATAAACGCCATCGTTTTTATCCGTTGCTAAGAAATGCATATCCTCATTATTTTTGTCTATGATAGATAAGTATTCCGGATCAAAAAATACAGTAGCAGTAAAATGATTACTGTCTTTCATTGAATCAACGGTTAACCCTGCCTTAAGGTAAAAATTCGGATACGGCTTTGGTGCGCCGGACGGGGATATCATCTTTTTGACTAGAGAGTTTTTGTACCTGTCAAAACTGATCTCCATTTGTTCTGAGTAGTTTGATGTAAAGTCGTGGGCGTCCAAGCAACACATAGCATATATGTATTTTGAATCTTTGGTAAACTCATCGTCGATATAAAAAAGAATAGGGTTTGATGTATAAATTACTGACGATGCTCGAGGAGTCTCAGATCTAGGTGTCGGAATCACACTATCATCAAAGTCATACTCAATCATTAGTTCAAACGGCTCATTTATAGTTTTTCTTCTAAATAGCTGAAATCTCTTTATATCTCTTTGAGAGTTTGTAGGAAAGTTCCACATCACCATTAGCTTATTAACTTGATAATCCCAAATGTACTTGATGTCTGCGGGGTGGGGAGGAGGTGCTGTCTCAATGCATTTTACCATCACTGAGTCTGAAGGCCTGGATGAGACTAGCGCGTTGATTGCAAAAACATCACCTGTCACGTCATTAAGCGCTTGCATTTGAACTAGCGCTATAGCCCTTACTGAATAAGAATAGCATGAGCCGTACTTTATCTTGGAGTCAAACCCGCTTCCTACAGTTGGGCTAGTTAAGACAATAGGATCTCTCTCGACCATCATACCGTCTGACATTACTTCATGCTTGTCAATCACATAACCTATGACTTTTGCAGCATTCTTAAATTCACCCTGCTCAACCTTTTGATACGAAATAGGAACAATTGTACTAGAAAAATCATTCTCGGATAATGCAGCCAGCCTGGATCGTGAACGATACGCTTGCTGAAGGCTAGACAATGAATTTGCAAAATCAGACATTCTTCCAGAGTATGGGCTTAAAGAATCTGCAGCAGAATCTCTCAATACTGAGCTAATAAACTTGTTGTTAATTTGTGAATATACCTTAATCTTTCTTAGCTGCTGCAACTTGCTGACTTTAACTTCTGCATCTTGAGATGAATCAACATATGATACGCCATCTGCCTCGTTGTCAGTTATTAGCTCTAAAAGTGTGTCACCCTTCACTAGCTCGCTTGTCATCTCGTTTAAGACTTGCGCCTTATCAGTATCGCTAGCGTCGATGTCAGCCCTCATATTGACAGACGCCCTGGTAAGAGAAGCCAACCTCTGTGCAATTGCATCGTCCTGTAATACGACCGCGCTGGTCCCTTTTGTCGCAATATCAAGTTCGCTTTGAATCTTTGAAAAGTTCTCAAGTATTAGTCGCTCTACGTCTTGTGAGTTGCTAATTTGTGTAACAAACTCATTATCAGAAGATGCGTTTGTCTTTACAGTGACTGCACCAAATGAAAACTTCACAAACCTAGGGACTCTTGCCTCGATATTTCTTAGCTGGCTTGGGGTCAACGTGAGGTCGTTAGAGGCTGCAGAGCCAGCTGCCCTGGGATCTCCGGAGTCATCTAACTTTTCGTCAGGTACAAAAAAGTTGTATGAAAACTGTGCATCAAAACCTTTTGGCTCTGGAACGTCTATAGAGGTTATAACCATAGAGGGAAATGACGTTGGCATTATTCTCCTCCCTCATGACCTAATGACACAGTAACAAAAAACTCGCTGAATGAACTATAGTTTTCAGATCTGGCCCTTGGCTTAAGCCTATACGTGGTATTTCCTGCATCATCCATAACCTCTTGTGTTAATTCTGATAATAGCTTACTATTGTACATTTGTTTACCAGCATCTGTCTCTCTAGTTGCATCTATATCTATATCAAAATCATCAGGTTCTACGGCAAGCATAAATACTCTATCAAATACCTTAGGTGCAATTATCCTTTGTTTCATAATCGCTGAAGAGAATAAATTCGACGAACATAACATTCTAAAATTGTCTAAGTCTGCATATGATAGTTCAGGGCGCTCTAGCTCTTCCTGTGTATCATCGCCTGTCGTCAAGACTTCATTTATCGACGGAACTAAGTATCTCTTTGCTGAAAACTCATTTGCGACACGTACGGTTGTTGTTCCTCTCGTGGTAACTGTCCTTAGAAGATTTGAGACTGGAACATCACCAGTAGTAATAAATGGGGCAACAGCCTCACTAGTCTCAGAAAGCATCAGCGTGCTCATTCCGTCGGAATCAATAGTAAGATCCAGGACGCTGTCACTCTCTGTAAACGTAGATTCAGTGATATTCATCCCAAACAGGAGTTGATAGTACAACTTTAGAATGTAATCAACGGCATGGTTAGAAAGCATCTTTCCTACTGATAGGTTATCAATTGAGCTATATACATTGTTCTCTATTATCTCATTACCCAACATGGATGATCGTTCTTCAGAGTATGTTATTTTGCTAAATTTGACTTTTGAAGAAAGCATGCTTTGTAACGTATCTCTTTTATCATCAATCTCTTCAAAAGCACCGGGCATTAAAAACATGGATGCATCAAACAAAAATGTCTTAGGCTTAAATACTAGATCTCCAAACTCTAAGTCGCGCTTGTACACATTGACCTTTATGACAGCCTCGTCAGACAGCGACTCAGTAGACACTTTTTTTCCTAAAATATATGGTGGGTTTAGTAGCGCACCAATCATTCCTGCAGGAATCCCCACTGATAGAACCCTGACATTTTCAGCAGTTATTCCAGAAAGGTAAGGATCCTTAAGGATAACACGCATGGCATTTACCTCATTCTCGGTTATCGTTCTTTGAGATGAAATGTAAGAATCATTTGTGTTTTCTGCAGATAGTTCTTTTGATAATACTCTCATAAGCCTTACCTGACTATCTGAAAGGGAAGACAGGATCCTTCTACCCATAGGGTTTCCTGTCATAACTTTTAGTGACTTTTTAATGTCGCTGGTAGAGTTCCTTAAGTCTAAAAAGTCAGATAACCTAACCGCAGACTCATTGACTGAAGTCCCTAACGCATCCAGTATTGCTAGACCATTTTTAATAAACTCTAAATCAGTAACTAGCGACTCTAACGTCGAGTACATATTGTCAAAAACCGCATCAGAGTCTTCTGAGTCGTCATTTTGATTTGCAGCAGCCGTCAAAGACATTGACCCTCTTTCGGCTAGAAGATCTCTAGACATTTGAGAGAATGAAGTAGAGCGCTTTGACCTGGTCTCCCTAAGCCGATCCACAATCAGCTTGTCTTTTACTTTAGCAATTCCTAAAAGCTCACCGATAGCGTCTTTTGTGTTTTCATTTGAGTCAACCTTAAACGCTGTATAGTTTTTGCCCTTAATGTTGACAGCCGTAGATGACACATACCTAGAAGTGAGATTGATGAATATTTCAAAGACTAGCATCAAAATCGCATCTTCATCAAGCTTGTTCCAGAGTGTTGTGCCCTCATCAGTAAATGTAGAAGATCCGCTATCCCTTCGTGATAAGTCTGCAGCACTAGCCTGTAGGGTTTTTGAAAAGTCTAATATAGAGGTCAACAAATCTTTTGATCTTCTAGTTGTACTGGAGAGAGAAAGCATCGTAGTATACACAGACTCAGGATCAACACGGTATCTCCTAAACCCTCTCGACTCTCTAGTAGATGCTTTTTCTATGTTTTCCTCATAGTGGCCAGCTATTTCTTTGCTAATGTCTGCCAGCGGATTCTTGATCGCGTTTGCTATAATCTTTGGATCAATCCTCGGTACCGCCGTTAAGTTTGAGTTAGGAAATGCTTTGGATGTGTTCTTTGACATCTGAGGTGCTGACGTTCCTACAGTACTTAGGGTTGACCTTCGTGTGTGCCTTCTTGATCTACTCTTAACCTGCGTTTCTCTCCTAAACGGCTTCAGTTGCCTCGAATCTTTAGATCCCTTAGTGGTATCATCCAAAATATCGCGAAGCTGCATTAAATATAGGAACACTGCATGCCTCATCGTCCGATCATCTTTACACTGCCTCAGCAAAGAAGCAATTATGAGCTGGCGTTTATCGACGTTCGTTTTTGAAGACATACCGCTAATACACTCATGAACAGATCTTAGTGCATCACGATAGATTGATGAAGGAAACAACGTTTCGTCTTCATCATCAGTGTTAACGAGTAGCGACAAAAACTCAGTCGCATCGCTTGTTACCTTGTTAAATTCATTTGCAAATGCTACATACGGCCCAACGTCTAGTGGTTTCCTTGTAACTTTAGGATCTAGAGGTCCCCGTAAAGCAACATCAATAAATGCAAAGCTTCCTGGATAGAAAACTTGATTTCTGCTATCACGAAAAGGCCGAGTCTCAAAAGGAAGTATCTTGTTTCCTGATGAGTCTTCAATTATCATAAAGTCAGCTATGCTTCCCTTTGGCCGAGTTGCAGATAATATTGTTCTCCCTGTATCACCTAAAGACTGATGCAGTCCGGCTGATCTGCTGTCTGCTACCTTGAACCGTTTCCCTAGAGTTTTATTTTTAAGGTACCCTATTCCAGCAGACATTGTTAGCTCTCTAGACAATGAAACAATAAGCAGCTTAAGTGTTGATTCTAAGTCTGTGGGTAAAGAGTCGAGAAATGTCATATAATCATTCGAGTCAGATGCATCGAACTTTTTATCACCAAGCTTATTAAGCCTGAACTTAAAATTATGAGTCGGGGAAAGCCAGTCATAATTTATGCGAACTGAGCTTTCGTCGTTTTGCCTTTTGGGATTATTTTCGCTTAACAGGCCATAACTGTGCCTTGATATTGCCCTGTACATGTCTTCCAAAAACTGGCCTAAGACCTTTGTGTTTGAAAACTTTTCATATCCTTCATCAGAGAAATCTAGAAGGTTTACAAAGACAGACCTAAGATCTAAGCTCTCATTTTGTGGATTTGACTCGCCGCCTGACTCTAAAAGCTGCTGCGCAGATGCCGCTATTTTGCTTGAATTATCCTTTATGTCCAGCGAAAGCTTTGCAGCATCAAACTCGCCGATTGTAGATGACAGAACTTCAATAAACTTTTTGATCTGAACCATCTCATTAGAATAGTTTTCTGCCAGGGCAGTGTATGAAGACTCTACGTCTTCTGCTTTTATCTGTGAAACTGCATCCTCAACATTCTCAATCTTTAATTGCCTGGCCAAGTAGCGTACGTCAAATAGATCACTAATATTGTTCTTTTGCCCAGAGTCTTTATAGATCGGTAAGAAATCCAAGACACCAATAACCTCAGGCCGGTATGAACTTACGGACGCGTCTCTTAAAACTGCAGGTAATCCCATAGGGGACTCATATATAAATTCATCAGATGTTGATGATGCATCAATATCCGGTGGCGGGTTAGGCTTTACAGGGACCGGGGGAATGCTAAATATCTTGATTGTCGGCATGGGATTAATCATCGTTGCCGCCTGAAGCCCTCTAGATAGTTTAAGGGTTGTTTCAGGAACTATCGCCCTCCACGGTCCTCGCCTTCTTAGGAGTGTTTGCTTTTTTGAATAGTTTAATCTAACCCTTTTTGACGCAGCATACTCTTTTTTTGCAGCAGGTGATAGAGCAGATGAGATTCTTCGCTTTCGAATGACCAACTGCCTATTCTGTACAACCGCTGCATCTCTAGCTCCAAGTGCAGATGACTTAAGTTTTGCTGCAGATAGTGCAATGCGGCTGACTCCAGGGTTCAGGTTTGATGCAATTGCCCTAGTTACACTTCTCCCCTTTGCGACAGTTCTTGCTCTAGTTCCAATCTTAGAACCTGCATATATGGTGTGTGGCTTTTTTCTTGCTCTTGCCATGGCAACATTTTGAGAACCCTTTTCACGGTTCATGTTCCCAGCCTGCTCAGCCATAGTCCTCGCCTGCTGAGCAATCAGCTCTTTTTTATAGGGCGCGCCCTTTGACGACTTAGTGATTATCCCAGATGTTGCAGATCCTGGAGTGTCAGCTGCTGCAGTTATAGCAGACTTTGCCCCTTTTGATATTGCGGCTGATTTCTTTGCACCACGTGCTGACTTTGAAGAGCGCTTGATTATGCTAGCGCCTCTTTTTAGCCGAGAGTTTCTATGTTTTTTTGAAGTAGACTTTCCCTTTGCTGTACCAGAGATGCTGATCCCTATTCTCTGGTTGTCATCTATGTCGACGACTTTTGACTCATTGGAAGATGATTTTGCGATTGCAACATTTACGTTCATCTTTTCGCCGACCTGATCTTTTAAAGATCTTGTTCCTCCGCGAGCATTTTTAATTGCCTTAATGTTGAGATAATTTCTGCGCCTTTTACTCTTAATTGACATGTTATCCTCCCACCACGAAAACAGGGTACTCTTCGCTTTCAGTAACGTTGGCACCCTCTGATTCTTGGCCGTAAGTATAGTCAGCAAATACAGGGACTATAGAGTATGTAGTTGTCCCTATCTCAGAACCAAGATCATCATCCACATATTCAAATTTACCGGTTGAAGACATGTTGTGTACTGTACCTATAGGACTTTTAACTCCCTCATGCTCAGCCAAAATGATAAAATGATCAATTTCGTCTAGCGCACCGAGTGCAGTCCATCCTATAATCGTCTCATATTCTCCTGAGGATGCAGCATTCACAGAAGTAATTTGTGTCCTTTGACTGGGTATTGAAACGTCTGCGCTTACGTCGATTGATGATCTTCCTTGCAGGAACTGATTTTTTGGTACAAGGCCAGACAAAGATGAAGCACCAAGACCCCTAGCAGTCGAAGGAATAACGCCTGTTCGCAGAGTAAAGGGATTTAAAAACTTTGAGACCTTTAACTGAAAATCTCTATCTGTGTCTATATTAACACTAAGCTCAGTCGTATCTGAAAACAGAGAACCAGGATCTCTCATTAATGCCTTACATGTGTACCTATAGGTCCTTCCGGGCAAGGTATCGGTCACACCTGCTTTCGCTCTTGTCTCCCTGTTATCAATAAATACACCTATTTTTTGCACACCAAAAGTTTCTGTTTCACCTGATATGTTATCCTGTCTTTCTACCAACGCTGCTATCATAGATGAGAGGCGGCCTCTATTGTCTGAGATTTCTTTTTGAAAGTCTGCGGAAACACCTGCCTGATCTAGCAACTGTAAGACCTGATTGTACCCTTCATCCGTGAATGCGGCTGTAACATCGAAACTAACAGTTGCGGTACCGCTGTCATCTATCGTTACTGTTGGTTGCCCCAGAGATAATGTTATATTATCTTGCTCAAAGTCAACGATATGCTCATGAAGCACATCTACTTTTCCTAAAACTTTTTTTCCAGAAGGGTATATCATCACACATTGATATCGATATATCCTGTTTGGTTTTGCGTCAGGATCTACAAATATTAGCTCTGTCGACTCTGATGTTATCGGTATTACCTGATCATCAGGATCCTTTCCGATAATTTCGCAATGCCCGTGGTGTGGTCGAGTCGCACACTTATTTGTCATGTTTGTCTTTAATATGTACGCAGCAATTGGTCCCTCAGGAATATTGCTCAACCTGATCCTCACTCCGCTTAAAGAAGACTCAGCAAAAATTGAAACATGCTCAAAGTCACCGCTTTTAACGCTCCCCTTTGTTGGCAGCGAAAGGGCCCTTGAAACAGCATTCCTAAAACCCCTTGACTTTGTCCCCCTAGGGCCCACTGCAACAGCACGATATATACATGTCATCGTGTTGTTTACTTCATCTGTGTAGTTCATCGAGCCGTCATCATATCCTAGCGATAATACTGTAATTTTTTTATACCCCCTAGAAATACTAGCGTCTTTAGGGTTCAGGTATTTTCTATACAGAATGATCTTTGTTCCCATGGGATCAAGCTGCTGAAGTTGCAGCCTATTCAACCCCAGCGTAGAACTTGAGATCTGGATTGAGGGCGGAGCTTTTGGAGTAAAGTATTCGTCTAGCTTTTTCTCGTGATTTACCTCCCTCACAGTTTGGTAAACTATTTGCCCTCTAGAGCCAAGAAGCTCGAACAAGAAATACAGCTTTGAAGAGCCTTTTCCGGCGCGCCTATTAATATAGACAACCTGGTTCATGCCTTTCCACCGAGCAGGAACGATCTTCCTTATTATATTGGTATTTGTCGTGACTGTTGATATACCTCCATGGCGGCGAGTCTTTCTGTCTCTTTGAAAATGTGTCATTAAGTTCTTTGTTGAATTATGAAACCTGCCCCTGCGTAGTGCAAGAGATTTTTTTCGTGCCGCTTTTACCCTAGCGATCTTTGAAGACACGTCCCTAGCCCTTTGCTGACGTCCATACTTCTGAATTCGGACACGCATCGCTCTTGTACTTCCTGAACCTTTAATTCCTTGGGTGGCATCCCTAGAAGAAATAAGGGGAAAGTCAATATTACCAACAAAAGAAGGGTCAATGCCATGATTAATAATTGATTTTACGGCGCTCGACCTGATAGACTTTCCTAATATCCTGTCTTTTGTTGTTAAAAGAGACAGTGACGTATTTGCGCTTTCTTGATTTTTGGTCTTAGATGCCTCTGTAGACTTTACGGCACGAAGGATTGTCTTGTTTCCAACTAGTCGGTCGGCCTGATCAGGGGCACGAAGGATCCTTTGAGCTACCTCATTATTAATCGAAGAAGTAATATCACCGTATGATCTACCGACAAACCTCTCCTTAGACTTTCTTATCTGATCCTTTCTAGACGAAAACCTTGTTTGAACATTTTTGACTACGCCCCTAGAAGTTTGAACGCCTTGAAAAAAGCTACTTCTGACTAACGGATTTCTTGTATACACTGTCATCCTGACTATTTTTGCATCGCGTAGAATGCTATTCGGTATATTTGCGAAATAGTTTATCCTATAAACAGGCCTGCCGAACCTATCAATATCCACTAGTCTTGCAAAGTCTTTATCAATCTTTAAAACACTTTTGACTTGTTTTAAGTTAATCTTCATATCGTTAGTCCAAAATTACCGTAAATAGATTCACAAACGTTGCATTACCAAAGTCGTCCTGGTATACCCTTCCCAGAAAAAATACCCTAACACCAGCAGAGTATGGATCTTCATCAGGAAACTCCCCAAAGTCTATGATCGCCAACTTTTCAATCCCGTCCGGGCGGACGTCTAACATTTGACACACTATGTTATTATCTTTTGAGGTTTCTGAAAATCTTATTTCAATTGACTCTTTATTTTCCAACTGCTGCATTAAATCTTGATAAGTTAAGATTTGTGCTTGATTTAATTTCTTGTACGTACCAAGAGGCTTTCCAGTAGTCCTGCCTGCCTCCCTCCTGTTAACAGGAGGTAAGTACCTATAGTTAGGAAGGTGTGATAACCTAACATCCTGGAAAAGGCTCTCAACATCATTAATTGATGACTTTGTAATACTGCCGGCCTGAAATGGCACTGAATCTGTGATCCTAAACTTCATGTCTTTGGGGTACAAAGAAAATGCATTACTTTCTGAAAATGGATCTGTCGTTCCGATGATATATTGATCCTGAAAGTTTGTCGTTGATGTCTCAAGCACCCGTTGCGCAGCACTGCGGATGGAACCTGTCAATACCTGCAGCCTCTTTCCAGACGGAGCAGACTCAGAGGGTGCAGAACCTGACAGTAGTTTTCCTCCTGATATTTCTACATCACCGCCTCGAAACGGCATAAGCCGGCCGGCATCATCTGTCTCAAAAATAATTTGATCTTGCTGGCGATTGCACGCTTCAAAATACAGCCTCGATGACGCATCATCAGCGATACTTCCGGAGTTGCCGGTATAAAACGTTCCCATATCGGTAAAACTAGCAAACTTAATTTGCAGTTCTCCGTCAGCAACCTGCCGTCGCCCTTCAAGAGTAATGATCGTATCCATTACTCGCTTTTTGTTATTTAGTATGCCTGCCATATCCTATAACTATCCTCATCAAGAAGTCGTTAGCGAAAGAGTAAAAGAGATTATCTCTAAACACACTCCAGTAAAGCTACTGCAGTCTGAAACGTCGAGGTTTCCATTTAGGTTATTATAGTTCCCGAATACCCATGAGGTTGAGTTGACTACCTGGTCTGCAAGATCGTCCGCGACTATAAGCGCAGATGAACCGTATATGTCTGACGACACAGACATTACATACGGAACTTGCCAAAATGGATTTGATTGAATTCTTCCAGCGGTGCTGTTCGGCATGTTAGTATTAACTCCAGAAGAGTACTGCTCAGGAGCGCAAAATACTAATGCTAGCCTACCCCCGGCAGCGACTTGCTTATCATTCGTAAATGGGATTGTGACTACACAGTCAACGAGCTGGTTCACTCGCGTTGCTTTTGTTACTGAGTACTCTACCTGGAGACGCGCAGGAAACTTTCCGCTCCCATCACCCCAGCCTTCACTTCGATAATTTGCCGACGGAATTGCCAGTTCGCTACCCCCAGATATCCATGCCATTGACTGGCGATTATTCACATAAGGTATTTTGCTAATTGGTCGGATGATTGTTGATCCAGCCTCAAAGTCTCCTGCGCTGCTTAAAGCAAAGTTTGTACTGTCAGCATAGTCAGCTGATGCATCAGTTCCGAGATTTATGAGATAACAATCAATAAAACTTCTTGCAGTTCCAGTAAATATGCTAGCCTGCCTTTCATATGAGCTAGATGAGCCTCGGGTGAAATTTTGATCCCTGACCCTGACCTTTGCAGTAATCGTCATAGAGTCTACGCTTATCGTTGATGCCGTATTATTTTGAAATACTGTCATATCTTCGACAAAGTCTTCAATGATAAATGGGGTGTGGGAAGCTGCGCCTTCCAGATAAAGCTGGGCTGGATTCCTACATGTCTCTGCGTTGCCGCTAGAGTTATTTTTTGCAACAGCCCAACCATTCCACTTCACAGATCCCCCAGGGCCTGGTGTTGCCATGGGGTGATATCCTGATCCTGTACCGGAGAATCCTTGGCTTCCAGCGCCCTCTGTTCCTATCTTAACAGAGTCGCCGGAAAGATAAGAGAACCACTGTGGATACGCGGATGTGACCCGAGTATATTCCCAATGCCTAAGGTCCGATTGTGATGCTGAATCTCCCGTAAAGTCATTTGAATATAATCCAAACCCCAACCGATCTACTAAGTTACTGCCGAAGTTTTGCTGATCATTCTTTAGATCGCTAGTCATATCTGTGTAGTACGCCGAGTAGGTTCGGCTACCGACCGTCGACCACTCTGTGCTCGAAACTATTAGTGCCTTGCCATTAATGGCTTGGCTTGCGGACGTTCCATCGATTCCTGCCTTTGACTTTGTTAGGTTTTGATTTAACACATACGATGTTGAGTTCCCTAATGAATCCTTGATAGTCATTGTATACTCAATTGAAGCAACATCATGAGAGTTAGAGAATGAGGTTGGGTTATTTGTTGTAACCGTTGTGCTTGAATGAGTAAGTGTTGTAGGGGCAGTGATTCTATTCGCCGCTGTCGCAACAACCTTGAATGTAGAATTACTAGATAAACTAGCATCTGCAGTCAGCGCTGTTGATCCCTCGTAAGCCTTGAATGTTGCAGCTGCCGGTGCATAGTCTGATACTACTCCTGCGCTTGATGCAGGAAGTGTAACTGCGTTTGGTGTCCAGTCAAATGTAATTCCTGACTGGCCAACTTGTCCCTGGGCACGTTTTTGGATAGACAGGACCATCGCTCCTGTGTGTGTTGTGCCCCCTAAGTTTCCGGATGTTGGAAAGCTTACCTGAATCCCTGTCCACTTTACACTTGCGGCAGGTGACGTCTGCGTTGCATTTTCGACTAGAGCCTTGCATTGATTTGATACAGCAGATAGCTGCAACCGAAGAAGTTCGTTATTTCCACCGTCGTATATTTCAACTTCATGATTAGAAGAGTCATAAGTTACTGAAATACTTGGGATTGTTGCGCCGTTTTCATCAATTGCAATTGCCGACCAGGATGAGCTAGTTTGATCAAATGAATATTGGTTTGTGCTAGGTGATGTTCCACCGGTCAAATTAAACTGTAATGTCGTCGTTAGGCTAACCACAGCTGCTGTTGAAAATGATCCTGCACCGTACGTCGGGGTCCAGTCGCTAGTACTATCAAGCGCTATCACCTGAGGCTTCCAAGCAGCAGATAGGCCGTCTCTTCCGTCATCACCCTTTCTGGCCTTTGATATTGACTGTACAACACTAGCGCCTGAAATCGTGGTACCATTTGCCTTCTTTATTTCTAATGTCCATACAATCGTAGTACTATCACTGCTCATTGAGCTTATTGCAGCATACTGAAGACTGCTGGTACCGGCACCACTCTCATTTGATGTTGATTGATTGGTAGTACCTGCACTGATTGCTGTTACCTTAAACTGCCCAGCGGACAGTGATCCCCCATACGCAACTGATGTCAGGGCCGTTCCACCCTCCAAAACCTTGATTGTTGCAGCAGTTGGAGCAAAGCTGGCCACATTGCCTGATGCATCTGAAGCTAGGGTAACTGCGGCCGGTGTAACTGACATTGATACCCCTAATCCATCTTGGCCTGCAGTTGCCTTAGATATACTCTGGATTACCGCCGATGTTTGTGATGATCCGTCTGATAGCTTTGCTTCTATGTCCCACTTTATTTCTGTGGAAGGGGTTGACATCGATGATATCGCACCATACGGTAGGCTACCCCCTGAGGGTGTGCCCTCATTGGATGTTGCTTGGTTGGTTGATCCTGCTACAATTGATGTAACCCTAAACTGGCCGTTGGACAACGAGCCACCATGGGCAACAGCGGTAAGTGATGAAGCACCTTCAGTGACGACTATGGTACATGCTGTGCCGCTATAATCGCTGACAGCACCTTGGCTGTCGGCCGGTAACGTAACTGAGTTTGGCTTTACACTATAGCTGGTACCCCCAATACCCTCGACTGTAACTGTGTAAACGTGGGGAAATGTAGCGCTAACAGCAACCCCATCAGCGGTGTATGCGTATATCGTCACGCTAAGAGTATTGACTGCGGTTGTAGATCCTGTCCAGTTGCTAGGGGTGATATGTGCTTGATTATTGACTTTAGTAATAGCAGCAGACAGGCTGGACATCGAGTTTAAAGAGATGTAATATGTACCTTGCTTTTGATAGCTGGCACTATTTGAGTCTTCATATGTGTATGTTGTTGCACCTGAATTAACATACACATCAAATTCACCAACTGAGTAGTTTGTAACGCCTGTCTGGGTATCATACGGAAACTGTGTATTGTCTTTTGTGATTCCCCATGTAAGTCCAGTGGTAGGCTGTCCCCCTACATCAAGCTCATCGCATGTGATCTTGCCATAAACACGTAGGTTTGCGCCGAAACTTGATCTACCGATTAAGACATCATGAATCGTGGAAATGTATATGATGTCTTTTGAGATACCATCATTTCTAGAAAACCAAAATACACTTTTCCGGAGCTTGTCTATGGGAATTTGCGGGTCATGTACAGCAGTATGGGGAGCTTTTGGTTTTGCCTTTTGAGGCCGGCCCCTTACTTTCCATTTCTTAGCCACTTAGTCCCCCGCACTATATAGTAATCGTAAAGTCAGCATTGACGTCAGGGTTGTCTTCCCTGTCCCTTACGTCTCCATCAAAATATGGTACTGATGACGTTGCGTGTGAGCTTAGGTTTTGAGATCTTGTGTTGATGGGTGAAGTAGTATCACCTGTCTCTGAATCTATGAATAGCACTGAAACTGCTGGTACAGTTACAAATGATCTGTCATTTTCTGACTCACCACCCTCATTAAAGAACCGCGTGTTCTTTCTTTGCTCTAGCATATCCCTAAACTGCCCGTACGTTTCTCTTCTGTACACCGCAGACGCATTCACTGGAAGCGCGCTTTTTAGGCCATATTTCCAACCCCTGATCTTTGGTGTTGATCTTCTAGTGCCAATATTTGTGGGGACTAAATCAACAGAGCCACTCATACCATTCCCAGAGCCAAACCAGAATTTAAGGATAGCGTCTCTTGCAGCAGGAAGCTCAGTCTCACCAGCAGGGCTAGAAATAATAATATCGTTTCCGCCACCGGGAAGTGCCAAAAAAACGCTTTTAGGAATTGCTTTTCCTATAACACTATTAGATGAATTGACAATATTGATTTCATCATCAAACCCATCTAAAAGAGATAACCGGTCGACATCAGCATATACACCCTCAAACGGAAATGCACCCATCCAACGAGCGTTAATCGCGTCAGATCCAAAAGTAATAGAGAAGCTATTGTCTGCTAACCCATATGGTGCAACAGGAATTGCATCGTCTGCGCCGCCTGATCCTGCTCCCCCGTTTAAAGATTCTGCCAAGCCCGGGTTTGTTATGGCATGGTATATAGAAGGATCACCAACCAGGCTATCATAGTACCGTTCACCAGAGTCAGGGTGCCTGACAAATCTCCTAAATGTTCCGGAGTCTTGTAGGGTCATTGATCGATTGAGATTCTGCCAGGGTGTCCCAATTGCTGCAGCATTGGGTGTACCGTTTGCTGTCGCAGAAATTCCCCTTGCTTTGGGCGTAGGCCATGGGGCTGGTGTCGAAGCACCACCAATTGATTCTTCATCCAGCATACTGCCGGTAACATGCTCCTCGAACATGCTGCCAGCAAAGCTCTCAATATATTCAACATCAAACTGATCAACAACAGGGTTGTCTCCAATTACTTGATGAATTTGGTTTGACACCAGTGATTGTTCTGACGATGGTAGGAGTTCCTTGTCCTGCTTGATAAACGAGCCAAACAGAATCAGTTTTCCCGCACCAGGCTCAAGGGTCATATTTGGCCCTGAGCCTCGTCGTCCATGGAAATTGTACCCATATGGATCCTTTGTTGATGGACCACAGTCGGTCACTCGGCCTAGCTTTCCTGGCATGGTTGTCTGCCACCCAAAAACCAGTTGATCTTCTGGCATTATGATATAAGGGCTTGTATCATCAAATTCAAATGTATTGACATTTCGTGGCCTTACCGACATCCGAAGGTAGTTTTGTTCGCTGGTGTAATCAAGATCTGGAGCGACCCCCCGGGGTTGCATACCGTCTACACCTTTCACTAATGCGCGTGGGTCAGTTGAACGTATACCCCTTCCGGATCTTCCGCCTCTCCAAGATGTGCGGAAGTTAAACTCATCATTCCCATCATGACCGGTCTGGAATGAAAATGATCCTGACATTGTTACCGGACGCTTTGAGACTCCTCTCATGATGTAACTTCCAGTGGGTGAAGGCTGAACCTTATGGGTACCACCCCTACTGATGTTCAACGTTCCACCATTTTGTACTTCAAACTCAGCCAGGCCATCACCTGAGTCGATCCTGATTCGATCACCTGGCTTATAGCCATACCCACGTACGGCCCCATCTACAAGAATTGTGGTGACCGCACCGCCGGCTCCGATGGCTGTCACATATACCTTTGCACCTACCCCGGTGCTGCTACCTTGAGCAGTCGTACCCAGCAGGGCTGCGGGATCGGCTGTATATCCAGAACCCCCAGCGGTCTTGATTAGATCGCCTGGATAGCCGGTGAGAGGGCCGTATAGAGTGGGTGGTTCAAAATCAGCTGTCGGCTGAAATGATGTTGCATTAAAGTCACCGAAATTTTGTGTGGCAGCCTCAAAAGGAGTAAAATAACCATAATCTAGCGTGTTGACTTCTCTTGCTAGCCCTTCGTCGAGCACTCCACTCATATCATTAATCATAATAGCATAAGGTATGCCTGAAGGGCTCTGTGATCCTGAGGGTGCTGGTGCATAGGTTGTCCACTGCCCGTAGGTCACCAGATCACGTGTCGTATCAACAACAGCTGTAGTTGCATTGCTGCCACTAGTAAGCTGAGTTTTTCTTGGTACAGACCCAGTGATCTCAAATATGCCTAGAGCACCATTATCATCAACATTTGCTGAGAGTGAGTTATATGAATAAGGGAACGATGCCTTTGATTGCCTAAGCATAAAAAATGAATTGATCGCTGCCCTGTGACACTGGTCAACATATGTCGGCATCCACATCGGGTCGCCTCCTGACAATCCAGATCTCCCCATACAATCTGTCCACCCCGAATTTTCTCCGTTGTCGATCTGTGCGTTTGACTGGCTCGTTATCTGGTTCCAGCCGTTTGAATCAGCCAGGCTCGGTACTGAGCCTGATCTGTATGAATCGTAAAATGATAGATTTGTCAAAAAATCATATGATGAACCCGGGCTCCATGATCCAGAATATGCATATACATATTTTTCTAGAACAAACGGAGCCGTGATGTACCTAGACATATCAAGGGCTTGAGAGCCCGTAGCATGGAACTTGGGGTGAAATGGAAATCCGAATTCTGAGATGGGCCGGCATTGTGAGTTTGTTCCTGATGCAATAAGCTCAACCCCTCTAGAAAAGCCTATACATGCAGTGTCTAGAAATGACTTGACCTGCCCCTCTGAGTATACACGTTGGGTTTGGCCAGGACCAATAGTCTCCCACATCCTTCTGTCAAAATTGTAATACACCATCAAGTTATTAGGACCACCATTTCGGCGGCCTCCGGTGGTCCCAGGTTCATCTACTAAATAACCGAAATGTGTACGATCGGCCGGCTCAAGGTCAATCACGATCATCGCCTTATCCCTAAGGGGCGATGAGAAAAACTCTTTTATCTCTCCTGAAATTCCCTCTTCATAAAATTCAAGTTCCGGAAGTGCAACTAGAGAATCATCATATGCAGTAAACAGTCGGACTCTCTCATCTGATGATATGTCAAGGGTGGGGTTCCCGTCAGAGACACCCCTGCGAATCGGTGCCTGCGCCACAATAGGTTTAGGCCCGAGAACACTGGGCGTAGCTATGTTCGTCAAGCCTAATGGGGGCCCTGACAATAGTATCGATGATGTTGTGTGAAGGCGTGTTCCTTGGGCTATCCGCGTAAGATATTTTGTATCATATGGAAGTACAACGGGATAAATTGCCGACTGGGGTTGTCCTCCCTCAAAAGACTCAGCAACTACAACATTCTTAAAGTCCCTAGCACCCACCTCAATAGGTGTATTACCACCTCGGCCGGGACACATTTGGTTTAATCTAACAACATTATTTTCGACAATAGCGCGGATTCTTAATGTCGGGGTATGCTGATTTACTGTCTCCGCAAATTTTGCTGCGGCTTGCATACCTAGAACCTTGCGTAGGATCTGCCTGTTTGACTTCGGTGTGGTTGATTTATCAATTTTAGCCCTGTACTGCTCCTGCTGTTGCCATCTCGTTCTCTGCTCTTTTGAAAGATTCGTTAGATCGACGACTGTTGAGTCTGCCTCGGATATTATGCCTCTTTGAAACTCGAACTTTCTAGATCCTGCTGTGCGATACATGCGCAGATCCTTGAGGCCCCAGTTATCTCCAGTGGTGGAGGTCGCGTATAGCTGAGCAATGCGTACGTAATAAGGAGATCCGGGATAAGAAATATTAACTTTGATGCGGTGCAGTCCTGATGTTGCTCCGCCTGGAATCGAGGTAGTGTTCCTGTTATCAGCTAAAGTACCTCCCCCCTGACTTTCAGCAACAGGAATGAGCTCCAATGTCTGTACAGGTTCATTTCCTACAGCAATCCCATGGACCGTATACCACGTAGTGCCGTTTGTTGAATATTGTACAACAAGACCCTCGAACCCGGCGGCAAGGACACCCGAGGAATCCGGAGGTTCCATGCGAAGCCGCCCCCACGCGTCGTAGGCGGGGTACGTCAAGTAGTCCCACCCTCCCCGAGCAACTAAAAAGCTCAGTAGGGTATCACCATTTGTACCTTCGCTAGGAGAAATTAGCTGATTTGAAAATAATGATCTGCTTCCACCAACTGTGGCACCGGTTGCCGGATCAACAGAGGTTGCCACCTGAGGGCCGGCAAACACAAGAAGCTGACCTATGAGAATTGACTCCCCGGCGATGGGGGCCAATTGACTTCTTAGCACAGGCGTTGGTGAGGCGCCGGCGGGGGCAACGTCGGGGAATGTTCTCCAGTCTGGAAATGCGGCGCGGAAAGCTGAGGAACCATTTGTGTCTCCTCCTCCCGTACCGTCAGGTAATGAAGTGGTTGCCTTAGCGCCGGCCCCATGGCCCGTTTTTCCTGTCAAGAATTCCGTAAGTGGAGGCCCAGGCCAAGAACCATGTAAAGTAATAGTTCTAGCGTCTAGAGGCATGCCAGTAAATTCAATCTCTGCAGTTGCATATGGCGACATAAAATCGATTGTAGACGAGTCGACATAGGGCTCAAGTATCGCATCATTGCTCATATGCCTGAACTGGGGTTCGCGAGGCATGCCCCCTAGCGTCTTTGTCCTCGGATATGTGTTTGCAATTTGATCTTCTTCAAGCAGCCTCACACGAGCCGGATTGCTTAGGTATCCTGAGCCAGGCTCCATCATCGATAATTTTGTTGCGTTGTAGACCGCTGCGACTTCACCGGCCGACAATGCTCTGTCCCACAAAGCAAGCTCTGCAACGTCTCCAGATGCGTGCCAACCCTGGTGGACGGTTCCGTGACCAACCGATAAGGGTTCATCATGCTTTGGCAACATTCCGTTGTAGGTTCCAGCGCCGGTGTGCGTTGTCTGGTTGATAGCTCGTTCACCATTAATATAGATCGTCAGCAAGTCTTGCTTGTCATTTCCGGTGATGTTCGGATCTGCATTATATGTGCAGACTATGTGTGTCCAACTGCCTACGGCTAGCGCTGGTGGTCCTACTGTGCTGGTCCGGGCGTAGATGCGCTTGTTGGTCGCGACACCAGATGAATCGAGCAGGTGGAATGCGACTAAGCCACCCTGGGCCCGGATCATATATGCTTCCCTACTAGAGACAGATCCATCACCACCCTTTTTGCCTACAATTTGCCTGTATGAAGAAATGCCTGACGGAAGAAATGATGGGCGGAACCACAAAGATATCGAGAACGGCTTATCGCTTGAATTGCTAGAAGTTGTCGCCCCGTTTGCTAGCGTCGTAAAATCAAATGTCCCTGCTGGGTTTGTAGGCAAGTATTCAACATAGCGAACGCCGCTGGTTAAATCGCCGTTGTTATTAATATTAAATGTTGGGTATGTTCGCTCGCCTATTGCTATTGCTTCCGGAAGGTAATTAGTGACCGGGGCTGTCGCCATATGATCATCTTTGTATGTTGCAGTTACTGATCCGCCCACCCTGGGGTTTAAGCACTCAGGTGATGGGTTAACTGCACCCTCAAGATAATACGCGTTGAGCCGTGACCAGTATAGCAGGTTATCCTGTGCTGCGTATATATTGTTCTGGGCATCTCTAAACCTAACATTCAAGTCGTAGTTCTTATTTGCAATACTTTTCGGCATTATTTTTTCAAGCCCCCATATGCTATAGAGTCAGTGCCCTGCAGGGATCCGATGTATTGAAACCCAGCAGTCGAAGACTTATAGTCCCTATCATTCATGCCGTCTATTGATCCAGACATGTGGCCAAAAGCTAATTCAAAAAGGTTTTTTTCATGGGATACGGAGTTTCGAACATCTGCGAGATCTTCATACGCCTCGACATAATCAGATGAATCTACCCATGGGAGCAACGTTTCATGATCATCATGCAAGTGCCCCTCGATATATACGGAACCTGACATAGTCTGTCCCATAAACTCATATCCACCATCCTCATATGGCTCAAATGAAGTGTGCCTTAAGTTGATCTGTTGTACTATTGGGCAAGACCACCCACGGGAATCTTCGGCACCTCCCATAAAAAACCCACTCACCCTGTGTGCTTCAAAAGGCCAGTCAATTGAGTTTCTACTAGCCCTAGATCTTATTGTTAACGGCTCTATTACCCCGTCCATCTGATCCGGATCTTTCATTGAGACGTTAAATAGGATGTAAGGGTAAATCATACTACACCCGCCATCCTCTAAAAAAGCAACAGGGTTAAACCCAGGCATATCCTCAAACGGCTCATCATCTTTAAATAGTTTTGGTTGCCCGTAATCTCTTCTGTCAACTTCATGATTCGGGGCAAAGGTAATCATCCCCTCCGTCGGGGTGATAGGAGCGTCGACTGTAGAGACAGATCCGGAAGTTGCGGTCGTCGCCGGTGCAAACTGGATTGAGTCATCGTATATCTTGCCTGCACGATTCCATGGCCGACCACCAACAAGCATAATAGGGGAAGAACCGGCTGCTAGCTTTGGTGACATACCAGCAAAACGTTGCTCCATGGAAAGAACACTAACACCCTGCCGAAACGGCATAACAGATCCGGATAATGTTGCCGTTGATCCCCTTGTCAATGATCCGCTAAGTACTCTTTGTGTTGTTGGCATTAGAACCTCTTCATCGTACCGACTAGCTGTCGAAGTAGTATCGTACCCTTAAGACCATGACGATTGTTTTCGCCTATGTACATATCAGAATATCCGTAGTTGAATTTTGCACGCTCTAACATATGGGACTCGACAATAAAGTTAACGCCTAAGAATTTTGTCCTTCTGGGCACTAATCGATCAATTAGAATCCCCAAAGATGAATCAAACCACTTGAAAAACTCAAAGAATGACCTAAGGTTAATTTTTTCATCTAAGCGGTTAAAGTAAACCTCTCTTAGAACCGCTAGCTCTGGATACTCAGTAGAGAATAACAGTTCAGGATTGCCTAGTGCGTTATCCAGCGCGTCGAATGTAGAGAATATGTTGACAATATCTTCATTAAGCGCCTGGACTGAAGATACTTCAATTGCGAACCTAGTATCGTCTACAGGCTGTTCGCTTCGCCTAATCTCATAGACCGGTGCAACCTCGCCTCCATATTTTGACACGTTGTCCCAGTTTTGCCAAGAGCGCACCCGGACTTTATTGTCTTGTGAGAATTCATCAAACTTAGGATCGAGCATACTATAGTCAAACCTTTCCGGCTTGATAATCCTTTTTGATATCTCAAACGAGCTTCCGCTTATGTGCATGTTATTTTGTGAATAGTCGAACACATCAATTTTTCCCTGCTCATTTGAACTAGTGGTATATTGATCTACTGATGCGTCGATCCGAACTTTCTGGAATGAACCGCTTCTAGTCTTTACAAAGTTAAAGTTTTTGGAAGGATCCTGCACGCCTAATGACTTAAAGTTTCTTGCATGCTCCCTTGTCTCTTCTTGTGCTAGCGCTTTAGACCAAAACCTGATCCTGCCTACACGCCCAGTAAACATAGTGTACCTACACAGGTCAGGACGATCAGAAGCATATGAATTTAGGAAGTGTGTTGAATAGTCTGAACCATTCATTCGGATGCTCTGTGATCCGATCAGGAAAAACGATCCAGAAACGTTATACCATGGTTGTCCCGGCCTGCTGTCATAATCTTGCCATATTCCACCTGGCCGACGAACATTTAGGTGTGAGCTACCCCATGGCTCTGTACCAAAAAGAGGGTCTTCCTCAAACAAAACGCTGGAAGACTTGTATTCAGCCAAGTCTCCAAATGACTGGCGGCCGGCCCTTAAGAAGTATGACGATGAGACGATTGAATTAAACTGATCATTTCTTTCTCGGCCAAACGTAATATGCCACTTATTTCCGTCAAATATATTAACACCAGGCAAGTTAAATTCTAACGTAGGACTATGCTGGCTCGTTCCAGCCCTAACATATGCTTTTAGAGAAGCAGTTGTCGAGTGTGATGACGATTGAAACGCTAGTACATTTACTAGTAACCCTGGTGCAGGCCCAAAATCACCTACAGTTGAGGATCCTGTAGTATACATTCTCATCAAGCTCTGTGTTAAGGGGTGTGATACCTTACTTCTCCACACACCACCGAACCCCGTCCGGACGTCTATAGGTTCGTATTTGTATATTGCCTCATATGTCCAAGAGCCTGATGTCAAGAGACCGTCTTTGTCCCTAGTCGTTCCTATGACTGTACCTTCTGGGTTTCTTACAAATGCACTTCCATGTGATATTGTTGGATATCCAGGCTCAACACGTGTGCCTGACAGGAAAGGAGAAACTAAGTGGGGCTTTCGATCACTAAGGCCTTGGGGAGATATTGTTTCAATTTCCGTATATTGCTTAAGGCTACCTGACATGTCTAACAGGGAAGACACAGTCGTAGATTTTTTACGAACTTCAGTCAAGTCTCTTTTTGGTGCACCGCCGAACTCTCTAAACCTGAATATTTTATCAGGACTGATTCCTGACGATCTCATAAGTGCCTTGATGCTGTGAATGGTTCCCTTTGACTGAATTATTTCATTTAAGTTAACAAGAATTCTCCGCCAAATTTGATTTTGTACAGTCTGCAATCCATTTGAAGACAAGCCTGGCTCTGCGCCCAGGTTTTCTCCATCAACTAGCTGAGAGAGTGAAGAGTTTGAAAACATGTTTGGGAGAGTAAATCCGTAATACTCTCCTAAAAAGGGAAGAAATTGATCTGCAACGGTGCCATCATCATCATAATCAACATGAAGCAAGTTTGAAAAATGATCTAAAAAGATCTTCATTTCATCAAAATACTGCGCCCATGTAAAAAGAAGTGCAGCGACAATTTGAGGTGATCCCATCTTTCCGCCGCCTGGAATTCCGCTATTTTCATCATATGAATATGGATCTGCAATGTCTCCATCTTCATTTTCAAATCCCTCAAATGAAGCTTGCTCTAGAAGGTAGTGCTTGGGAACTAGCTTTGTTATTAGGTTCGGGTTATTCGCGTCATAAAAACTAGCGGAAAGCAAAAGAGACGTGTTTAGTTGTATTACGTCAGGCGAGTCAGGAAATAGCACTGGGTTGCTATATACTCTTTCCAAAATCATAGGAGATTGTATCGATGAAGATGAAAAGCCTGTTGTTAGCCTACATGCCTCAGTATAGTTTTTGATCCTAGAGTGAAGGGATTTGCCAGAGCTGTCTAAGACAACGTTGTTATTGGTATAACTGCCAGAAGCCTCGTTAAACTTAAAGTACAATACCAGCTTATCATCTTCGGTAGGAAAAATATTTTTGTACCTGTATGTTCGCTGTTGCGCTATATCTCTCGTTGAATGAAACATTCTGAGCTCGTCAATAGAGCCAGAGAAAGTCTGCCGTGGCACATATGCATTATCTGTTGAGCCGGTAATGTGAAGACTTCCAGATCCGATTGTCAGTGGTGATAAAGCAAAACCCCAGTCACCGAAGCTTGAGCGATCAGAGATAGACTTAAGCCTCTCATTAACGTAAATTTCTAAACGACTTTTTCCAGGTGATCTATTATATGTTGCACAAACATGGTGCCATCGATCTTTTTGAAGATCTGCGCTGCATGAAAGAACTGCTGAGCCAGACGTTGCAATAAAGAATAGGGGTGATGATCCCTCGTGCGACTTTGATCCTGATAGGCCTAATGTAAAGCCATGGGTTGATCCGCTTATTTTTTGTAAGATTACCTGGTTAGTGGAATCAATGCTTTGCGAAGGTATGAACAGCTCCATTTCACATGCAAAGGATCCTTTCTTTGGATCTATTACAGAGCGTCCGGTTTGATCTCTTGATAGGTCAGGAAACAGGCTTCCGGCAAAATCTGCAACTCTAATGCTTGTTCCCAAGTCGGCGTCGTGTCCGTTTGCAGGATTTTCATCAACAGAAGTACCAGAAAAGACAAGGTAACCTAAGTGCTTTGGGAATTGATCATACACATGTTTTTCAAAACCAGTTAGGCTATCAAGAAATTGCTGCAACTCAAAAGATGAGCCGTCAAAAGGAAAGTGGTTAATAATTCTCTCAAATGCAACATTGACATTTGCTTCTGCAGAGTTAAAGAATGTGTGGTTAGAAAAGTCAGACCAGTCTAAAGGTATTTGTTGCGTGGACTTAAGCCCTGTTCCAGGCGCGTCATAATTAAACGATGAGGTTGAAATATTTGTGCCTGATAGCATACTAGCATTTTTGTTAGACACAAATCCTGCATCGTTACGCACGTGCCTAACAACGTCTGCCGCGAAGATTCCTGTCTTGTTAAATGCTACTTTTCCTTTCGACATTATGGATCAACCCTAAATCTTACGTTCTTAGCCTGTTCAATATACTCTATTCCCTTATCGTCAACCAGCAACTCAACGGTATAGTTTTTTCCTATAGGAAGATCTTCCATGAACATTTCAAAGTACATTCCGTCCGAATCTGTTGACACTCGAGTTCCATTGTTGTCTTTTTGGAAAGGTATCACAATCTTTCCACCATCAAGCTGCTTAATCCTGTAATACACTTCTTCTAAGACGACACTCTTAAGTGAATACGGAAGTTTTGCCGCTTGCCTCTCTGCAGTCAGATCGTTAACGAATATTCTAAACTTTACCCTATCTGCTCTCTTATATGCTGTTCGTGAATTTGTAACAGTGAACATTAACCTTTGTTGTGTTACGTTAAACGCACTCCTAGATATCGTTTTGACCTCCAGGCTGCCAGTGTGAAATGTTACGGTACCGTCCAAAGACTGCCAGTAGGTATCAAACGTTATAGAACCGCTCTTTATTGCAAACGTGTTAATAGAGTTTGTGACATATGGATCACTATATACTAGACCACCAGAACTAAAGGGAATGCAGAATGACGCAGAGTAAAGACCTTGAATGCCGTCCCCAACACCAGTGGTGATGCCCCCGACTCCTGACGTATTTGTACTAGCGGTATGTTGATTAACGATCGATGACGTTACAAACGAGCCGCTCCTGACTTCAAGTCTCATACAATCTAGGCCTGTCAGCCTATCAAGAGAGCTACCGGAAAGTATGTCTGCCTGTTGCCCTCGATGATAATTTTGCAAGAATAATGAACCAGTAAGATCAAAATAAAAGTTTTGATGATGATCTAAAATAGAATCATCAAATGAAACCTCTATTCTCGGCCTTAAAAACGGGTTTGAATTATGTCTTGTACCAAACCTCTTTACAAAATATGACTTATGATCATATTCCTCAGAGCTTGTTAATGATAGTCGGAAGCCATGATTTGACAAATCACCAGACATTGTCGCAGAGACAATATTTGTAATATCCATCATCAAGTCTTCGCCACCGTTTAGGAAATTTTGTTGTTTAAACAGCGTTTGTTCGCCTGTGTCTAAATCAAGCGTACCTCTCTCTAATATGTCGATGCCGGTATCACCCATAGAACCTGAGGCATTTGCACCGCTGTGAAACCACAAACTGGGTGAACCTGAAGAATATGATGCTGTTACAAAATTACAAGAATCTAAATCACTGAATGATACGACATCCCTGCCCAGGCCTTCATCAAATGATCTAGACATAGGGAACAGGACTAGGTTAAAGTTTGTAGGCGTTGCTTGTCCACCCATAACATCATACATTCTTAAGTAGCATCTAAAAGAAGGGTCAGAAATGTCTAATATAGAACTAGTCAGCTCTCTCAACCTATCATACTCAAACTTTACAAAGCCTCGAGACAGCTCTTGAACAGAGCTAGATATTCTTGTTGATCCGCTTATAAACGTCGACTCTTGCCACAGCTTAAAAATATCAACCGTTGCTGCCTTACCAGTGTTTGCATCAGTTGCCTTAAAGTCATTATTAATGATCTTGTTTGTAATGTATGCGTCGCTAGATGCAGTCAATATTAAAAACATATCTTAAATCTCCTTACGATGCGCTACCAACAATGTCAAAATCAGAATATCTAAGCTCAAATATCCCGCCGTCCGGGGGAACTATCATCCCCTTCATCATGTTAGCCTCTACATTAAAACTAATGTCGCTATATGTTCTATCATCCACAGTCCCTCTAACGTTATTTATAGCAAGGTTCGTGAGGCCTAAGACGTCATCTGTATTGATTATGATGTTAACGATATCAGATATCATAATTGGCTGATCAACTTGAAAGTTTTCTACCGTCATAACTTTTTTCAATCTAGAAATACATTTTTGAACGACTGCGTTCTTATTTGCTTTTGGATCTGTTACGACTGCAAACTTTATAGAGAAGTTGATTACCTGTGCATCCAAAATATCAAACGCATCGGATATTAGCCTGAATTCATTTAGATATAGTCTAAGGTTTTTCTTTAAAGCATCCGGAGCAATAACAAGCTGCCTATTAGCATCCCTGCATATTACGAATAGTTGAGATGCTAGCGGATTGTTTGGGTTTGATCTTATACCGGCCCTAAACACCCTTCCAAAATTGGGCGGCATTGTATAAATTCTAGAAAGCATATCCTGCTTTGTAACAACGCGACTTTGTAGCTGGCGTGTCGCAGGAATTTGTGCTTTCAAATCATTAAGGGTAGGAGCTGGGGAGCCACCGGATGCAGCAGATTTATTATTGACGTCAACGGATGCTCTTACTTCGTCCGCAACTGCACTATCAACCCTAGATCTGAATATCATATTCAGTTTGTCTATTGTCCTAATTCCTCCGGCAGCGACGTTGTGGGATATGCCCCCGCCAAAGCGATACGTGATACTAATCGTCGTATTTAGTGGTGCTATTCCTAATGTTTGTGTTTTTAATAGTGAATTAGGATCTATCGAGAATCGACTCATAGTCTTTTTCCCGTATAGCGGTAATGCTAGCTCGCTAGGATCAGGAATTATATCATCGTCCAAAGTTTCTGCATCACCGCCGCCAAACCGAAGGGTTGTTAGTCTTGTTTGGGCGCTGAACTTTTTTGTAAAGCGGTATGGTGCAGGAAACAGTTCCATGTTTTCTTGTACCAGCTCCGACTCCTCATTTGCAGTGGGTATCGCCCTAAAAACAACGTCTTGAGCTAAAGAGTCAACCTCGTAATACTCATTTCCTGAAGAGTCTCTGACAGATATTACGTCTGATACGTTCTCTTTTAATAATGTTATCTTTCTAAATGCCTTATGAAAATTAGGTATTTTAAAAGACTGAGTAATCTCTTCGCCTGAAATACAAACGCCTTGCTTTTCTAAGTAGTATGACGCAGGGCTACCGTCTGCATTTGTGGTAGCAATTTTAACTTTGGCAACTAGCGTTCCCGCCTGTGTTAGTTCTGCAAAGTCAATATCCTCAACAAGGTTAAACTTTATTCCGCCCTTTGCGGCGAAAACGCTTCCTGCAAGAATAACAGGTAGTGAAGCATATGATGGTCGATAGTCTAGTCCTGATAGCTCTGAAGGTACTTCGAGGTATACGGATATGTTGGCTACGGCTGGAGCAGCGCCGGTTATCTTTACCCCTGCGCTGCGAAGGTGCCTCATGATATTTTGAGACTCAACCGCAGTACCGGGATTTAGCTCATTAAACTGGTGGTCCAGATAAAATGACATCGTATCTCCGACCATTGCCGCCATATCCAACAGCAGGCCTCCAAACGATGCTTCTGAGAAGTCTTGGATCTTGTCAGGAAAATAAGTCCTGGCATAACCTAATAGATCAGATCTAAATGAATCAAAATCTCTTGCAAGGTAAGACCTTCTTCTTTCTTTCTTAAGCTTTTTCTTTATATTAATAGACAAAATCTTACCCCGCTACATACAGCACAACCTGTAAGCCCCTGTTTTTTACCTGCAACTTTGGTACGTTGTACATAATGTTGATCAGCACCTTTGCGACGTGCTCGTTGTTATTGTGTTCGGCCTTTGTTTCGAACGTAGATAGCTCAACAAAAGGCATATACTTTCCGACAGTGCGCCCTATTCTGCGGATTGCCTCTGTATCAGCACCCTCTGCTCCTAACTCAAAAGCTAGCTCTGCTAAATTACCCCCAAAGTCATATAGGCCGACTCTTTCTCCGTGATTTGTCAGCACAATATTTTTTAAGTTATCATGAACTTGATCTGCTAAAGATTTGTGCATCCTTAACAAACCTGAATTGTCTGCTCCAAGCTGCAGTGGCGTCTTAATGCCTATAGGTTTTTCATTTTCACCTGGGCGAGACTTATTGAAGGACTCAATACCTACGCCCACGCTCTTAAAGCTATAAACTCGCCTGTTGCCTGAATCTACTGCCATGTCTTACTCCAAAAGAATACATTGCTACCAATGGTAAATATTTAGAAGCCAAACTTCTAGGCAGACAATTCATTCAGCCTTCTTATTGCCGAACTTATCTATTTCACCTTGTGTCGGATCTTCCGTGAACTCGTCATCAATCACGAATTCGGTTGACTTTGTCTCAGGGTTCTCTACCGCACCGGAACCCTCACCTGCCTGTGCGGCTGCGGAGCCCTTTGTTTCCACCAGCGTAGCAACTGTTGGATCTACTATTTCGCCTGTCATTTCAAGGTGCTCTTCAATAAATGACTTTACAAACTTATAGACTGCTAATGCCGTAAAGTGTGCATATGAATCCATCGCTAGGTCAGTGTCATCCGGATCAACGGCAGCGGCGCCTTTTGCAACATCCATGGCATCAAGCAACCCCTGCTTGAGATCATGCGTTAGTTCACCTAAACCGGCCGGCCCATCAAATGAATTATCATCGTAAGTTGCCATAAATTATTCTCCAAATATATTGTCAGACTTCACAGAAGGAATCATTGCCCTTGCTGCCTCTGCCGTTGAATCGCCTGTTATCCCATTCATCATGCCTTCAATGCCACCCATAAGCACTGACATTCCTATAGAGTTTTGTGCTGGAATACTAATAAATCCCCAGCCTGCAGCTCCTGCAGATGCCGGGCCTTGCTTTTGAAGTGCATCTCCATTTGCCTGAACGCCTGCTGCGTTGGCAACAATTGCATCACAGATCGTCTCCATAAGCGCCTCAAATTCAGGGTACCTGATATATGGGCAGCTACTGTTTTCATTTCCAGTCGCGTCGGACCCACATGCTGTCGGGCCTAAAGAAATTGTCTTTGCGTTGACCTTTAGATCATCCTCCTCGGTATGAACAGACAGACTAGCCTTCGCTCCAGTCCTGCCTAGCCTTATCCTTTCTGCATCAATTTGGACCGTACCGTCTGGAAGTATCAGGATTGTTGCTAAATCTTCACCGAGAGTACCCTCTTTCACTATTCGGATTGAGCCGTTAATTTCTTTATCTTCATTTTTTCTAGCTAAGACCCGTATTTCGTCAGACTTTACGACGATGTAGGGAGACTCGTCTACATCTGCTAAGTCTTCGCCCATTGACTCAATTTCTAGATTTTCCTCTAGAGATACAGAGAAATTTTTGTCAGCGTCGGTATTCATCGATATGTAAATTCTACCAGAGTCATTTACAAAATCAGGGTCTCCCTCAACTGGATTTGCCAGCCTATTTGCCTCCGGAGGAGTAGCTTCAGCCTGGGTTACGATCGGGTTCTTGTCTGTCTCGTCATTTTCTCGTGCATTAACAGCAAATCTAGGAGCAGTCAATTCAGGTTCTTCACCGTCGGCTTCCGGCAAAAATCTACCTCTACCTACAACAATATCAATCGTGCCGGCATATACTCTTCCTGCCTCCTCCTCTGTCTTAACTGCATTGCTTGTATCTGCACCCTCAGCTGTCTCTTCTGACGTCCAGCCTCTATCTTCTCCCAAGCATATTAGCGTGTTGTTTGATCCTTGTATTACCAGATCTGCGGAGCGCTTGGTAAATCTAGGAACAACCTCTGGTGTGAATGAGCCATATGATATCGATTCTTCTACGATCGTCTCGTAAGCTTCTTCTTCAGATAATGAGAATGAATCAGGGTTTCCGGCACCATTAATAAATGAAGGCGTAGGATCAACTTCTTCTTCTCCAGCCTCTTCTTCACTCTCTGCCGCCGGGGCTTCTTCTTCTTCCTCACCTTCAGCAGCCTCAGCCTTTTCCCCTGTCGATAACTGGCTAGCGGTATCAAACTTCCTATCACCATGTGTATAGTTTAGATCGTCTATAAAATCAGGCTCAGGTATTCTACACATCCAATACCCAACGCCCCCTGGGGTGTCTGGGTTTTCTGTAATGAGCCACACTTGCTCTCCAGCCTTAACTGGAAAGCATAGGTGAGGAGGGAAAAAGGGATAACAGAGCGTCATTTTTTCGTCGCGCTTATCCTGTCCTGCAGTTACGATTCTCGCAAAAATAGAGTTTCGTGGACAACTGTCTAAGAAATCCGGATTGTTTAACTGCTCCTTAAATAGCTCCCAATCTTCGGGAGGGTAAAAGCTTATGTCATTAATAACGTCAACAACTACAGCACGCTGCAGAATATTTGTACTCTGCTGATCCTGTACTGACTTGAGCTCACCACCAATGTCGGCCTTGCCGGTCGACATTTTTGATACTGCATCTACTCCTGCACCTTCAGCCACTATGACCCTCCATCAATTTGAGAGAACAGATCATCAGGATCAATTCTTGCAGCTTTTTCTGCTTCCCTAGATATTAACTCTGCTAACTTTAGTATTTGATCGTTAGACTTATTCATTCTCTCTAAATACTTTGACATGGTGGATCCCAAGCTAATATGCTCAGAAGTACCAGACTGCATTTGCGTGTATGCATCGGTAAATAGCATGCTAGCATTTTCTCGATCTGTCACCGCATTTTCATAAATTTCTTTCCACAACATTTTCTTCTTGTCTTCTGCAGACTCGATTGTTGACAAAAGATCGGCAAACTGCTCTACTTTTTTTTCTGCAGCTTTTCTACGATCCATTAGCTTATCTAACGATGACATACCATTACCCCTTTAAAAAATATCGTACTCTCCGCCTGTGTGAACTAGTTCCCTATAGTGTTTTCTAATTATTGACATTGCAACTGAGAGCTGCTTAGGCGTAAGCCCTGATATATCTCTAACATATACAAACACAGCGCGCTTATTTAGAAAGTCTAAATCATCGATTGACTCGAACACAGTGATGACAGCATTGATGCATTTTATCTCGTTATCACCATGAACTCGCCGCTGTATCTCTTTCAATAAAACCATAATGTCATTACGGAATGTGGCTGATATCATGATATCGTCAGGTGCCGGCATTACGTCAAAGTGTTCTAACGATACCTTGTCACGTCGAGACATCATCTCCGGGGCATCGATACTAACATGCCTTCGATTTCTTTTCTGGTTTCTTCTAGAGTTTATTATCAGCCAGTTCTTTGCAACAACATTAAAATACGAGAATGCCTTTGTGCCTCTATCTTCATTCCACTTGTGGATTGTCTCATATAGAAAAGAGACGCAGTCACTGCGCAGGTCCTCATATTTCTCACCAGGCTTTGCAAAGCCATAAATAAAAATCAAGTTTTCAGCTAGCTTGGTAAATGCCGGCATGATTTTATCTACGTACAGCTTTTCTTTTTCGCCCTGTGATTCTGATGCCTGGTATTCTACAATCGCCGCCTGTGTATCTTTGTTAAAATACATGTTTGACGGCCCGCTACCACGCTTACGACGAATTCTTCTTTTAACTTTCTTTGCCAACTACGTCTCCTGCATTGGGATCATCAATAGTAAATTCTGCCTCGTCAATTGTTGTAAGTGATCTAGCAATATCTAAAATAGACTCCCTAGTATCCTTTACATCATCCAACACAGAACGTATTTCAGCACTATCATAAAATAAAGGAATTTCTAAAACCTTGGATATACTAGCGTATCGCTCATCCAAAATATCTAAAGAATCCTCAATTGAGTCCTGAACTTTCAGCACTATCTTTCCCATTTTGATGTTCAAATATATAGATATTGCCAACAAAACTACCAGGGCTGCAATTATGGTCCAAAAAATCCACATCTACGTTAACCCTCGAAATATTTACCCAGCTTTTTTTCATACAATACGTTGATTGCATCCTGTGAATACTCTGCTGTTAGTGTTTTGCTTAAATCTTTTGCCCACTTTTGAGGGAGCTCTGGAGACTTTCGGAACTTTCTTAACCTAAACTTCGCATGATTTTCATCAACTGCTGCCCACCTAGCACCCTTCATAAAAATTTGTCCATCTATACGGGACTCATGAACGTTCTCCATCCTATACTTTACACCTAAAAATCTACCTCTATTTAAGAAATCTAGGTGGCCTGACCACTCTGTAGCTATGACAGGCACACCGGCGACTGCAGCCTCCAGCAAGGGTAAACCATATCCCTCGCCACGTGTAAACGACAGTAACGCTTTAATTTGTGGGTGAGAATACAGAGATGATATCTCAGCCTCTGTCATTGTACCGTGCAAAAAATGAACCTTTGGATAGGGACCTGATCGCGTCTCTGATATTAGTTGCTTAAGCATTTTTTGAGTTACGTTGTGATCTATTGTAGTATTTCTACCTGAATTTGTCTTTAATACTATTCCGACATCCGGATCATCTTTAAACTCTTCACAGAGCCACTTGATGGTGTAGTACAGGTTTTTTCTATCATTTTCAGGATTATTTCCTGTGATTTGACCAAAGACGAGAAAGTTAAATGGCGTTGAAAACTCTACATCAAAATCTTCTTTTTTAGGAGAAACGATGGAGTCATAGTATGACTCAGGAATAACATGGATGCGGGTTTTTGTTTGTCCAGTATTCTCTATAGTCCTCTTGACAAATGTAGATGGAACGACAACTTCATCCATCTTATCACAACACTCTAGCCACGCAGGATTACAAATGTCTGTCTCTACAAATGCCGAAATCCCAATATTCTTTTTGCCTACCGAAGGATCCCACTCGTTAGGTAATTGAACCTGTATCGATATGTCGCCACGTGCCTCCAGCGGACCTGATCGTTGCATGATTTCGCCTATCAGGCCGCCCTCCATTTCTGGATTAATCATCCAGCTTGTGATTCCCCACGGGACGATTTGTGTAATAACCTCTATATCATTATGGGTCATTAGCCACTTGAATACTTGGCGAGAATGGTTTCCGTAACCTGAATACGACAGCAGTGGGGCTCTTAGTATGACTTTTTTCATTTTATTCCTACAGCGTTTTTAAAGACCAGCGGGCCCTCTTCTCTTGAAACTTATTGTACGTCGAAGTAAGTGTATCATGCCACATATCAATGACGTTATCGTAGTTAAACTCATAGTCAGCATATGCCTTTGCCTTCTGGCCTAACTCTCTCCTACCATCCGGTCCGGCTTCATACATTTTCATCCATGCACCTGCAATTGTCTCTACGCTGGTATAGTCCTCGTATATGTAAGGAACATTTTGAGAACCGACCAGTGTCCTTAGCTCGACAGGGAGCGCGACACCATTTTCTGTCCCATCTCTATGATCTACGACCTGGCGAGTTTGACCCCCTGTCTTTACGGCTACAATTGGCGTGCCGGTCATCATAGCCTCAAGCGTCGATAAACCGAAACCCTCTGCATAGCTTATGTTTGTCACAACATCTGCGATATTGTGCAAAATATTCATTTGCTCAAACTCTATGCGGTCTGTTGAAAAGACAACGTTAGGCACTATGTTGAGGTACTCTGCACATGCTAACAGGTTAGGGCCCTCTGTATCCTTGGGATCAGTATGCAATAAAAGTGTAGCATTCTTATGGCCATGGGTTTGTTCTAAATTGTCTAAAAACATCTTCCATGCCCACAGCACATCATTAGGACGCTTGCGCTTTGCGTTTCTGTTTACCCAAAAGACAACAAAGTGATCTTTGCGATCCGGGCCAAGAACTTGAGGCTTCCAATTCTTTATTTCTTCTTGGGAAAGCTCATGATATATTCCTTTTGGAAATGCATGAGGAACAAAGTTGGATTTTTCCGGATGCTCTTCAGCACAGATTTCATAAGTCACATATGAATGACAATTTATAAGATCTGTAGCCTCATAAAGAACATCGTTAAAAGAAGGCCGAGGATTATTATCCCAAACATGCCACCATGCAATTGGGCACACCTGATGGATTTCATCTTCCATCTCAAAGAGCCAGATGAAAAACCTTGGATCTGTAAAAATTAGCAAGACATCAGGCTTTTCTGTCGCTAGTGTTAATCGTAAAAGATCTCTATTTCCAAACCCATCAATTGGCTTGATAATGAAGTCTTCGTTAACGATCTGTGTCTCATAACTAAGATGCTTAACAGCCGCACCGAACTGTCTAAAAGTCCACTCGCCAGGATACTTCTTTAAAAGTCCCTCGATTAAAAACCTAGTTTGCACGCCGACGCCTGAAGTACTCAATGCGTGGTCTGATAGTACTAAAACTTTTTTCTTTTTCATATTCTGCAATTACCTTAGAATCGAACCTTAATAAACTAATACGATAAAGTGCAAAAGTTAATTCTTGTGCACAATAGAACTATGCGTATTTAATTGTATCTAAGGGGTGTGCAGAGTTAATCAGAGCTTACTGCGCGGCCCAGCATTTTTTCCCAGTCGCGATCTTCAGGCGCTCTAACTTCCATATTTTTTTGCCAGACGCCTGACAAAACCGGTGTGGGAATATTGCTAAGTGATGCTAAAACCATCATTGCATTTAGATCTTTTGGAAAACAATGCCCTCCAAACCCTAGGCTTCCGTCAGGCCCAGGAACTGAAAGGTGTGAGTTCCCGATTCGCTCATCATACAACGCATACTCAACTACCTTGTCAAAGTCTACGTCAATACTGTCGCATATTTGCTTCATTTCATTTGCAAAGCTAACCTTTGTGGCTAAAAAGCAGTTAATAAAATACTTGACAGTCTCTGCAACACTAGCCCCCGTCTTAACAATCGGTACCTTGGGGAATGCCTTACGATACATCGTCTTTACCTTTGTCGATGCAGGTCGCGGGCCACCAATAATAATCCTGTTTTGATTCTTAAAGTCTTCAAAAGAGTTTGCTTCTGTCAAAAACTCAGGATTAAATACGACTGTAACGTTTGAATATCTATAATTCAACCGATCTGTTGTACCGGGCTCGATTGTTGACTTAACCACGGCAATAATCTTTCTATTGACCCTTATGCACTCATCATTAATATCACTAACGGCTGTCTCAACAAGCCTTGTATCACACCTTCCCTCGCTATTCATCGGCGTAGGAAGGCATACGAATAAAATCTCTTCGGTCTTAGCGATAAGTTCAGGCAAGGAATTACATGATGAGCCCTTTGTTTTGTCGATGTCATAAGTCTCGACATTAAAATAGGGACTCATTCCCTCTCTAATTGCAGAGCCAACAAAGCCCTGACCAACAATCCCAATTGACTTTCCCATCATATCTCCTTATGTGCAGTGGGGTGTATCATAATAATCACAAAATCTACATGCGTCTCTATTTTTCATAAACATTCCCCTCTTAACGGAAGAGATCATGTTTCCTACCATCTTATTTGCTTTTTCTAAAGCCTTAGGACCAGCTGATATCTTAATAAGATCACACATATTTCCTGGCTTTCCACCTCTTTTAAGCAAAATAAATCCACAACCTACATCCTTGAGAGGGATGTCATGCTTGTTTGCCCAGTACGATTTATACAGAATGATTTGCGCTTGAGTTAAAAAGTCTTGCTTTTTTCTCCTATCCCACCCGTATTGCTTTGCAGTTTTCCAGTCTAAAATCCAGTACTTGTACGTGCCATTTTTTCTAGGGACTTTAATGATAACATCGATAAATCCCTTAAACAACATATCTTTTCCGGGGACTTTCTCATACAGCTCTTCTTCCGCCTGTACAGGCTCCCACCCGGGAAACGTTTCATCCAAAAATTTTGGCACATCATTCCACATATTTGATGCCCACGTGCACCACTCTTCAACAGGATAATACTTGTACCATCCGGGCTGTTGCTTTACCCACTCTGGGTCGTCAAACCCATGCTTTTCCCATGCCTCGCGAATATTATCCAATAGCCTATCACGTGGAACGCTACCAGTGTTTAGAAAGCTTTCACATCCTTCATGCACATTTGTTCCAAAATCGAGATATGGAGATGGCTTAAACATATCGATCTTGTCTATGTGTTGTAGCTTATGCCTATATGGGCATTCTCTCCAGCACCTTACTTCCGAATATGAAACGTGCTTTTTGCCTGTTGGAAACTCACTCATTATTCCTTGCCTCGAGCTTGGCATCTTCTAGATCAGCATCATACATCATTTCAGCCAACTCCTTGAATGATACCTTTGGGCTCCACCCTAACTCTTTTTTTGCTTTAGATGAATCACCTAACAAGACTGGGACTTCATGAGGTCGCAGAAACCTCTTATCAAAACCAACATGCTCGTCGATGCTTAATCCTGCATAATCAAATACGTGCTGCAAAAACTCACGCACAGTGTGTGTTTCTCCAGTTGCAATAACATAATCATCTGGTTTATCTTGTTGCAGCATTAACCACATCGCTTCTACATAATCTCCAGCAAATCCCCAATCTCTCTTTGCATCTAAGTTCCCTAAGTAGAGCTTATCTTGTAGCCCCAACTTAATTCTGGCTGCAGCGCGAGTAATTTTTCTAGTAACAAAAGTCTCACCTCTACGAGGAGATTCGTGATTAAAAAGAATGCCACTTGAAGCATGAAGGCCGTATGATTTTCTATAGTTCCTAATAAGGTTGTGTGCAAACAGCTTTGCACATGCATAAGGTGAGGCAGGAGTCATCCTGGTTGACTCAGATTGGGGAACATTGGGGTTATCACCAAACATCTCTGAAGATGATGCCTGATAAAACCTGGCATTCGGTACAATTTCTCTACATGCCTCAAGCATTCGCAGTGTACCCATTGCAACGACATCAGCTGTTTCTTCAGGTACATCAAATGATACCCTTACATGTGACTGTGCGGCAATGTTATATACTTCATCAGGCTTGTATTTTTGGAGCAATCTATACATGTTTCCTGAATCATGCATGCTGCCATACGCTAATTCAAAATTAGGGTTCGAGTATATATGGTCAATCCTGTCAGTACAAAGCAATGATGTCCGGCGCTTCACGCCTACGACATAATACCCCTTGGACAACAGTAGCTCTGCAAGGTAAGAGCCGTCCTGGCCTGTGATCCCTGTGATTAGCGCAACTCTAGACATTTAATCCTTCTTCCAGAAACTGTACAGCCCTTTCTCAATCTCATAGTCCATAGTGAGCACTTCACGATTTGGCTGTTCCATCGCCCAAGAAAACATATCTCTCATTGTATCTCGTAGATCGGTACCATCTTCAAAACCTAAAAGCTCTTTTGCCTTTGTGTGATCACAGTACGCAGTATGAACTTCATTTCGTGCCTCAAGGTACTCAATCTCTGGCTCAAACCCAAACTCTTTTGCAACATCAGCCAAAAGGTTTGCTGCTTCATTAATAGTAAAGTCCTTGTCGGCACCCAAATTAAACGTCTCTTGTGAGTGGCCATGCATTAGCTTTTCAAACGGCTCCATGTAGAACTTAATATCTGAAAATGCCCTGACTTGTGTGCCGTCACCAAAGATTGTCATTGGCTCATTATTGAGAATTTTTCTAATCCAGATACCAATTACATTCCTGTATCGATCCCAAATATTTTGATAAATACCGACAACGTTGTGCGGGCGTACAATCGAATAGTCAAGCCCAAATTGATCATGTGCCAACGCCAAGTCCATTTCAACTGCATACTTTGCAATGCCGTAAGGATCTTCTGGGCAAGGGGTTTGATCTTCTGTAAAGGGAGGATTTCCTTCGCCGTATACAGCCATCGATGAAGTAAAGATTACTTTCTTTACGTTAGAGTTAACGCATGCATTTACTACATTTGCTGAACACAGAACATTGTTCGTATAGTTGTAATTCCTGATAAACGGTGACAAGCCTTCGGCAGCATATGCAGCAAAGTGATAGACGTACTCAGGGCGATGGGACGAAAATATTTGCTCAACCGCTGAAGCATCAAGCAAGTTGACAGGATAAAATGTAACTCTTTTATCAACACTGTCTTGGAACCCACCTGAAAGATCGTCAATTCCTACAACATCATATCCATTATCTACGAGGTATCTCGAAAAGTTTGCGCCAAGAAGGCCGGCGGCACCAGTAACTAAAACGGTTGGCATATCATCTCCTATCTATGAACCCTTATTGTTGATCATATCAATCATTTGCTCAGAGTACAAATCATTTTTAGGCATAAAATCTAATATCCATGACCTGTCTTTTTCGTACTCAAGCTCAATTAAAAAATCACCCAAGTGTTTATCTACGCACACTGCAACACCCCAGTTAAAGTCATCTCTCCAAGTGCTACCACCGTTTGTAATGTGGTTACCATGAATTTGTGTCTCATTGTCCCACTCGTCAAAAGAATCAAAGGCGGATGCCCTTTTTGCATTTTTGTCCTTAGAGTATTTTTTGGCAATCATATTGAATAGGTTGGCATCCATCTTTACCTCCTGAAACTGAGATACAAAATGAGATATACCTCCGACTAGCGTTGCTTCATTACCGTTAAAGTAATCCTCATACTTGATAAAACATATGGGAGCCCCCTGGTTTGCCTCCCACACATAGCAGCGATAATCAAGCTGCCTAGCATTTGGCCGATAGAATAGCCTATATGCAGCGACCCTGAGTAGCTCTCCAGACATCCCGGTAATGCTATTTATATCAGATAACTCACCCCTCTTCACCTCAGGTGCTAGAACAGTCCTTGCATATGAACATATGACATCTCGAGGATCACGATACGTATAAAGCTTAACACTGAGTGCATCTTGCGCATCATAGCTGTGGCTCTTTACAACATCACACCCTAGCTCTCTTAACACCTGCCAAACAAAGGTTGAACCTGATCTTTCCATTCCGCAGACCCGAAACTTTCCGTTCCAATCAAAACTCATTTAACACCTCTTAAGTTAGGATAATTTTTAACCGCCCAAGCGCATGTCTTTTTCAATGCAATATCCATTTCGGTATACTGTCCTTTCCAGCCTAAGTCAACTAATCGTTGATTACTTGAGGGTTTTCTATATTGCCCACTTGGCATACTCGAATCCCAATCAATTATACCATTAAACCCTACAAAATTACACACTTTTTTTGCTATATTTTTTATTGTAATTTCGCCAGTATTTCCAATGTTAATAGGATGAATCCCGTCATATTCCCTCAAAAGAAACATGAGTATATCAGCTACGTCTTCCGCATATGTAAATTCCCTAAGAGGACTTCCATCGCCCCACAACTTTATTGATGGGGCACCTGACCTCTTTGCCTCTATTGCTTTCCTTATTATTGCAGGAACAACATGACCGTTCTCTAAATCAAAGTTGTCATTTTCACCAAAAAGATTATTGGGAACTGCTGTTACAAAATTACACCCGTACTGTTCCCTGTATGCACGGGACTGAACGTCTAACATTCTTTTTGCATATGCATATCCAAAATTAGACCGGTGCGGCTCACCATTATGAATCTGATCCTCAGTTAATGGATATGTCACGCTATCAGGGTATACACATGTACTCAACATAGAAACAACTTTTTCTACCTTGTACATAAGGGCAGCGTCTAAAACGTTCGTGTTGATCTGTAGGTTTGTTCTGTAAAAGTCTCCGACATAATCGGTATTTCCTTTCACACCACCCACCTTTGCTGCCAAGTGAATTATATGGGTTGGTTTATGATCTTGAAGCATCCGGATGCAATCAGAAAAGTCAGTTAGGTCGTAGCCACATGATCCTACCCTAACAAGATTATCAGGCTCATACTTTCGAAATGCGCTGCCCACCATTCCGGTACCTCCTGTTACTAATATTTTCATTCTAACTCCCTACATACTGCTCAAAAGACTGTGCTGATGAATCTTTTTCAGACATTATTATGCGTATATCTTTCCACTCAATCGCTAAGCTCTTATCACATGCATGAATCGAGTGCTGATCAGCTGGATCATATTTCTCAGTCACCCTATACAAAAATACTGTTGGGCTTTCTAGCGCTTGGAAGCCATGGGCATAGCCAGGTGGCACCCATAGCATACTTCTTTTTTTGTCATTGAGATCAAAATAGTACTTCTTGCCAAACGTTGGGCTTTTCTCCCTGATATCAACTACAACATCAAGTGCGCTGCCGGCAACAACTGTCATTAATTTTCCCTGAGGTGCATTTTTTTGAAAGTGCATACCCCTAATTGTCCCTTTTTTAGAGACAGACATATTTTCTTGAACGAAAGTAATCCCTCTTTCACAAAACCATTCAGATAGCTCGCTGTTATAAAGCTCTAAAAACTGCCCCCTGTTATCAGTGTATACTCGAGGAAAAAACTCGAACAAATTATCATGCCGTACTATTTTCATTACCCTATCGTCTTACAATTCTTGAAAAGTGTAAACTCAGTAAGGTCACGATATCCAAGCGGTTCACCCATGTCTTCTTGGTGCTCTGGGTAGTTTTGCATTAATGCTAAACCGTGGCTAGCCTGCTGCGGGGTCATGTACATATTCCACCCTAACATGTCAATGTCATCATCCTTATAGTACTTTTCGCTTCTTCCCTCGTACCGGGCGCGCTTAAACCATTCAACTGCCTCTATACTATCCGTTAATATCATACCACCCTTGCTTATCGACAAGGGCTTCTTGATGTGAAATGATAGGCACATAAATGACCCGGGTATGTACATGCCTGATGTTAACCTCTTGGCTGAATCATAAATGGGATAGGGCTTTAATTGATAAATTCCGGACCAGTTGTTTGTCCTATAAGATTTGTCAAAGATCACCTCACCACCTGCATGCATAATAGACTGGGGTACGGACAGGTACGTCATCGATGGGATTGTCACCTCTCTGACTTTTAGGTATGTGCAACATAAAAATAGAGCATTTGTGCAACTATCAACAGAGACTGCATACGGAGCTCCAGCATAATCTGCAACTGACTCCTCGAACATTTTTACAACCTCAAAAGGATTATGTAGTGACTTCATCTAACACCTCATATCTCAAAATAACTTTTTTATTGCCTAACAAAAAGAATGCAGGGTACTCATCATTATCGCATATCCTGATTTCATCCCATAAATCTATTAAGGGTGTTGTAGGATCTAGCTCACAACTGCTTAGACTTCTACGCTTATGGTATGAGCCGGCACCAGTTTGATCTCTTAAGACTATGTACCCTTGCTCTAACTCGTCTAAGAATAACTGAAAGCTTTGTGATATACCGTTTTCTCTCTTTTTATTTAGGGTGTCCAAAGTATCATGCTTCAGTATTGGAACATTGACTTGGTTTATGATCTCCCCAGAATCCACTCCGCCATCTAACTTATACAGCGTTATTGTCAGGTTTTTTCTGTTATTGAGAACTGACCACTGAATCGGTGCCCAACCTTTACCTTCCGGAAGAGGTGTTTCATGAGTGCCGATTACTCCATACAGCGGCTTTGCTAGCACGCTTTCAGGAATAATATGGTATACCCCGCTTTCAAAAACTAGATCATACGTCTCATCAATATCATCTGAAGTAATATGCTGAAACTTAATACCACGGGCTTTTAGAATTTTTGCAAAGCATGCAGAACGTGATCCCACCAGCCCTATCTTAAGATCACTTACATTTTTATCAAGCTTTACTATCATATTAATCCTCCCAAACGTCTATCAAATCAATTAGGTCATCATGATGATCATCAAACCAATAAGACTTTAGGCATCCTCTATTAACTTTCCACCCATCTAATCCTGGAATAAATGGGTTGAGGGAAGAGCCGACATCCATGTATGTATTTTCAGGCTCATTCTCAAAACATCGATGTATAGCACACTCAGATAATGAGCCGGCCGTAAATAAAAACAGGTGATCTTTGATTTTGTTTTCGCGTATCCATGCAGGAATTTCTTCAACTAGATTAAAGTCATTACGAATGCAGTCAGGCCCAACACGAAAGTCTTTTACTACATCAAATGGAAGTTTGGATATATCACCGTTTCTAGGGCCTACGTACACAACACGTTTGCCAGAAAATAGGGGCACAATTTCTTCAATGAACTTAGAATAGTTTCCGTTAATTAACAGGTTCGCAAATGTTAGGTGCTCAGGATCATTTCCGTAAAGTGACATTTGATTTTCAAAAGTGCATGCATCGTTTCTAGCCTTAAGGCTTTCTTTGTTCGATAGGCCTTTAAAATAATTTTTTGCCTTATATTGAAACGAGCCTATGACGGCTTCTCTTTGGTGCTGGTGCATATCTGGAATAAAATATTTTTCTTCCTCAATCCCATGCTTTTGGAACTGAATTCCATGATCACCTATTTCATAATAGTCAGGTGCTATTACAATCTTGACACCAAACATCACCATAAGCTCCCCATCAGAAAATCTAGTATAAGCAAAGTTCTCATTGTTCTCTAGCAAAGATTTAATCTTTTCTAAGTCTTTTACCATTGTTTTCATGATAACTTCCTAGCATTTTCAGAGACTATTTGGAGCTCATATAATAGCTCAGAAGATTTAAGCTCTGTCTCTATCTCATTGTCAGGAACATTTTTAAGCAATGTTACCCTTGCAACATGCATATTCATTCTGACACACAGGCCGTCATAATCTGATAGCTTATATGTTTTAAACTCGTGTGACATTTGTAAGAGCCTGGTGAAATAAGGAATATTGGAGATTTTTTCCTGGATTTGATTAACAAGGACATCAAGTGGCATCATTTTTTAAAGCTCCTTTAAGTATTTGACGATATGATCTGCAGCGCGGCCATCACCATACGGACAATTTGAACCAACAATAAAGTCATCGCGGACTGAGTTGAATATATCTTTTAGCATTTCTGGTTGAGGACACAAAAAGCTAGATGTGCCTATGGACTCTGTCCTCTCTGTTACAGAGCGGCATACTATTACCTTCTTTTTTAGAAAAGAGCATTCCTCTTGAAGGCCGCCGCTATCAGAAATTACAACCCTACAATTTGCCAGCATATCCAAAAACTCAGAGTGCTGAAGCGGGCTAATAACATTAACACCCTTAAGTAGTGCCCTGTGCTTTTTCACATTAGGATTAGGGTGGATTGGTAATATGAACTGAAGGTCAGGATTTTCAAGAGCTAGCTGAGATATGCACTTGAACCAGCGATCCATCATATGATGATTTTCTCTTCTATGCAAGGTTATTATGACATCATTATTATATGACGTCGTGATGTCAGTTAAGTTATCCAAGACAGTATTTCCGACAACCACTGTTTTGCCTAACGCTCCCTCATCCTTTAATACTTGCTGATTCTCTTGGGTTGCACATAAATGAATATCTGCAATTCGAGATATGCACTGCCTATACACCTCTTCTGGGTATGGGTTATCTTTATCCCAGGTTCTTAGCCCTGCCTCGAGATGAATGACCTTAATCCTGCGATGGAAAGAGGCTAGTGCTAGAGAAAATGCAGATGCCGTATCACCTTGTACTAGGGTATGTGTAACCCCATCAAATACTTCATCTGGCAAGTTAAGTTGAGATGCTACAATGCTGTCAAGGCGGTGGCTTCCATTCTGGATCGGAACTTTAAAATCGTGCGGAAACTTGCATAAGTCTTCATGTTGGCCGGTAAACAATACTCGGTACTCGATTTCACCCTTAATCTTTTCAATAACAGGGCTGATCTTGATATACTCTGGACGTGTACCATATGATAGCAATATTTTCATTAAATCTCCTCGGTGGTTGCATGCTTATGGTACCACTTTGGATACGGCAAGTTATTTGCTACCTTAAAACTTTGGGAAAACTCAGGGGCCCAGCTTGGACATAGCTGCCCGTCAGCATGGCGGCGGGGTGGCATATAAACAGGGGTGCTGCTTTCAAGGCATAGCTTTAAAATACTTACACCGACTTGGCTATCGATATGCTTTGCAACACGAGTCTTCCAACGCGTATTTTTTCTCAAGCTAAAATCCCCATTCATGCAAGACATAAGCGCGCAGACTGTAACATCATCAGCTGTCTCAGTAAAGTGCTTCATATCCGAAGCTACATCGTATCGAAAATACTTGACACACATTATATCACCTGAGTCTATTTTTTCATCAAGGCAAAAAATTGAAACGCCCCACTCTCCATTCCCTAGCATTCTACCCCACACTAACGATGCCCCACCTTGTACACCGGGCAGAGGTGCACCATGGTTTCCTACCACTTCATACCTTTGAACTATATTAGCAGGAACTATTCTAGAATCGCCTAATGTTAGTACTAAATCTATGTCTCTATCTTCACATTCCTCTTTGAACAAAGACCACTCATTACTACAATCCAGGAATATGTTATATTTTGAGCATACATGCTCCAAAGAAACTGCATTAACCTTATTTTCAAAGAGATCTGTGGGCAGGCCAAAGACATACCTAACGTCAAAACCACCTTCTATCAAAGCAACAATAGACTTAAGCGTAAGCCTTGTGTTCCCGATAACCGCTATTCTCCTATTTCTAAAATCTTTCTTGCCCATCTTTTCGCAATCTCTTTATATCCCTCATGTGTAAAGTGCACTCCATCTATGAGGTGTTCTTCCATATCATCCATTGAACAAATGCCAAACTGTAGCTCTTTTGACAACTTTTTAATAACCTTGTTGTACTGGAAAATGTAATCGTGGTTGTGCAAGTAAAAGGGGGAAAACCCTAATGTCGGGAGTGTCGCTACAATGACTGTCATACCAAAAACTTTTGCAGACTGAATTATTTGCCGCAAGTTATCTTCATATATACCAAGAGGCGTAGGCTTCTTTGTGTCATTAGTACCAATCATGAGGAGCATTATCTTGCAGTCTGAATTCGACTTTATTATCCCCCAACTTCTACGCAATAAGTCTGAGCTGGTTTCACCGTTAATTCCATAGTTGTGACATATATAAAACTCACCTAACTTTGAAGACAGGATCTTACCTAACTCAGCAGGATATGATCTTCCATACTCATCCCTTGCTCCGTAAGTTAATGAGTCACCTAAACATAATACTTGATTCCAAATCATTTATTTCCACTCCGTTTGAATGGGAAGCTTTTCTCCCGCTTTGTATGCGTCATGATTGACTATCTTATATCCGTTTGCAACACACTGACGTAAGTACTCTGCCATACGTGGAATTGCAAAGTTTGCAGTTGCCTGTGCGTCTCCACCGTACTCTGCTGCGGTGTCCGGAAGGCTTCCCCATATTTGCTGATTGTCTTTTGGGTGAGGTGCAACGTATGTATTAATTCCTGCATACTTTTGTAACGTATACGTAAAATGAATATCTTCACCGGCGCATTTGAACTTATCTAAATCAGGGGATTCTCTCCAAAAATAGTTTAAAAGCTCTTTTTCAAAAAACCAAGAATGCCCCACTAGATCAACCTTCACAGGGTAGTCATTTGGTATATCCCATCCGGCCCTTTGATCACAATTACCATACACACTATCATCTGCGCCATAACCCTTTTCACTACCGAACAGTACCCCGATTGCTCCGTATAGCGCTCGCTCGTTATCGTTACACTGAATACAGTTCTCAAACCACTGAGGGCCTGGGATTGTATCATCATCAAAGATACAAACGTACTTTGTTTTTGCCATTAGCGCAGCGGCAAAGCGATACCACACACCAAAGTTGTGATTGCTGATAACACTAATGCAATTATTTGCCACTCCAATATCAAGCCATGGGTGCGGATCATAACAGTTTTGTATTAACCAGACCTCTTCCGGCTTGATGCTTTGATTCATAACAGCCTCATACTGCTGCCGAAGTGTGTGGGGCCGACCATATGCCTGCAATATTGCAGTTACTCCATCTTTCATTATGTTGTCTCCATTAAACTTTCAACTGTTTGCTGCAGTGCCTCGTCAAAATTTGTAGGCTCTGATATTCCTATCCTTGAAACTTTTTCATTAGATATCGAATATCTAAAGTCATGACCTGGCCTATCATCAACAAACGTAATTGCATCAGTAGGATCAACACCCATGATTTTGCATATTTTTGTAATGACCTCCAGGTTTTCCATTTCATTACAATGAGTTAAATTGTAAGTTTGATTTTCTTTGCCATTGAGCAACACATCATAGACCATCTTTACACAATCCTTGACATAAAACCAGTCCCTAACATTTTTTCCGTCTCCGTATACAGGAATGCCTGTTGAGTTTTGTATGCATCTTACAACGGTAGGGATTAACTTCTCTGTGTGCTGACGAGGCCCGAAGTTATTGCTCATGCGCACCATCTTATATGTGGTGCCGTATGTGTTGTGATAGGATGTCACAAAGTGTTCTGCAGCTGCCTTGCTAGCAGAGTAAGGATTTTTAGGATTTAAGGAATCAGTTTCACTGAATGAGCCTTTTGTAGTCGAGCCGTATACCTCGTCAGTAGAGATATGCAGTAACTTTGTTCCTGTATTTTTACATGCTTCGAGAAGTGAAACGACACCTTGGATATTTGACTGAATAAAGGGCTTAGCATTCTTGATCGAATTGTCAACATGCGACTCCGCGGCAAAGTTTATTATCCACTCGACACTTCTCATTTCGCATATCTCTGATATAAACTGTGTGTCACATATATCTCTATGCCACAACCTAAAATTTGGAAGATTGTATGCGTGCTTTATATTTGTAGACTTACCAGCATAGGTAAAGCTGTCTATTCCACAAACGTCATGACCATTTTCAATCAGCAAATCCGACATATGGCTTCCGATAAAGCCGGCGCAGCCTGTAACTAATACATTCATTTTCTCTTTACTCATAATTTTCCAAGCACCACGTTAAAGCATCGCTAGCCGATCTAGGGCTAAAGCCTGTGGATTTAAGTTTCTCTACTGACAAAACGGCATTCACCCTTTTTTCAGGTATCATGTCTAGCATTTCGTCATATGTAATTTGCACTACATTCATCCTTGGCCGAAGGTGTTTTTTTACCATTTGTGCGATTTCAAATGGAGACACTACGCCGGCGTTAACACAATTATAAACACCTCTAGCATCAATTTTCAACAAATGTTCTATCATTAATGAAAAATCCTCAGTGCACGTTATGGAGTTTGATTCTTTGTGGCAATATAAAGTCTCATGAGAAAGAAACTTTGTTATCATGTTTGTAGAGTGTTCTTTAGAGCTTATCATTTGCCGCGGCCGCAAAATTAGATAATTTTCATATCCATAAGACTGAATATAGCTATCTGCCCAGTCCTTTGTCTTCGTATACCACACTGCAGGTGATGTGTGATCCGACTCAAGTACAGGCGCCTCGCTTCCGTCAAATACACACCCGGTGCTAATATGAACAAGCTTACACCCGTATGCCTGGCATGCTCTTAATATGTTGATCGGCCCAACAGTGTTGACAAGGTATGACTCATCGCGGTTTTTACTACACCACTCTAAATTTGTCTTTGCTGCACAGTTAATAACCGTACCGGTGAACCCCTTAAGCGTATCCATGACATCTGCTAACACCGTTATATCACATTTCTTGTGTGGGACAACAATGTCCCCCGGCTTTCTTATCGTCTTTGAAACCTTGCCATCACCAATAATGATCCTACTTTCACTCATCCGCTTCCATACCGACTAACATATTGGCGGCCCTATATGATTTATGGGTACCTGCGTCTGTCCACCATCCTGATAGGACATCAAACCCGACTGCACCCTCTTTAACATAAGAGTTATTTAGCTCAGTTATCTCATACTCTCCTCTAGATGAAGGCTTAAGCTTTTCAATTCTAGAAAATGCCGATCCGTCGTAAATGTATATGCCGGTCACACACATGCTTGATACGTACTCTTTAGGTTTTTCGATGATCTCAGATATGCTGTCACCATCAATAACAGCAACACCATATCTCTCAGGATCAGATACTTCTTTTAAAAGTAGAAAGCACTTCTTTCCGGAAGCATTATATTTTTTAACGACACCTGATAAATCATCCTGGAATATATTGTCACCTAAAAGCACCATAAAATTTTCGTTGCCTACAAAGTTACTAGCCAGCCTTAGAGCATCTGCAATTCCTGCTGCTGACTCCTGAACCTTAAATGTAAATGAACAACCGTACTTTTCACCGCTTCCTAATAAACTGATCATATCACCCATGTGCTCAGTTCCAGTTATAACTAAAATTTCAGTTATCCCTACGTCTACCAGTTTTGTGACAAGGTGTAATATCATGGGCTTCTTGCCTACCGGCAACAAATGCTTATTAGTGACATCTGTCAAGGGCTTAAGTCTTGAGCCGGTACCTCCTGCTAATATGACACCTTTTCTCATAACGGACTAACCTCACTTAAAAGCTTCAAATACTTCTTCGTTGACTTTTCGATTGTATGATTTTCCAAAATATAGCTCCTTGGATCCCAGCTTTGCAATGGAACGCTAAAAAACTTTTCAATTGTCTCTTTGCTAATTTCTTTTTCAATTAGGCCGCAACGTTCATCAAAGTAAGGGACAGATGTTGCCGGCCAGCTCTGTATAGGCTGATCCGGAGAAGAGTAAAGGGTGTCCTGATTAAACACGAGGCAGGGAACACCAGCGCTTAGTAACTGCATATATGCATACCCTTGACTTTCAGTGTTAGTGAGAAGAATAGCGAATGCAGCACTTTTGGCACACTCTAAAAAATCTAACTCATGATAATTCCCATACTTAAACACGACTGCTTCTTTGAACCCACTAGAAGAGCACTGGCTTAGAGACTGTATTAATTTTTGGACGTCTGAATCAGGGCGATTTTTTACGTAAACTATGCACCGGTCTTTTTGACGGTTTGGAGTCCAAACATCGACATCAACGCCGCCTGACCACACATGCACGCTTTTGCCCTTTAAGACAGGGTCTGATATATGCTTTTGTCTTACCCATTCAGAGGGTGCTATAAAGTTGTCAAGCTGATCAATATAAGGAACGATGTGATCATTAGAGTAGTTAGGGCCTATCAATACTTGGCGCCCAGATAACTTTTTTACGTCAGGCCAGTCCTCACCCCACTGCAAACATGCAACATTATTAGTTTCATCGATTGAAACTTCAGCTACACCTAATTCGCTTAACCCGCGGCCCAGGGTATATGCTAGCCGACCAGGACCACGATCAAAGTACTTTGCTACGATGTGAATATTGTCTATCATTTATCCCTTGTCTTTAACATACAAAGCATCTCCCCATGTTCCATGATGATCAGCTAGTTTTGTTTCGACTCGAGAAAAACCAAATCCGCTTAAGTATTCATCAATCTCATCGACATTACAACACCCCTTGTAGAGCTCACCGATATTGATCTCAGCATAAATGTAGTCAATAGAGTCAAGCATATTGCTCATTCCTCGAAGGGCCAAAAGCTCAGCACCCTGGATGTCAACATTCACAAAATTAAACGCGCTAGCATCTAGCCCATTTTGCTCGAATAAGCTGTCGACCCGCCTGGTCGGAACACTTACGGTCTCTACCATTTCGATGTGAGGGTATAGCTCTTTGTGTTCATGCAGCTCAAATATTGATGAAGACTCCCCATTATTTGCAACATTTAAATTAACCCACAAGCCATCTGTCTCATGCGCAGCAAAACAAAAAACACTGTGACCGGGAACAGCTATAACCCTGTTTAGAAGGCCAATTATCTTGTTAGGATTTGCCTCGACCCAAACAGTCCTGCCTATTCCACACGAGACATAGTCTTCTAGTTCTTCTGCATTATGGGCACCAATATGAACAACACCTCGAATATTGAGATTATGTCTGGAGATTAAATCATGTAGCTTAATATACATTAGCTTCCTCTAACGGAGTGGCCATCAGACCAATCGCCCTTTGGCTTTTGCTTGTCAAACTTTTGCAAAAGCTCAGTAAAATATGTCACCCTTCGTACGTCAGTTATATCGGTGAACAATACATCAACAATCGCCTTAGAGATCTCTTGCCTATTAGTTGTCTGATATGGGGACGGAGGATGAATTCTGTGCTTCATTAAAACATCTGGAACATTTGCAAACTTCATGTCTTTCATTCTACCCTTTTTCCAGATCTCATAGTCCTCTACTGAATAGTACATTGTATTATAGAAACCCACACCTCTAAAATGTACGTCCTTTCTATAAACGACACAACTAGTCGCTAGTGGATTCTCGCACCTGTCAAGCCACTCAACAATATCATCATGTTCAGTCGGCAAAAGCGGGGTCTTTTTTTCAACTGCATCCCCGTAACCAAAATACTGAAACCTAGAACCTACAAAATCGACACCTGGATTTTCTAGAATAAAGTCTTTTTGTTTTGCTAGCTTTTCCTGATCCCATAAATCATCAACATCACATATAGCTAGCCAGTCGTTTTTTGCAATTGTGATGCCATAGTTTAGGGCATTTGCTTTATTTGCAACCGGTAAGTAATGATAGTGAAAGCGATTATCAAATTCAATAAAGTCTTCAACAATCATTCTCGTATTGTCAGTCGAGGCATTATCTAGTATCAAACATTCAAAATATGGAAATGACTGTGCTTGAATATGAGATAATGCATCCCTAACCCACTCAGATCCGTTATATGTAGCTAACAATACAGTAAACATTAAGATCCCTTCATGCCGTGACTTCGCATCCAATCTTCGACGTTAACTGCCTTATCATCAACTAAAAGATCATAGTGAGGCTTCTTATTCATAATAAGCTCATGATACTTTACTCCCCACTCCTGCATTTGTGTTGCAGTATGTTCCGTCCAGTCTTTTCCGGAAACGGAACCTCTTGCGGTAAAAAGCTTAATTGTATGACCTTCATCGTACAACCTATTAACCGACTCTATCATATGTGGCCATGGCTCAGAGCCTTCATAGTCACTTCCGTTAGTATAACACAAAGTGCCATCAATATCAAAACAGTATATCATTCAAAATCACCCACGATTGTATGTAAAAAGACCTGGTGTGCACACTCGACCACCCCGTAATCATGAGAATTCACCCATATGTCCAGAGCACTAGTACCTGAAAATTGCCTTAATCGATTATCCTCATCAAAGCCTGTAATAATTGCAAACTTTAGACCTAAGTGCTCACACATCCTTGCAGACCGAACTACGTTTTCAGAATTTCCAGATGACGATATCAAAATTACGAACGTCCCATTATCTCTTGTATCATAAAAATCCTGAATGAACTTAGCATATGCGTCGTCCATCCCATAGTCATTGATATAGCATGTCAATCTAGATGGATCTGAAAAAGCAATTGCTTTTTTGCCAAGCATTTTTGTATAGTCTTGAGCAATGTGTGAACATATTGAATTACTTCCACCATTGCCAATCAATATCGTCAGGTCATGTGAAAACACAAGCTCACGCAGAACGCGGATATCTTTAACATCAAACTTAGATACCGCGTCTGTTAATTCAGATAGCTTCATTTTTACCTCATGACGGCAACTATATTACTAGAGATGAAAGGCCGTCTAGACTTATTGTAATTTTTGTAGCTATTTTGTTTAGTGGTTTTGGCAGCTCAGGTAAGGGTGAGTTCTTTTTGCAAAAAATCAAAAAGTGTCCTCCACCCCCTGCACCGCATAACTTGTGGGCAAATACGCTCTCAGACTCGTTTAACAGGGTGTCGACTGATAGAAGATCGTCATTCCCTAGAATCAAGTTAGAAGAAAGCTTTTTCTTTTCCCATCCCTCTGCTATTATTTCAAAAAATGTACCGCTATCATACTCTAAAACGGATTGGTGCATAACATTTACCAAATCCACAATCCCTCTTAGTTTTTTAATATCGATCGACTTAAGGATATTTGTCGAGCCTCGGGTCTGGCCGGTATAGAGAAGGTACATGTCAAATTTTTCTAAAAATGACGAGTCTAAATACTCAAATGATGGATCATCATCTTTCGAAAAGTAGATTCTCTTAAATCCTGACATTCCACACCCATATGGATCTTGTTGCCCTGTTAACGGGTTAAACTTTCGCTCAAGGGTTAAAGCTAGCTTACAAATATCAAAGTCTGTCATCTCCCTATCTTGTAGCACACACATAGCCTTGATCATTGCAATCAAGTAAGATGATGATGCCGCCATTCCAGATCCGACTGAGAATATGTCAGAATTAAAGCTAACCGTTAAATGCTTTTTTGGCTTAAACTCCTCGAATACAACCCTAACAATATCATTCTTTATGTCATGCCAGTTTGAGACCTCTTCCGGACTTGTACAGTTAACGATATACTTTTTTCTATGATTTTCATGAACCGTGATGTATGTGTATAAATTGCATGGAAAGCTTATGACAGATCCTGTTCCGTTATGCTCTAAAAACTCTTGAAGATCACTTGAGCCTCCTACTAGAGATACTCGGACCGGGCACTTAGCTATTATCATGCTTTTCTAATCTCCTCATGATTTTTATCTAACATCAATATTTTCTTAGGGTATGGAAGATCCCAGCTTTCTGGATATCCATATGAAGGAAGCATTGTCATGACACTGTCCTGGTTGGATATTAGGTAGCGATTTAAGTGCGACTCATCATGCCAGACTGCCACCAGATTTTTTTCGAGATCTTTATCGATGTTGATTTTATTCTGGTGTGACATTTTCATAAATGCCTCTTTTGTGCCTCCGTTGAATCCTCCCATCCAATAACAAGGACGACCCTCACTAGGATCAACATATGCAGTCGATTCTTTTCTAGTTTCAGGAGTGCCAAGAGGTGCTGAAGGGGTTTTGTTATTAAAAAACCCTGGATGGGCAACTGCGACTAAGGGCTTGTCAGGTGTCGGCAATATTTCTTCGCCTACATGCATATTCACAAACGAGTCGACATCAGTGTAGTACAAGACGTCTATGTCTTTTAAAAGGTGCTCTATGGCACAAAAATAGTGGTACCTAAATAATGTGTCTCCAGGAAACCCCTGTCTTTGGATTTGAATAAGCGATACATCATCCGGATATGGCTCTGGGAAGTCACAGAAAAAGAAAAAGTGTTTGTTATGCTCTTTTAAGAACTTCTTTTTCACTGTGTCATACAAATGAGGAAAATAGTGACGATAGTTTCCTGTTCCTACAACTAGTATGCCTACATTCATTTGCTAAATCCTCTAAGCTTGTTAAATACGAAATCAACCTCCGGCATTTTAATGCTATTATCAATACATGCAGTTAACAGCCACCCCACAAACTCCCTCTTTCTTTTTTGACGATCCGGAAAGTTTCTTGTGCTAGCGCCGCCGTAGTGCAAAAAAGAGCTCTCTAGTATTTCTATCCTAAACTCTTCATCATATTTTTCCAGCACTTCATTGCATAATACATGCATGTTAGAATTGCATGAATGGATGTGTGATGTATGCCGTATGCCCTTAAGGTTTATACCCCTATTTTCATTTAAGTAATGCCACATGATGCCTCCTGCATCAACATTAAACCCCCTAACGATGCCGCAATACACGTTAAAGTCTTCTTTGTTTGGCATCAGTGGAATATTCATAAAAAGTAATCCAGGCCAAAAATACTCTATAGGCCCCCTGTGTTGAGGTACACCGCACAACGCATTATTGCCGACAAAGCTAGATATGCTAAAATCTCTTATAGCAAACATGTCTGAATCGACAAATACACAGATATCGTCAACATACTTGTCTAGAATAATATTGTCATATGCCCACTGCATAACAGCTGAGTGTGCAACTGCTGCGCTGCTATGGATTAAAGACTTTGGAACCTCGACACATTCAACTGACAGCTCTTGACATACTTTAGATATTTCACTAACCAGATCTGGATCAAGACCGTCATTTAAGACGATGTAATCATAGTCATCATCTAAAAATCTCTCAAACGTTTTTGCCTGTAGCTTTATAAACTCTGGATTATTACAGACAGGTGAAAATATTCGAACTTTCATTTTTTTGCCCCATGCTCAAACCCTGTATTTTGATATAGGTACTGCATGATGTTTCTTACATGATGAACAATTGAAGGATCATATTCTTCATTGTGCCATACAGTATAGTCAAGCAATACCTCATCTAAATTTGCAAAATGATACCACTTACAACACTTTAGCCAAAAATGATAATCCTCAGCAAACCTATAGTGGCCATCGTATGTACCGGCTCTTAATAATATTCTCTTTCGAAAAACGACGGTGGGGTGTACTATAGAATTATTTCCAGACAGTAATTTCCCCTTAATTTCGACATCCGTTGTGGGGTGTACTAATGATGCACTAATTGGCATACCGGTACCATCGACTTGTCGCATTTGCGTCCCTACGATGTCTATATCCGGATTTTTATCTAAGAACTCAACTTGTTTTTTTAGCTTTTCAGGATACCAAAGGTCATCACCGTCTTGCCTTGCAATTAGTTCTCCCTCACAATGTTGTATGCCGGTATTAAGCGTCGGAACTATACCTGGAATATCGCACTGCAGGATCTTCAATGTTTGGCTGTGGCCCTTATAGTCATCTAAAATGCTCTCAGTTCGGTCTGTGCAATTATTTAGTACTGCGACAACTTCAAAGTCATTATAATCCTGACTGTATACTGAGTCGAGCGATCTCCTAAGTGTTGATTCACAATTGTGTAGGGGAATTAAAACTGATACTCTCGGCATAGGGTTACTCACACTCGATATCTAGTTTTACCCAGCTATCCGGACGAAGATCTTCTGTGTTGACATGGTCAGCCTGAAACCACTTAAGCGGTGTTACGACGGTGGGGTTACCACTATTCATCCATGCTGCCCACCAAGCAAAGCTGCTGTTGGGAATGATAAAGTCCTTACACATACTCATGAGCTTCATGTACTGCCCAAACTTTTTTCCTTTATGTTCATGGCCAACGAATGTGGTATCATAGCCAGTCACTATATTTTTTTCACACCACTCTACATCGTCAGAAAAAACAAAGAAGTGTGGGTCACTGTTCTTTTCCAAAATATAAGGAAGAGAGGCTTTAACGTAATCCTGCCCATAGAACCCATGAAAAGGAGCATTTTTTTCGTTATGAACAAAATCTGCGCGCCTAATATTAATGCATACTGAATTCGTGGAAGTTATTTGTGATGCTAACTCAACTGAATTTTCTTGCATATCTTCCTTCAATGAGAATTCCTGCAGCAGCGTTTTCCTAATTTCGTCTACGTACTGGTGCTTTTGAAAATATCCTTCAAGGTAAAAATCATAACCTGAATACTCATCACACTGTTGCAGTAGGCCAGGAATATAGTCACAACTGGCGTTTTCTCTTAACAGTACAGCATTATGAAGCTTGTCCTGTTGCGTAAATGTAGTTGCATTGATGTTAAAAATGTCTAAATCAAAGTCTCTCATTACAAAATCCTTATCGCGATTTGTGTCTTTAAGAAAACTTAGATCAAGCTTAAGCTCTTGACCATACCTCAAGGAAATCGATCTTCCTAAGGCATATTGAAACATTTGATTTCCCATCCCACCCATAAGCTTAACTACAATCATTTTTTGCAACCTCAATCATTTCTTTTAAAATACTATCAATATTGTATTCATACTTCCAATCTGGATAATCAGCTTGAAACTTTCTTACATCACTCACGTACCATATATGATCACCGACCCTGTTGTTTTCAGAGACTGAATATTCTAGACGGCAACCGGATATATCTTGTATTTTCTGGATCGCCTCGAGCATTGATACGTTGGAATGGGTAGAGCCTCCCATATTATAAACCTTTCCAGGACGAGGGGCATTACAGTAGTTCCAAATAGCAGAGACAAAATCATGGCTATGAATGTTGTCACGAACCTGTTTCCCTTTATAACCAAACACAGTGTATGGATTTTTGTTGACTGCGCATAAGACAAGATATGACAAAAAACCATGTAGTTGAGCGCCTGAATGTGCAGGGCCTGTCAGGCAACCCCCGCGTAGACAAACTGTATTGAGATCAAAATACCTACCATACTCTTGAACATATAGATCTGCAGATAGCTTGCTAGCACCAAATAGGCTATGAGTGCACATGTCAATCGACATGGATTCATCAATACCATAGTCCCTATAGCTTGGTTCAACAGGAGTATATCTATAATCACCCTCAATCAAAGCAATCTTATTGGGGTTGTCGCCATATACCTTATTTGTGCTAGTATACACAAACCTAGAGTGAGGACAATACCTTCTATAGCTTTCTAAAAGATAAAGCGTTGCCGTAGAATTAACAGAATAGTCAGTTAGTGGCTCTTTTGCTGCCCAGTCATGGGACGGTTGCGCAGCTGTATGAATGACTGCGTATGTGTTGTGGCCGTACTTTTTAAACAGTTCGTCAAGTTTAAGCTGGTCCCTAATATCAATGTCATAATGTGTGTACTTAATACCTAATGAATGTAAAGACTCTTTTGATTTTGTTGTGCTAGCGCTTGGGCCGAAAAAATACGATCTCATATCGTTGTCAATTCCAACAACATGATAACCCTTAAGTCCAAAAAACTTAGCCGCCTCCGACCCAATTAGCCCGTGGGCTCCTGTGACGATTACTGTTTCCATCAGCGATCCTTTGTGAAAAGCTCTAAATCAGAATGTGCCCCTCTATTTAAGACTTTTTTGTATGAAGCAACATCAATTTTTTTCCCCTTCACCCAATACTCATTTAGCAAAAAGTCAGAGTCTTCTAGACCACACCGATTCTGGTGAGTATCCTGAACCCTGTTGATCGGTAAATTAACAAGGCTCGATAGTGTATGGCAAACCATGCCTTGTTGCATATCCGGGACATTCATTAGGACCTGAATTGCATCCTCGAATGTATTGGGATTATTAAAGCTAAGATTGCTTATCATATGAGCAAAATGGTTTTTGCGAAATATGTGACCATCTACAGAAAATGGATACCCCCAATCATATGTGCCTTCTCTCCAGTTCCATACAAACATGTTAGGAGGAACTATTTGTCCAGGGGGAAAAGGTTGCTCTTTATTAACTGACCAGCATTCATGAATGTGAAGGCCCATCCTCAATGAAAAGGCTAAAATTTGATCATTTGATCCAAGAACGACGCCTATGTTTTGCAAATTGACATTATCCTTAAAAATAATGTCATCAGTTAAAAATGCGACATAATCTTTAGGGGATGACAGGAACTCCTTCACGTCTGGCTCAAAATTAACTTCATCAATAAAATTGTGGTTAGGGAATGCGTTCATAACATCATTAAGACTATCAACGTGATGTACATCATATCTGCAAAGGATGCTAACATTGACAAGCGACATGTCAAAATACATGTCCATAGACTCTAGCAAAGCGTATAATTGAAGTGCTCTATTTCTAGAAAATATCATTATATCTATCATAGCATCACCCTCATAATGTTTTCAATCCTATTAATATAGGTGTGCCTATCTTTTATGAGATTGAATACTTCTTTCCGCTGTTTTGTACTAGCCGTAGAAAAATCATTAGACGCCTTAAAAAACAGGTCACGACAATCAGCGTCATAAGTTATTTTTTCTTCTAAAAGATCGTATACTGCCTTAGAATTAGTAATCCCCATATGCCCATAGCTAATGTTTTTGAATATTCTGCATGGTATATATCCATTCTTGACTTGCCATGCACCCTGTAGGGCTGGTGCAAGATAAGAGCTCCTTATTAGCTCTCTACCTTGAATGTGATCAACGCCGGTACTGACTGAAAATTGAATTCCGTTTTCATGTGCAGCTTCTGCAAAGCGGCGCACTTCGTTAATATTACCATGCTCACCCTGCATGATACTTCCAACCCAGTTACATTGAGGTGTTAAAGTACTGTTGTGATCAATAATTTGCATTGATTCAATCTCATGAGGAAGAAGGTCGGTAGCCCATGGCTGGTATAGAGTATTGGTATCATGTTCAAAATACTCACACTCAGCTAGCTTTTCTACATTACGATTAAGTACGTCATGTGAATATACCTGTAATGTCTTATACTCTACATTTCCATCATCATATTTTCTAGAATCACAGTTATGAAGCAAATAAATGCATGTATCATTTACAGGAAGATGAGAATCTACCTGCCCTTCTGTTATGATAAATGAGTTATTGGGGATTGAGTTTTCCGGCTTATTATCAATCCACTCTACATCATATCCCATGCTATTAAACGCTTTATGATAAGCATAATGAATATAAGAGTGCGTATGAGAATGTAACGGGTGACCCCATATCACTATTTTTTTATTTTTCATTTAGCCACCGATTGATAACAGCAGGGGGCTCTGTTGATAGAGTAACGTAGGGAGTAGGAGAAGAAAAGTCAACCGGTGCATGAAAGACCCAGCCTCCCATCTTTTCAGCTAAATCCTCTGCTAAAGTAGCAACATCATCATCCGTAACTTCAGACCATGGTTTTTGAAAAAACATATTATTTTCAGCAGTATCATCCTGAGCAATATCATACAGGCTTTCCCAATGCTTTTGCCAATAGTTTCTATATGTGTTAATTTTTCTCTCAAGGTTGAACCACGAATAGTGGTGAATGCCGGGAAGCATTTCCATATTTCTCTCTAGCCACTGCCCATACTGAGGAAGTATATCTGTGTTTCCGGCTAACACTGCTAACCGAGCCTGGTGCACCTCCTGTGTATAGAAACTAGCATGGGGTATAACTTCATGTGTTTCTGTGTGGATATAATCACAACCATCAGTGCCTGGTGCTGCATGCATGTTTCCATCATCGTCGTATCTTTGTAGTTGCTTAGGAATTCCATGCGTAATGTGCGGAACATTTTTTGACACCCTCCACTTCCATGGATTGACATCGACACGAACCTTTTCATGCGAACCCCAGTACTCAACCACAGGCAAAGATACTAGCTCAACTCCTGATGGGAATTTTCTTACGAGATCAACTACCTTTTCATAGTCGTTTTCATGTACTACTTCGTCTGCATCTTGTTGCCAAAGGTAGTCTGATGTGCATCTTTTTCTAGCTTCTGCTTTTTGTGCACCGTCAAATACGGCAAATCGAGGATGATCCCAATCTCTTTTAACCTGATAGACTTTTAGCTTGCTTTCTTTCTCTGACCAGGCCTGTAGTTCTTCCCATGTACCATCATCTGAACCACCATCAACGACAACAACTTCATTTGCAAAGCCGATCATCGATTGGATTGATTCTCGCCATGGATAGTTATGTTGAATGCAGTTTAAAGTCGTCGTATATCCTGAAACTGTGGGTGTATAGTTCATGTCCATTTTAATTGCATCCCAAAATCTTTGACGTGCCGCATACAGATATGCCTCTGTATCAAACGGATCATCAGAATTAAACCATATTTCATCGCGGTGTTGAACATGATCGTTAATTACTAGCTCACACCCCAATATTTTTGCCTCTATAACCATTCTGGGACATGTATCATCACCTTCAGGTAGATACACAAACCCTTCTGCTTGAGCTAGTTTTTCTAGAACTTCCTCATACGGAACGTTCCATAGAACTTCGTATTCCTTGCCGTTGTCCTTGCACCACTGCTCTGCAGCATCTGCACCCTTAATCCAGCTAGTTGATCCCAGAGTTATCCAACCCTTTTTTTCTGTGCCAGCGTACTTTTCCTTAAGAATTTTTGTAGTGAGAAAAAATGCGTCATTAAAAACTGAGCTTAGAACAACGTTGTTATTTTCCTCTAAAAACGGAAAGCGTTCAAAGTACTTGTCCATTTGCTTTTCTGACATCCACCACAACGATCTTGCAGCATGATAAAAAGCTGATATCATTTTTCCATGAGGCTGTTCATGGCAATCGCACTCTGAATTTTCTATGACTTTATGTTTTTCTGTTGAGCGATACTTGCAAAACTTGTAATCATATTCTAGAACTGCATAGCTCATATTCGCTATGATCGTAGGGATCAGTTCTAAGTTCATTGCTGAGTAATTTCCAAAAACCCAAAACAGTCCCTGACCTTGTTCAAGGTTCTGAAGGTTAACGTCTTTAGAACGAAGCTTAAAAACTTCTAGAGGGCTGGATTCGATCAGCGCCTCAGATGTCAGTTCTGCTCCGCCTACGTAATCATCTACAAACATATCAGAGACAAAAACCACTTCAGTCCCTGCTGGTATACTAACGTTCGGTTGCATATTTCCAAACGGACTATTCAACATTTAACTGCTCCTTTTTCGGATCTATGAGATCAATCAACCTACCAATCGTATCCCAAAAAAAAATCATGTACAGGATTATACATGATTTAGTTTACAGATAGACTATAGATCAAGGATCAGGATCAGGAATGAATCAGTCAACAGCTAATCAGTATTACTAGATCTAATATTCTAATATCTAATATTCTAATTCTAATTATCAGATTCAGCTATTAGTTAGGCTTAATTTCGACGCCGATTATGACGTCTTTCATGCTATTGGTTGAACCGGCACTGGGGGAGAATACAAATTGTAGCACATCACCTTTCGAAAATGTAAGGCTGGAAGACAGTGTAACGTTGATTGTTTCTACATCCGGATACCCGGTCGGCCCTGTAATCTTAGTACTAAAGCTGTCTCCAGCAAATCCAGAACTACCGCCACCGGTCATTGTTGATGCACTAGGGCTTGTGTAGTTTCCACTAGCTCCAGCATTTTTGTATACGTTTATTCCCATGTTCGAACCCCATCCGGATGTTGTTACAGCATCCCATGCGCTGACCGTTATACCTCCAACTTCACCATCGAAGGGCATTACTACATACGTCTTAATATCCTTAAGGAAATCGCCTGTTGCTGAAGATCCCATAACGGTCGACATCATATATTGGGCTGACATCGCACTAGAGCTGGGATTAACTGACGCATATAGCTGAATCAAATGTACATTCTCATCATCACCAGCACTGATATCACCAATCTCACACTCATCGATAACATCCCAGTATCCTGCAAAACCCCATGCACCACCACCCTCACGGGATATGAATGTGGCAGTGCACTTTGCCGGCAGGGTATAAATCCCTAATTGGGCACCACCCTGCTCTACTAACCCTGTCAGGCTCCCTGTGGTCAAAAATAAGTTTCCAGTATTTATTCCCGGGATATCCGCATCACGATCTGAGCCAGAGATAATTAGGCCGGCACTAGTGCTTTGGTTCTTGACTGTCATCATGGTACCAGCACCGACGCCCCAAGGCGAAGTGAAAATAGGAGGCATGACTAGCTTATTGCCGCTTGATGCGACGCTAGCATCGGCTGTTACCCCTCTTGTGCCGGATAGGT
>Ga0163180_10000029_pt1 | contig 76690 bp, 63 predicted proteins | sample AtlANTMetagenome_2_FD_109647 | JGI IMG/M metagenome (GOLD analysis project Ga0163180, IMG submission 109647) | Marine eukaryotic phytoplankton communities from the Atlantic Ocean - Atlantic ANT 4 Metagenome | ecosystem: Environmental > Aquatic > Marine > Oceanic | place: North Atlantic Ocean...
AAGCCGATGGGTCCTCCGCCACGATAACAGCAAGACCTGTAGCGTGACCGATGGCGCGGTCTAATCCGTCCAACTGGGCCACTCCCCCGGTCAGCACAATTCCGGTGCCCGCAATATCGGCCGCTAAGTCGGGTGGAGTGTGCTCCATACTCGCGACCACCGCCTCGACAATCAACTGAACAGCCTCTTGTAATGCTGCCCCCACGTCTACCTGCGCGACATTCACAGCCCGAGGAAATCCAGTGTCGACATCTCGACCCCGGACTTCCGAGCGCGTCGAGTTTGCGATGGGTAATGCGGTACCCAGAGTATCCTTCAACCGCTGCGCGGTGACCTTGCCAACAGTCAATCCATGATGCTGTTCCAGGTGTCGAATCAAAGCGGTATCCATATGGTCCCCACCCACCTTGACCGACCGGCTATAGACGATGCCACCCAATGAAATCACGGCAATCTGGGTATGCCCAGCGCCCACTTCGATCACCATTTGCCCACAGGGATCGGTAATGGGTAAACCTGCGCCCGCGGCCGCAGCTAAAGGCTGCTCAATCAGATGTACGGTTCGAGCACCCGATGCCTCCGCCAGTTCACGAATCGCCCGCTTTTCAACCTCAGTGGTCCCATAAGGAATACACATGGCGACCCGGGGTCCTACCCACAGGCGCCGCCCTTGTATTTGAATCATTTGGTGACGCAATAGAGCTTCAGCCACATCGAATTCTGTAATGAGCCCATCTCGAATAGGGCGAACGACCTGGACATCTTGCGGCGTGCGGCCCAACATCTCCCAAGCCTCATGCCCCACAGCCATGATGTGACGCTCGCCAGTTTTCTCCTGATAAATAGACACCGCAGAGGGCGCACGCAGAAGACCGCCTCGTCCACCCACCAGAATACGGGTCTGAAAACTGCCCATATCTATCGCCATGTCGCTCGACATGGCACCAAATACACTGTTGAACATCTGCGTCAGAAAAGAAAAGAGGGAAGAAATAGGGCGCGGAGAGTGCTGCAGTTCGAGAAGAGAACCGCGTACACTAGGTGTAGCACGGAACAAAGGACAACGCCTTATGCCGCTATCTGCCGATCGCATCCGCTGGAACAGCATCCGACGTTTCAGTCTTTTTAGCCTTCTGTGTATCGGAAGTGCGTGTTCTCGCGCGCCGTTCACAAATCGAATCCAGCTCAACTTGGTGCCCGATCCCTTGATGTCGACCTTGGGCGCCGTCACCTATGAAGACATGCTCAGCCAGGTGCGAGTCGAGCGAAGCAGTTCAGATGCCCGCATCTTGAAGCGAGTAGGCAAACGTATTTCGCGAGTCGCCCGAAAGCCTTCCTACCGCTGGAGGTATGCCCTGATTGATGACGATGACACCATAAACGCCTGGTGTTTGCCGGGTGGAAAAATTGCATTCTATTCAGGCATCCTTCCCGTCCTGAAAAATGAGGCTGGGATGGGTTTCGTTATGGGGCACGAGGTCGGTCACGCCATGGCCCACCACAGCGCCGAACGCCTCAGTCAACAAACCGCAGTTTTGGGCGGTTTGACTGCCATGTATCTCTACCTCGACAACAAAACGGAAATGCCAGAGCAGGCAAAAAATATGCTCATGGCCGCACTCGGTATGGGGATCGAAGTCGGAGTTCTTTTGCCTTTTTCCAGGGCTCACGAAAAGGAAGCCGACGTCGCTGGCCTGATGTTTATGGCCAAAGCCGGATACCCTCCTGAGGAATCCGTCGATGTGTGGACACGGATGGGGAAACAAGCGGGGCGATCAGCACTGCCGACCTTTCTATCCACTCACCCGAGTCATAAACAACGCAAAAAGAACCTCCGTGAATGGATGTCGTCAGCCAAAAAACGATTCGCCAGAAACAAGGTAATTGAGGACACACAAGCCCCACTTTGGGTCCCCAAAAACTAAAACGCCTTGCATGGTCATTCGTGGGTCGGTATAGCCACCCCCTTCAGAGGTGACCCATGGCGGTAATGGAGAACATTCGCGCAGGCGCGACTAACCCTTGGATGAAGGCAGTTTTTGCTGCCATCGTTCTTGTCTTTGTATTCTGGGGAGTCGGCGGTGCCGGTGGCCCGACCAACCAGGTAATTGCCGAAGTGAATGGCGAGCGGATTACCGATACCGCTTTCCAACGCATCATGCGGAATTACTCACGCTCACAAGGCGAAGCGAAGAGCGACGAAGAACAGTCTCGCATCGCGGGGCAAGCTGTAGCCGAACTCATCCAAACTGAGGTTCTGCAACAAACCGCAGCAGATAATGGCATTGAAGTCAGTGATGATGAGATTGCCCGCTATGTCCTAGAAGTGGAAGCCTTCAGAGATTCCGACGGGAAATTCTCTGACAAACTGTATTCCAAGAACCTCAAGCGAATGGGCATGACTCAAGGTCGCTTTGAGGACCAGATTCGGAATCAACTGACCCTCACAAAGATGTCAGAATTGGCATGGGGTGGAGTCCGGATTTCGGAAGGTCAGGTCCGCCGACTCTATATGGAGACCCAAACTCAGGTCAGTCTGAAGATGGTCCGGATCCCGGACAGCAATCTTCTCGACGACGTCAATGTCGAAGACAGTATGGTGGACCTCTTTGTCCAAAATAACGAGCCCGACATTCGTGTTCGCTACGAAGACGACCTCAAGCGGCTCTACAAAAAGCCTCAACGCGCCAGAATCCGCCAGATCATCGTTAAACCAGACGGTGAATCTGACGTCCGCGCCAGAATGGACAAAATCCTGACCCAAGCGAAAGCCGGTGCCGACTTTGCCGAACTGGCCCGTACCCACAGCGATGACTTTTCAGCAGATAACGGCGGTGACGTCGGGATCATGGCTGAACAGCAGCTGACCCCATCCGTTGCATCCGCAGTATTTGGTACCAAGGCCGGTGAAATTACCGATGTGGTGACCATCTCAGATGGGCTTCTCATCGCTAAGGTCGAAGAGTTGTTTGAGGCCGAGACCATACCGTTTGACGATGTCAAACAAGCCATCGCCCGAACCATCACGGCTGAGAAAGGAGTGGGAACCACCGCTTCCAACTACGCCAACAAAGTGTTGGAAGCCTGGCAAGCGGATGGCTCTCCTTCCGACGATCTCCTTGCAGAGCAGTCCGTTGTGGCCCTGGAGACACCACCATTCGCGGTGGGCAATCCCAACTTTCCTGGACTAAGCGATTCTCCCGAGCTTTTGAAAGCCATCAAAACCGCTAGCCGAACCGGAGTTTTCCCTGAGGTCTTCCTGACTCCGGGAGGACGAATTGTCGCCGAGTTGACCCTGCTCGAAAAGCCGGACGAAAAGAAATTCGAAGAGGAGAAAAATCTGGTACGTCTTGGCCTGGAGGCCGAAGCTCGCAAGCAATGGCTACAAGCGTGGCGAGAAGACAAAGTCACGCGAGCGAATATCGTTCAGTATTGGCAGCCGTAAGCCGCCCAAAACACACCCCATTTAATTCGGGTTTGTGCAAGAACCTCTGTCCGTGATCTATGATGCAGGTGCATCCTGTCTCGGGGTTGGGGTGGAGGGTAGATGCTTCGTAGCTTTTTCTGGCTAGCGTTCATGGCTGCTTGCAGCTCTAAAGACAATGTCGCGCCCGTCTCCGATGCGGGCCTGGACCAGCTCGTCACACCCGGAGTGCTGGTCCAGTTTGATGGAAGCGGATCCTCTGATATTGACGGTGAGGTCAGCACTTACACGTGGTCTTTGATTTCGAGCCCAGCAAGCAGCGTATCCATACTTGAGGGCGAAGGCGTCGCCCCCACTCTCCGAGTTGACCAGGTGGGACGCTATGTTGTCTCACTGACGGTTTCCGATAATGACGGTGAAGATTCCTACCCGGATATTGTAGAGGTCGTCAGCACCGCGCCCGCCGAACGCCCCATCGCCCACCTCAGCGTCGCGGGCAACTTGGGCGTCGAACAAGAATTGCTCTTCGATGGTGCAAGCTCGACCGCTGCGCCGGACCAAACCATCGTCGAGTGGAACTTTAGCGTGCTCGCATCACCCGGGGCCGCCGCGCTCGAAGTGGACGACGAAAACCCAGCACAAGCGAGACTCACCCCGGACACCGAAGGCGTTTGGATCATCGGTCTTGAGGTGTCAGATGGATCGCTCACATCCCGTGCGGACACGTTGGAATTTGAAGTCACCACCACGGCTAACCAACCCCCCATCGCCCTATGCGGCAGCGATAGCGTGGTCCAAGTAGGCGACCTGGCGACAGTAGATGGATCCGCCTCCGTCGACCCCGATGGCGACCCCCTTACCTACCTCTGGACAATCCGTGGACCGACAGGAGACGTGATCACCGGCATAGGGATGGATGAAGCGATGGCCCGATTCGAGGGTACCCGCATCGGCCAGTACACCGCCACGCTGGTCATCTCAGATGGTGTCTTGACCTCAGAGCCTTGCAGCGCCACCGTCGATGTCAGGGAAAGCATCGACAATTCAGCGCCCTATGCAGACGCCGGACCCGACATTTGGATGGACACACCGGCCCGTGTGATTCTGGATGGGACCGCATCATTTGATCCTGAAGGCGACACACTCAACGCCGAGTGGGCGATTCTATCTCGCCCCATCGATAGCTCGGTGAGCGCCGTCGATGTCAACGAAACCGATGAGTTGTTAGCCAGCGTGACCACCGACACAGTCGGCACCTATATCATCGGCCTGACAGTATGTGACTCGGAGTCCCTATGCGGCTCAGATGCCATGTCTATCGTCGTGGGCTCTGGGGACAATACGCCTCCTCAGGCCAATGCAGGACCCGATAGAGAAGCCGAAGTCGGTGTTGCTGTACCTTTAGACGGATCCGCCAGCATCGATCCCGATGGCGACGCGCTGACCTACAGTTGGAAGCTCATCGATTCTCCATCCGGGTCCGGTGCGATTATTGCCGACGCCGACGAGGTCAATTCAGCATTGAATACGGATGTAGAAGGAACCTATCTGGTCCGCCTTGAAGTCAGTGACGGCATGGCCACGGACACCGACTGGGTCAGCGTCAACGCATTCCCGGAGGGCACAAATCTACCTCCAGTCTGCTCGACCACGGGCGACCAGATTACCGACATGGAAGTGGGTGTAGTCATCGACGCTTCGGCGACTTTCGACCCGAATATGGACCCACTCGACATGGCCTGGTCTGTGATTTCCGGACCGAGTGGGGCCGACCCAGTCTTTGACGACGCGACGAATGCCACAACCGTCTTCACACCTATCGAGCCCGGCGAATACGTCTTGCAGTTCTCAGCGTCGGACTCCACAGAGAGTTGCTCTGAACAAATCGTGGTGACCGCGATCGACACATCACCCAACACCCCTCCAGTATGCGACTCCGGCGGTGATGTGACGATTCTATTGGGTGAAATGGCCACCCTCGATGCTTCCGCGACCACCGACCCAGACGGAGACGACCTCCTATTTGTTTGGGAGATCAATAGCGCTCCCGGCGGATCGACGGCAGAAATCGACGAGCCCACCGCTCAAATCACGACCTTCACTCCCGATCGCATTGGAGTTTACGGGGTTTCACTAACCGTCACAGATGGCGAAGAGACGTGCTCGGAGCGCATCGTTGTCGATGTGCAGGAACCCTTCGTCAACACACCACCCGTCTGTGCTTCAGGACCCGATCAGACCGTTGAGGTCGGCACCTTGGTCGCTCTCGATGGGTCGGCGTCGACCGATGCCGATGGGGACTCTCTATCCTTCGAATGGCGGGTCACTGAAAGACCCGAAGGCTCGACCGCCACCATCACAGACCTGACACTCCCAGTCGCCAGCTTTGTACCGGACGTGGGAGGAACCTATCGGATTCGGGTCACGGTCAACGATGGGACTGACGACTGCCCAGAGCCCGCCGAAATGGTCTTGACCGCCACCGATAACGACCCACCTTCCTGCAACGCCGGTCCCGATCTGGAGGCCACGATTGGCGAAACCATTTCTCTCGATGGGACCGCCACTACGGACCCAGACGGGGACCCTCTTCTGTATCAATGGCTGATTGTTGAACGCCCGGAAGGATCAACGGCCACCCTGACGGATATCACCCTATCGGTAGCCACATTCATACCCGACGTCGCTGGGACGTACAGCATCCGCATTCGTGCGGATGACGGCAGTGAATCCTGCACTGACTTTATGACATTGGTCGTGACAGGAAACACCCCCCCCACTTGCGACGCGGGAGGCGATTTAGCGTCTACGCTGGGAGAAACCGTCACACTCGATGCCAGTGGAACCTTGGATGCGGACGGGGATGCACTGACCTATCAGTGGCGCATCATTGAACGCCCAGAAGGTTCGACGGCGACCATCGATGCCGTCACATTGAAGGTCACCACCTTCAGTCCGGATCTCGGTGGGAGCTATCGGATTCGCGTGACAGCCGATGACGGAACCGAAACATGCCAAGATGAGATGACACTCACCGTGGAAGGAAATTCGGCCCCCGTATGCGATGCAGGTCCCGACGCTGCGATAGAGCTCGGCGAGACAGCAACATTGGATGCAAGCGGCACCACCGATCCAGACGGCGATGCCCTGACCTATCAGTGGCGCGTCATTGAACGTCCAGAAGGTTCGACGGCGACCATCGATGCAGTGACCCTTCGAGTCACCACATTCACGCCCGATGAAGCTGGCGATTACACCATCCGCATCATCGTTGACGATGGCACGGACTCCTGCCGCGAAGAGATGACACTCACCGTAGCTGAGCCGCCCAACACCCCACCCGTGTGTGATTCTGGCCCCGACCAGACTGTGGAGTTGGGGGAAGAGGTAGCCCTCGACGCGAGCGGCACGACCGACCCGGATGGAGACGCCCTCATCTACCAATGGCGAATCATCGAACGACCCGATGGCTCAATCGCCACGATTGACGCGGTCACCCTCAAAAGGACCACCTTCACCCCGGACATACTCGGTGTCTATACGATCCGAATTATCGTCGATGATGGAAGGGATGAATGTCGAGATGACATGACGCTCACAGTCGGCGACGATCCCGGCGGCGATGACACGGGGAGCCCACCCGGTGGCGGTCCCCTGGCGGATGCAGGGCGCGATCAGATTCTATGCAATTCGGGAGCGGTCGAATTGGACGGGACCGACTCCAGCGGCGATGGCCTCGATTACTCGTGGACATTCACAGACCTACCGGACGCATCCACCCTGACCGACGCAGACATCATCGCTTCCGGCAGTTCAACGCCGTCGTTTATCCCCGACGCCGAAGGCCGCTTCGTGATTGAGCTCACAGTGACAGATTCCACCGGAACCGACACGGATAGCGTCGCTGTGACATTGAGCGCTGGCGGCAGCGTCATCACTTTGCACCTGGATGAGGGCTCCGGTGACTTTGCAGAAGATGGAAGCCCAGCGGCCAATGATGGCCTGATCACAAATCCAAGCTGGACGGGCGGTCGATTCTTCGGGGGTTTAGCCTTTGACGGCACCTCGAGCGTGCGTGTCGAAGATGACGATAGCCTGGACTTGGCCGATGATTTCACCATCGACTGGTGGATGCGGACCGATGAGATCGGCGACGGATGGCGCGCGATTCTGACAAAAGGGTCGGCGTACAACTACAGCGTTTGGACATTCGAGAACGAACTGTACTTCTCCGCCGTCACAGAAAGCGGAAGTGATGTCTTTGTAGGAGGCGTGGCATCCACGTTGGGTGACGGTGCGTGGCATCACTATGCAGCGACGGTCGGTGACGGGACCATGAGCGTCTATGAGGATGGTGTTCTGTTGGCGTCAGACTCTCTCTCTTCATTGTTGCTTCCCAACGGCTCTCCCCTCCAAATTGGTCGCCCAGCCGACACCACCGCCGCAGAATATTTTGTGGGAGCCCTCGACGAACTCAACATTCGAAACGGCACGCTAACGGCTGAAGACATCGTCATCTTGGCTGATGCCAGCACTCAAACGTGCACTGGCGCAGAGGATGCCAGCGCCCCGACCGCCAGCATCACCGACCCGTCCGGTACGGCCAGTACAGAGATTGGCTACATCAAGGTAGAAGGGACCGCCTTAGACGAATCGGCCATTGCCTCTGTCTCCGTCAACGGAGCCGCCGCCGCAGCGACCAGCGACAACTACGCGACCTGGGTGGCATACGTCCCCCTTGTCGAGGGCAGCAACACCCTTGTCGCCCAAGTCGAAGATGTCGCCGGCAACATCAACACGAGCGCGAGCAGTGTGTCGGCCACCTACAATAATGTCTGTGGCGACGACACGATTCTCCTGCTCGCCTTCGATGAAGACACTTCCGGCACTGCTATCGATTGGGGTCCAAACGGATCCGATGCTTCCGAGTCGGGCGTGGGAAGGGCAATTGGTCGGTTTGGCAATGCACTCCGCGTGGAGGGAAGTGGCGGCGTATCGGTTGCTCACAACTCCGATTTAGCAGGAGGAGGCCCCGTCACTGTCGAGCTTTGGATGCGGCGTGACGGAGAATCAAGCGACCTAGAGCTCTTAGTGGCCAAGGGAGACCCATCGACCTACGGCATGGCCCTGTTCGGAGACACGCTCATCTTTGGCTTCGACGACGCAGATCTGGCCGAGTACGGAACCGTTGCAACGGGGGTCACTGATGGGGATTGGCACCATGTTGTCGGCGTTTTTGATGGCAGCGAACTCAGTCTTTACATCGACGGTTCACTTGCGTCCTCTACCCCGAGTTTCGGCGGCATCCCCGCAGTCAACACCCAAGATTTAGCCATCGGGTCCTTCTTTGGCCTGGGCGCCGCCCTGAACGGTGAAATCGACCAGTTACGCATCTACTCCGAAGCGCTGAGCACGAGCGAAATCGTGGATCTGTACGCAGAAGGCGAAGCGTGCCCATTGGGTGAGAACCTTGCCCTCGGGGCCATCGCAGAAGCATCATCGACACTCAATCCACTGTTCACTGCGGACAATGCGATCGACAACAACACCGACGAAGAGGCCGAGCTCGATTACACCATGTGGCTCGGCGAAAACGATACTGCGAGTTGGATACAGATCGACTTCGGAAGTGTCGTTGGCGTTTTACGGGTCCGTTGGGCAAACACCCACAACCGTAGCTACTTCAATCGAGCCACAACCGCTTATCGTATCGAAGCATCTGCGACTGGTGCTTTCGGAGAAGAGGCCGTCCCCATTGCCAGCGGCACGGGCACTCTAGAGACTCAATTGCGTTTCCATACTGAAGAAAGCAGTCCCGTCGCCGCCCGTTATCTACGGTTCTACGCCGATGAGTGGGAAGGGTTAGGCCCAGGCATCAACGAAATTCAAGTGTACGGGCTGGAGTGAATATGTTTGGACTCCTTCTCTTTTTATTGAATGGCGTTGCCTTCGCGGACTTGACCGACGATGAGCCCACCACGGCCATCACAGTGGACGCCAAGACGGACCCATATGTGCCATTGACTTCTGGCACATCCGCCACATTCGACACCCCAGGACCGCAAAAGATCATGGTCCAGAGCCGGCGGAGAATGGCAGGCGCGGGTCAGAGGGCAAAGCATGCACCCATCGAGGTTCGAGGTGATGGCAACCCCATCCTGACCATCAAGGTATCGGGCACCGCCATCCCTGATGGACGCATCCATGATCGACTTGAGGGCTTTCCCTCAAAGGATGACCAAACGCTCATCACGGTCCCAGAAGGAGGTCGCCAACTGACCCTCACTGCCCCACCTGGAGGTCCTGATTTCTTTGTCCGAGTGACCTCTCGAGACAATCCTACAAACCTGATTCTACCGGTAGGGATTGCCCCCACACAAGCCGCACCGGCGGTGGCGACCGCTCCTGTCCAAGACGCTCCCCGTTCCGGAGAACAAGACAAAAAGGACAACACAGAATCGAAACCAGAGCCGAAGAAGCGGCAAGCCGCCAGAAACACGGCGCCCCAAAATGAACTCCAGGCGGGTGCCGGGATGGAAATGGGCTTGGGTATCGCGGCGAGAGGCACGCATATGGTCTTCCATCTGGGCGCTACAGGCCGATATCCCATCTACAAAGACCTATTGAGTGTGGGCGGCTCCATCGGCTGGCATCGGATTGGGGTCGAAGCAGAACGGCCAGTCACCCACCCCATCAGTGGTGACATCTCCTATTCAGCCGACTGGCATACCGATATCGTTCCCATCATCGCTCGTGTTTCCGTCCACGTGCCCTACCCTCCCGGCCCGTTGACTCCGATTGCGAGTGCTGGGCTTGGGGCCTTTATCGCAACAAGAACCGATGGCAGCACCTCGACCACTCGGCTTGCCGTTGGACCCGAGTTGGCTGTCGGGGTTGAATTTGGCCTTCCGGTCGGTCTACTTCAAACCACCATTTCCTGGGCGGAGGCTCGAACCCAAATGGGTAATCAAGGAACCGACGGACAAGCCGTTGCCGAAACCCTTGCCACCACCCGCCTGAACCTTGCTTATCTTTACGTCTTTTGATGTCGGGAGATCTCACCATGCGCATCGCCCTATGTTTCACTGTCTTGAGTCTTGTCGGCTGCAAGAACCCCCTCGTGGTCAAAGAATACTTGAACTTGGTCAGCCTATCGCCCGGCCAGGGTGCCACACAGGTAGCCGTCGACACCCAGGTCATCGCCGGGTTTAGCGAGCCCCTGATTGCCAAAAGTGTCGATAGTCAGTCCGCGTACATCACTGACCTCGAAGGCAGCCCGGTCGTTGCCGAGGCGATTTATGAAACCGACGCTCACTGGATCGTCTTGGATCCCGAGAGTGATCTGTTGGCAGACACCACCTATGTGGTCACATTTACCTCCGCGATCCGAGGTAAACATGCAGGCAATTTACTCGCACCTGTTCAGGCTCAATTCACCACTGCGGGAACCAATCCGGCAAACGGACTGCCGACCGCCAACGCCGGCACCGACGCCGAGGTGACCGTCGGTTCGTCGGTTACTATCGACGGAACGGGCTCGTCCGATCCGGAAGGAAACCCCTTGTCGTACGCGTGGAGGCTCGTGTCTGCACCTGCGACGGCGAGCGCAAGCCTTTCGGCCGAGACAGGCCCAGAAACCATACTGACCCCGGATGTTGAGGGGGAATACATTGCCGGCCTCATCGTCAACGACGGCACCCAAGATTCCTCCGAAGACTTCATCGTGATTCGGGCGCTGGGCGAAAGCCCGGATGATTCCCCGACCGACACCGGAGAAGCCAGCGAAACCGACAGTGGCACTGCCGAGTCGGACACAGGCTCCAGCGAAGTGGAGCCTAGCGACACCGGAATTTAGCTTCGCGCGCAAACCCGCCAACCACAAACGGACCTGTCCGAAAATGTGTCTCGGATTTCTACGTCCGGCACTTCTGTTGACATGTCAACAACTTAGCCGACTTAGTTCCGAGGTATTGTTTCTATTTATTTGAAAATACTGCATTTTTTATAAATCACTGGTACAAATAGTCATGCTCAGTTTCTGAGCACAAACGATTCAGAAGGTTGAACAGGTCACTGCGTAGCAGTGTGGAAGCAGGAGTGGATTTATTCCTGGTGTGTGTGGAAGTTGTCTCGGCTTGTCCCATTTCGGACGTGATGAAGGGCAAGCCAAGTTGAAGCTGAGCGTCCGCGCCGTGACCTGTTCTCCCTTCTTAATCGCCTGCCATGACTTCGAGGCAGCCAAATGAGCCTCCCCCCTGCTCGATGGGAAGAAGCCTCTTCCCTGCCCACTTTGAGGATGCCGCAACGCCGAGCCGCGAGCTTGGATCTGCTCCTCTCAATGGTTTGGGGAGCGCGGAACGACGGAGTGAAGGAACCCTTTCGAGCGCGCCTTGCTCACAGCCCTCTCAAGGCGCACTGGGTTTCCACAGAAGATGGGTGGTCGTTACCGCTGTGGCGCTACGCTCCCCGTGGCGATGGGTGCGGCACCCCTCTCGTACTGGCCGGAGACCTTTGTCTCGGACCTCGCAGTATGGACCTCCACGAGGATCGCTCACTCGTTCAATATTTTCATCGTTTAGGGTTCGACGTTTATATATTCGGACATAGAGCTGGCCCCAAAGCCATCCCCCCACAGCACCAGACCTCTATCGATTTCGATAGCATCGTCAGGCATGACGTCCCGGCGGCAATAAAAACAGTACGGTCGTTTTCGCAGACACGTCGCATCCACTGGGTGGGTCACGGTTTTGGTGGGCAATGCCTCGTCGGCCACTTGGCTCAAGATGGCGGGGACGACATTGGCGCCGGAGCTCTATTGTCCAGTGCCGTCCATTTCGAGCCCTACAGGGCCACGATCCGACGTGTAGCGGCGATCGCTGAACGCCTTCCCCAGGCTTGGCGAATACCCACACAGCGCATTCAAGAAATACTCACCGTGACATCCAAGGCTAAAGACCTATCGAATGTGACTCTACGCATGGAGGGGCCATTGGCTCGGGCCATGCTCATGGATGCCACCACCGATCTTTCAGTCGGCCTCATCCAGCAAATCAATAGCTGGCATAAGACGGGGCACCTCACGGATAGAACCAACCGATTCGATTACCTCGAAGGGCTTTCCGGCCGAGATGCTCGCCTTCTGGTGGTCGGCTCCCCAAGTGACCAATTCTGTAGCCCGGATGCCGCAAAGCCGGTCTTCGACAAGCTCGCGAAAGGGTCTGGAAGATGGTTGCTCCTTCCGGAGGGCTGGGCCCACCTGGACCTCATCGCAGGCGCCGATGCCCCCCGCACACTATTCCCAAAAGTGGCAGATTGGCTCCAGAAGCACAATGGTCGCTGCTGGACGGACTCGTAGCGGATAAGGGGTTCCCCTGGAGACCCCATGGCATCCAAGAATAAGCATCTCATCCTATGGCTCGTCGGATTTCTGATAGTAATTTGCTCGGTGACAACCGTCAGCATCATCCTATTGATGGATTCTGGGCCGATTGCGATCCAGTCTGACAGTCGCTGGCTGCACCTACGCCTGAATAGCCGCATGACAGAAGCACCCGGCAACGAAGGCCTGGTCATGGACCCCGCAGATCTTCCACCTCTGAGCAGTGAAGTGGTAGCGGGTCTACACAATGCAGCGCAAGACGAACACATACACGCCGTTCTCGTAGAGATCGATGGGCTCAATGTGGGATGGGCACAAGCCGAATCCTTGCGCTCTGCCTTGCGCAAGGTAGTGGCCGCCGAAAAACCATGTACCGTGTGGTCTGAAGCCTACGACATGAAGAGTTTCTACGTGGCGAGTGCCTGCGACACCCTCGCCATCGCCCCCGAAGGACTACCTCTCGTCAACGGGATGAACGTGTCCCAGAGTTACTTCGCAGGCACTCTCGAAATGCTCGGGGTGCGCGCCAATTTTGAACATGTCGGGGACTTCAAGAGCGCCGTCGAGCCCTACGAGAGGACCGAACCATCTGAAGCCGCCGCTGAGGCGACCAATGCATTGTTGGACTCGCTCTACAACCACATCACGGAAGAAATTGCGGTGGACCGCGGCCTTGAACACGCAGAGATCATCGCCCTCATCGATGATCCACCCATCACCGCACGATCGGCCGTCGAGCGAGGCCTGTTGGACGAAAGGATCTATCGGGACGACCTCATTGAACGACTAAACGAAGCCGGTGACCGCCTGAAAGGCGCTCAATATTTATCCGACGACCTTTCCTCCTGGGGTGGCAAAGGTGTCGTTGCTGTCGTGCATGCTGAGGGGCCCATCGTGTCTGGAAAGGGAGGGCCTGACGTTTTCGGTGACAGTGTGGTCGGGTCACGAACGGTCGTCAAAATTCTCGGCGACTTGGAAGAAGACTCATCGGTAGATGCGGTCGTACTCCGAGTCAATAGCCCAGGTGGGAGCGGTATGGCGAGCGACGACATCTGGCATGCCGTCGAAGCCTTAAAGAAAACCAAGCCCGTAGTCGCCAGCATGGGCGATTACGCAGCCAGCGGCGGCTACTACATCGCGATGGGTACCGATCGCATTTTTGCCGAACCGACCACCATCACCGGTTCCATTGGCGTTTTTGGCGGCAAAATGAACCTGGCGGGCCTCCTGGAAAAAGCAGGCATGAGTCAATACGAGTTCTCCCGAGGTGCACGGTCCGATCTACTGTCTAATGTCGAGGATTTCGACCCCGAAGACCGGCAGCTATTTCGGGCCTTTCTAGCGTCTTTTTATGAGACCTTTGTGACCAAGGCAGCGGAGGGGCGCGGCATGACCTTCGAAGACCTCCATGAGGTCGCACAGGGTCGGGTCTGGACCGGCAAACAAGCCCTGGAGCGAAACCTTGTAGACGAACTGGGAGGCCTCTCCCAAGCCGTCGATAGTGCTGCCGAACTCGCCGGCTTGTCGACCTACCAGATCGATCGCCTACCCAAACGCTTAGGCTTTATGGACCAACTGTTTGAAGAGATGATGAACCCAGAAGTCGACACCATCTCGCTCGGCTTCCCGGGTCTTCCAATGCAAGCACAAAGTAGTTTAAAAACGCTCTTTCTGTTGGACCAAATCCTGGCAGACGGGAGCCCAGCAGCCATGCTTCCAGGGCAGCTCGTTATAGAGTGATATCGCCTGTATAGACCGTCTTCACGATCATCTGGCCGACCAACATTCCGCTTCCCAACGGGTTCAAGCCAAGCAGGTCGGCTTCCGTCGAGGCCACCAGCCCAATCACGCCCACTGCGTACAATCGGTCCGCGGCAAATACAGATCCTGGAATCGAAATCTGGAGATTGTCGGGGTCTTTAGGCTGCTCGATGTCGTAATCCGATTCAAACACGATTGGATCAGACCCATCACCGGCCACCGCGGACAAGACGTCCACCACAATCACAAAGCCATTATCGAATGGGGTTTCATTGGGAGCATTCGTGATCCGTACGTCAATCCCAATTCCGGGCGTATGGTCCTGCTGAATGTTCACCACGGGTCCAGCGGGCAACTCCATCGAAATACTGCCTCGCTCCCCTCCGTAATCCACTTCCAGTTTCACCTCGTCATCCACGAGATATTCCAGTCCATCTCCACCATCAGCAAACCAACCCGAACCTTCCTGGACCAGCTGAACGCCCACCGGGCGCCGATCTGAAATCACGGAGACGCTGGCACCATCTACGACTTGCACACCACTTGTACCGGTTCGCTGCACCCAAGCCTGAGCACGCGCACCGATATCGAGGATCGTCCCATTCGTATCGATGCTACTGGGAAGGCCGACAGGAGGCTCAATACCGTAGATGAGCCCTTGCATCGTCACCGGGTCTTCAAGAAGCTCCCGTGCCTCTTCGATGGCCCCAAAAAGCTTGCAGCCGGAAAAGACGACACCGCTCAACAACACGACCAAATACCGCATAGAGAACACTCCTACCGACCAACGGTGTACCATACAATCCGCACCAAAGACCATAAACGTTTGACATGAGCCTGGAGTTGGAATAGCTACCGGCCTCTTCATCTACTAGGAGCCGACCATGGCTAGCCGTACACAAGAAACCCGATATAAGCGCGGATTACGTCGTAAGAACGCCGGTAAAGACACCAAGCGAGCACGCCGTCGCGGTACCACACCCAGCTTTCCAGTTCACACTGAAGCTGCGGACAAGAACGCTCCAAACCAAGCTAAAAAGAAAGACGCTTAGGTAATACCGAAAAACTGGCTCGCATTGGTCCATGAGGCCTCAGCGACAGTCTCGGTGCTCATCTCTCGAAGACTAGCGATCTTTTCGGCGACCAGCCCCACTCGGGCTGGTTCGTTGCGTTTACCCCTATATGGAACAGGGGTGAGAAAAGGGCTATCGGTCTCGATGAAAAACCGATCCATGGGGACTTCGGTTGCCACTTCGCGCATGGATTGAGCGTTCTTGAACGTCACAATGCCTGGGATGGAAACGTAGCCACCCCGCTCTACGATGGCTTCCATGGTAGTCACATCACCCGTGAAACAGTGGTAAACCACACCTCGGCCCGCCCACGCACCTTCTTCGTCGAGGATGGCCATCGTTTCGCCATCACTGTCTCGGTCGTGAATAATGATCGGTTTTTCCAGAGATAATGACGCCTGGATTTGACGCCGAAAGATGTCTCGCTGGATGTCGCGGGGGGAATTGTCGTAGTGAAAGTCCAGTCCCATTTCACCAATAGCCACCACTTTCGAATGTCTGGCTAAACTCATCAACTGTTCCCACCGCTCGGGAGTCCATTGGTCGGCGTCATGAGGGTGGAGCCCCACCGAGGCCCATACATCATCATGACGTTCGGCGACAGCTATGGCTCTTTCGGCCGAGTCAAACCCATATCCAGAGCCGATGGAGAGCATGCGCGCCACACCCGCATCTCGGGCGCGCTGAACCGCAGCATCCACACCTTCCACGCCATCGAAGGCATCCACATCCAAATGACAATGAGAATCAAACAGCTTCACGCCCGCCTCCATGATGCAGCACACTCGCAAGCCGAGCCAACAGCGCATCCATAACCAAACGGCCGCTCACAAATCGGTCCAAGCGATCACGCGCTTCTGAAAGGGCATCTGCCAGACCGGCGACCGATGCCGGCTCAAGGGCGCGAGCCCAAACCTCCACAACATCAGGTATGTCCTTGTTATAGAACACTTTTCCGCCCGATCGCACAGACAGCCCATCACGTAAAAGCGTGGCCAACGCATCCAATGTGTCTTCCACGGATGCAGCCCATTTTGAACGTTCACCTCGACACAGGGTTTCGGCAAACTTGAGTCGAGCGGCGGTGTCCCCCTGCAATGCATCCAAAAGATTGTCTCGGGAATTCCGCCAGCCCAAGCTTCCGGTCAAATCCAGACTCAGAGCGCGTCCGGGACACCCTTCGGCCGCAGCGGCCACCAAGTCCGGTTGCTCAATTCCCCGCCCCTCAAGCCATGTACGGAGTTCGTCTGTCGCCACCGGTGCAAATCGGATGCGTTGCGAACGAGAACGAACCGTCAACAACAATGCAGCGGGGGCACCCGTGATCAAAATGAAATGGGTCAACTCCGGAGGATCTTCAAAGGTCTTCAACAAAGCATTCGCAGCTTCCGGCGTCATCGCGTCGGCCGGGTCGATGATCACAAACCGTTTGCGGGCATGAAATGGCTTTACAGTGAGCTGGCTAATGACCGATCGGGCCTGCGCCACACTGATAATCGATGCCGTTTTTGAAGCGTCCAGTCCGACAGTCAACACGTCGGGATGATTGCCTTTCGGGATTTGGCGACACGACCAACATCCCCCACACGGCCTCTGAGACGGCGTTTCGGCCTCACAATTAGCGACGGTGGCCAACCATATTGCTGTCGTCGCCTTGCCGAGGCCTGGCGGCCCCTCAAACAGCAGACATGGGTGCAAACGGTCCCCTTCCACCAGACTGCGCAAACGATCGCGTGTATTCGTATTTCCGATGAATTCACTGGCCATATTCCTATCTATCCGCGGATTAGCGGGGTTGCAGGTCCAAACGAAGCATCGCCGTCGGAAGTTCCCGATCCTGCGCCCATTCTACAGACAGTGAGGCTCGCAAGCAGTTGCATCCTGAATCCCATTCAAGACTTGGACCGTGGTGCAATAAACGCCCGGTATAAACATCCACCAGGCCACTCCAACCCGGCCGCCAACCCGGGAGAGTCAAGACCGACGCACCGACCCCACCCTGGAGGATATCGCCGCCCCGCACAGCACCGATCCGAACCGACTTCGCTTCATCTTCATACCCGAGGTATCCGCCCTGAAGATCTCTATCAGCGGTCAGAGATCCGCTATATCCATCGTGATCAATACGAATTTCAGTCGATGGTTCCCAACGCTGACGGCTGCGCAACATTGCTCCCGAAAAACGCAATGGCACCCCTTTGGCCGTCACCACAGTGGTCCGATGCACCGGCCCCACAGCCCACGGGGGCCGACGCTTCGCCCAGCCGAGAGGGTCGTCTAAGCGACCTTTTTTAAGATTTCCCCATACCTCAAGCCCAGTCTGGTTGATTTGCCGAGCTTTCCCCCACTCGCTCCATGTCGGTAGAAAAACGCCTCCAACACCGCCCGCTCGAGCGTAAGGGGCACCCCTCGACATCTGGACCGACTCGACTTCCAGGCGCGCTTCAGTATCGAAGATAGAGACGCTACGGCCCACAGAGACATGAAGCCCCGACCCCCCTCTGTGCTGAGTCGTCATCCCCTGCCGAACCGTATCGAGCCGCGCATAGCCTCCGACACTCGCATCACCCAATCGCAGCCCATCCATTTCCAAGACCGCGCCTATCGGCCGGTCCACATCACCCACATCAAACGTATCGGATTCAAGCCGAAATGGACCCGCTCCTGCAACCAGGAGTCGTTCTTCAAAAGCATGAACGCGGCCAAGATATGAGCTGCCGTAATCGTTTCGGACACGCGCATCCGAAACCCAGCTCGCATCCATCGCTACTCGGATTTCTCCGTCATCACGGCCCCCCGCAACATCGGCTTGTCCTCGAGTGGTCCCATGAACTCCTTCTTGAGCGACCGCCATTTGGGCTTCGCCCAGTTGGCCATCGAGTTCGACCCGCTGGCGGGCTCCCTTGTGGGTCCACGCCTCCGGCGTCAACACGACCTGCCCCTCTTCACCCATAGGCAGCCAAAGAGGTTGACCGATCACGCCCCCCTCTTCACCGAATCGGAATTCAGGAAATAGCAATCGCGGCGCTCTCGGATCTAATGGAAGCCGCAGCCAAGGGATAGGTAAAACCGGAAGATCACATACCCGGAGAACCCCCTTCTTCAAAACCAAGTGTTCACCCAGCACACCCTCCGCCTTTTGCGCTGAGAGGGACCACGGTGCAACCTCACACTCACACGGGGTCCACCATAAATCACGCCCCTCAAACTGGAACTGCCCCGACGGTGTCTCCCGAATTTTCAGAGACTCGGAACGGAAACGGTGAGCATCCCATCGGAGTCGCACTTCTCCGTCCGCCGAAAGCTCGTCGGGCTTCACCGTCAGGCTATCCGCGCGTAGCTCCTCACCTTCAGCCCGAGCCACAGTGACTATGGCGGCCATAAAAAACCAAGCCAGGGCCCGATGAATCACTGGTCGCGAACCAACTCCCGCACAGCGCCGGCAAGAAAAACGCTTCCGGCAACAATGACCATTCCGCCCTCATCCTGAGCCAAACCCAGGGCTTGCTCAATGGGGCCGGCCGGCAACACCGGTATTTTGACGTCCACCAGTTTTTTGGCAAGAACGCCCGCTGGGGTCGCTCTCGGGTGACTGCAATGGGTCGTCAACACCCGGTCCACCTGCCCGGCCAAAGGCCCCAGCATGGCCCGAGGGTCTTTGTCTTCGCTCGCCCCGAGCAACAATGTCCGTGGCTGTTCGCGCGGCATCGTTCGAAGATGGGACGCCAACGAAGATGCGCCTTCAACATTATGGGCGCAATCCACCAGTAGGCTCGATGTCAGCAACTCTAATCGGCCCGGATGGTAAACCTCAGCCAATCCAGCCAGGACATGCGACCAGTCCGGAATCGGAAACCGATCATTCAAGCTGGCCATCACGGTCAAAGCCACACCCGCATTCAACACTTGGTGGTCTCCCGTCAGGCCGACTCGAACTCCGGGTTCACTGCGCCCATCAAAAGCCCAACTGAATAGACCGTCTCGACCTAAATCCACCCGCCAATCCTCATCGTGCGCCACCAGCTTCGCATTGCGCTCATGGGCAATCGCTCGAATGACTCGAAGAGCATCCGCACTCATGGCTCCAGTCACGACCGGCCGACCGGTCTTAATAATTCCCGCCTTCTCACCCGCGATGGCCGAGATATCGTGGCCGAGCTGATCGACATGGTCCAGGCCCACACTGGTGATCGCCGTGATGACCGGGTCGACCACATTGGTCGCATCCAACCGCCCGCCCATTCCGACTTCAACCACGATGACATCCAGGTCATTGTTGGCGAAATGCACGAACGCAGCCGCGGTCATCAGCTCAAAATAGGTCAAAACACGATCGATGGGGACAAAACCATCCAGACCGGCAGCCCACCGTTGCCGGGCACCGTCGATCCCCTTTAGAAGCGCATTGAGATCAGCATCGGAGATCGGACGCCCATCGACATGAATTCGTTCATTCACATGCTGAAGATGGGGACTAGTGTATTCACCGACCCGGTAGCCGCCGGAACGTAGCATCGATCCAATCAACCGGACGGTACTCCCTTTGCCATTCGTGCCGGCGACATGAATCACGGGAACGGCCTTATGCGGAGAGCCCAAGGATTCCAGAAAGTGTCGCATCCGATCCAGGCCCATCCGCATCCCAAATCGGGCGAGCGTCGACAATGTGGGGTGGTCCCTCACACAGGATCCATCAGCAAGCGTAGACAGCGCGCGATCATCGGTTTCATCTCGGAACGATCGACAATCCGATCCAGCATCCCGTGCTCTAGGAGATATTCACTGGTCTGAAATCCTTCAGGTAGAGCCTGACCAATCGTCTGTTCGATGACGCGAGGACCGGCAAAACCAATCAACGCATTCGGTTCAGCAAGAATGAGGTCGCCCAGCATAGCGAAGCTCGCTGCCACACCTCCCGTGGTGGGATGAGTGAGGACTGAAATATACGGCTGCTTGGCCTCATCTCGAAGCCGAGCCAACGCAGCGCAAGTCTTCGCCATTTGCATCAAGCTCAAGACGCCTTCCTGCATTCGCGCCCCTCCGGAAGCGCTGATGACGATCGCGGGCTGACCCAATTCCGTGGCCCGTTCAAATAGTCGGGTGATGATTTCGCCCACGACGGACCCCATGGATCCGCCCATAAAGGCAAAATTGAATGTACCAATCTGGACGGCGATGCCTTCAATGGTGGCGGAGCCAGCGATAAAGGCGTCATTTTCGCCCGTCTTCCCCTGGCTGGCCTCGATCCGGTCCGAATACTTTTTTGAATCGACAAATTCCAGTGGGTCCGCGGGCGCCAAATCCTCGTCATGCCGCCGAAATGAACCCTCGTCGATCAAACTCAATAGCCGAGCCAAACTGTCGAATTTCAGGTGGTGGCCGCAATGCGGACAACATTGAAGCGTCTGGTCAAGGTCCTCTTTCTGAAGCACAGAATTACACGCAGGGCACTGATTCCATAGCGCCTTGACCTTGTCTACATCCGTAGGACGAGGCCCGGCCTTTGGCTCCGGAGGTGACTGCTCAAACCAGCGGCGTTCATTCGACATCGCTCAAACAACCTTCATCTTGGGCCAGATTAGCCCCGATGGCTCATAAGGGCCAATGAGAACTCGCACCAAGCGCCTCTACAATGACAGAATGCAACACCGGGCGTAATGCCCTAAATGCCGCATAGCGAGGATGAATTGGCGCATCTGGCACCGCGCCACCTTCAATTTCTGGGTGCACTCGATTTGAACAAAAAGCGACAACAATGTCCTGTCGGGGGGCGAGCCAAAGGCTACATCCCGTGAACGCGAGATGCCCAACACCATTCTTGGGCCACATCGGGCCAGCCGATCCACCTTCACTGACCCCATCCCATCCCAAATGATGGCTTCCCACAGCTTGTGCCGAAAAGAACCGCTGAACGACACTCGGCGAGAGCCCTTCCCGAGTTTCTCCCCGATAGGCACGCAGTTGCCAGGCCGCCGCATCCGCCACGGCACCAACCGACCCAAAAAGCCCTGCATGAGCGGATACCCCACCCATCAGCCAAGCATTTAGGTCATGCACTTCGCCCACTACGACTCGCTCACGATACGGGCAATCCTCTGTCGCGGCGGCCTCAGCCCAACCCCATCGGAGGTCCACGCCCGATGGGGCGCGAACATACCGCTCGAACAACGCATCCAAACGGTCGCCGCCAATCGTCTCCAGAAGAGCAGCCAGCGTCATGAAGCCCAGGTCTGAATAGACATAGGTAGACCCTGGTGAGCCCACCGGAACCGCTTGCATCGCCACTTTGAAAATCTTTTGCCGCGCTATCTCGGTTTGAGCCTCGTCTTTCGAAACCGCTTCCTGCATGGGTTGCCAAGCTGGAAGTCCGCTCGTATGCGTCAGCAAGTGGGCGGCAGTTAAGCCCTTTGGTGCATCTGGTAGAGCCCGCTGTATCGGCGCGTCGAGGTCCAGGTCACCCGCTGCCACCATCGCCATAGCAATCGGAGTCGTTGCCAAGACCTTGGTGAGGCTCGCAAGATCCCAAACCGTATCTCGAGTGACGTCCCGCATTCGAGGCCGGATTTCTGCCTGGCCCACCGAAAACTCGTGCAGACGCTGGGTCGAGTTCCGAATCGAAACACTCGCGCCCGGAAATACTCCGGACTGCACTGCCTCACTCAGCAGTGCGTCCACTGCAGAAAAATCTATATGTCCGATGTCCACATCAGCCCGTTGGCTTGCAGTCGAGCATGTGCTCCCACTCGCCAGGGGAAATTCGTAGGACCGTGGCCCACCGGCATCCCGGCAACAACGGGAATGTTGAGTGGACTCAAGCGCTCGCGGAGAATGTCCCCGAGAGACCATCCGGCGTCATTCGGTGCTTCACACCCATAAAAGGTACCCAGAGCGATTCCCCGGACTCCATCAAAAGTGCCGGATCCCATCAACTGCGTGATCATCCGGTCCACTCGATACGGCGCCTCTCCCACATCTTCAAGAAGCAGGATCTTGTCCTTGGCCATCAGTGCCCATTCTGTGCCCGCAAGACTCGTCAGAACACACAAGTTTCCGCCGACGACTTCGCCCTCAACCGGTTCTGTATGCCCACAGAGGCGCTTTCCAGGAAAGCTCTTAATCGTCCCACTCGACATCCAGTGCCGAAGTGTCCGCCGTGTCCCTTCATCCACATGATCAGACAGCGAGTGAATCACAGGCGCATGAATTGGCCTGCCCACACCTTTGGCGACCATGGCCGAAAACAATGCTGTAGCATCAGAAAATCCGATCACGGGCCGGTCATCCACAGCACTCCAGTCCAGCTGGTCAAGCACCTGGACCGTGCCGTAGCCGCCTCGAGCGAACCACACTGCATCGATGTCCGGATCCGTAAAGGCCCAATTCAAATCCGCCGCACGCTGTTCGCTGGTTCCAGCAAAGTAGCGATGCGCCGCATCCAGATTTGGACCAGGCACCAGCACATACTCCCACTCGGAGAGGATTTGCATGCCTCGGTTCAGACGTTTTTTGTCGAATCGCCCCGCTGGAGCGATCACCGCAATTCGTGCACCCTGTTTTAACATGGCGGGATGCTAACCTCATAGCGTGCGTATGTTCACCCTGGTTTTCTTGATCGTTGCTTGCTCGGCACCGAATTTGGCTCCTCAAACCGACTTGGCTGGGGCGCAGCCTGTTGCGGACGGGCCTTTGATTGAAGACCAGTCCAACGGTTTTCCCGCTTCAGCCTGGACAGCCGCAGTCCCATTGACCATCGTGGCACCCGGTGGTGAAAATTTAGCAGTTCTCGACAAATTGGGTGTTCGCGTGGAAGTGCTTCAAGTGCGAGAGGGGCGAATTCTGGTCAATTGCACCGGTTGCACAGGTACCGCGAAGGGAGCTGAAGGCTGGATGCCCAAAGGCGTGCTTTGGGGCGCGCTACCTTCTCCAGAAAACACGGAACCCACCACGAAGGACCCCCTCTCTTTGGCGCTCAAACTGCGGGCCCAATGGGCAAGCGGAAGCGGTCTACCCGAAGGTGCAGACCCCAATGCCTACTGTGCATCGATTGATCAGGGCTGGACGATCGAGGATAGCCAAGCGGTCGTGACGCATCAAAACGGTGAAATCAAGCTACAACGTGCCGGTTCAGACTGGAGCCTCACACGTCTTGATCCCCCTCCCCCTCCTCAGTCTGGAAGTTGCGGTTAGATTCACTCCAATGGAACGCCGCCTATACAGCGTATTGGGAAACAGTCAGAAACTCGATGGCGGAGCCATGTTCGGCAATGCGCCGAAGGCGCTCTGGGAACGCTGGGTGTCCGCAGACGATCGGAATCGTATCGATCTCGCATGCCGAACGTTGCTCGTGCGTGAACCCAATCGGCTGCTTCTCTTTGAGACTGGAATCGGCGCCTTTTTCGAACCGAAGCTACGCGATCGATTTGGAGTAATGGACTCGAACCACATCTTGCTCGACAACCTAAAGACCTTGGGCGTTCAGCACGAAGACGTCGACGTCGTGGTGTTATCGCATCTGCATTTTGACCATGCGGGTGGACTCTTGAGTGCGTACCAAGAAAACGAACCCTTGCGTCTGCTCTTTCCAAACGCCCATTTCATTGTCAGCGAGACGGCCTTTGACCGAGCGATCAGGCCCCACCCTAGAGACAAGGCAAGCTTTATACCCACATTGAACGACCAGTTGAGCCAAAGTGGACGGTTAGAATTGGTCTCTGGCCCGAACAGCGAGCTCCTGGGAGACGGCTACCGTTTTCACTTTTCAGATGGCCATACACCTGGAATGATGTTGACTGAAATTGCTGGAGAACACGGCCCTGTCGTATTTGCCGCCGATCTGATCCCCGGCCGGGCATGGGTACATCGGTCCATCACTATGGGCTACGATCGGTTCCCAGAAAAACTCATCGACGAAAAAGAAGTCCTTCTCAAGGATCTGGCCGACCGAAATGGCCGTTTGTTTTTTACTCACGATCCTTCCACAGCCCTTGCTCGAGTCACGATGGATGAGCATGGTCGGTTCGGATCCACCAGCACTCAAGGCACCCTCGATGGATTGGTCGCCTGATGGATCTCACCGACCTTTTCAAGGAACTGGGTGTCCGAGTCGATGAGGACTTACCTCCGGCGGTGATGAAACGCATCAGCGTCGATCTCGAGGCCTACCACCTTGAACTCGCCGACAGGGGCTATCGATACGATCTCAGAGGCAGCCAAAGCAGACCGAACGCCATCGAACTCGCACGCTCGGCCGAATACGCCATCAACAGTTCCGTCCGTTCAGCAGGAATGCTTGGGGCCGCCAGTGGTATCGCCGGCATGTTTGGGGTCCCTCCAGAAGCCTTGGCTCGGATTGTCCAAACGTATCGGCTGGCCCAACGCATTGCGATCATCTACGGCCACGACCCCGACTCGGACAGAGGTGGAATGCATGTGCGTCGAGCGATGTCAGCCGCGTGGGGTTTTGAACTCCCCGAACAGGCCAATGTCGATCTGAAACTTTCAGACTTTCGGGGGGTCATGAGAGCAGGCCTACCGGCACTACACGATGGCTCTGCCTGGATGGCCCGAACGCTCACAAAGACTGCCACCGCGGCTGTCGGCCGACGCGTATCTCGGTGGGTTCCCGGATTTGGTGCGGGGATGGCATTGGTCCAAGCTCGGCGCCTTGCGCGCGAACAAGGGAATCGAATTCACCAGTCCATTCTGAGTAATTGGACGAGTCCGACTGCTTCATCCTTCGAAGATGCAGTCGAGATCACCGCCTGATCGGTTAAGCCATGGGCATGTCGATCCTCGAACGCGCCAAAAACCTATCCACCTGGCCACCCCCAAGGGTGGGCACGCCATGCCACGCCATCTCGCTCACTGCAGATGAGGGAACCTGGGTGAAGCTATCCGACTTCCAGGGTCACCTGAACGTCGTGTTTGTCGTCTTCGACACCTTGGCGAATCCCGAAACCGATGCGTGGCTGAAGTCCTGGAACGAACTGGTCGCTCCTTTCGAGTCGTTGGAAACCGTGATCTTCGGGATCAATACCGCCAGGACCGATGAACTGAGACGGTATCGCGAAAAGCTCTCTCTGGACTTCCACCTTCTATACGATCCCCTCGCCATCGAATGTCGAGCACTCCGATGCTCATCCCGGTTTGCACCCACCTGCAAACCGACAGTCATTGGTGTGGACAAGGACGGCAACGTTGCCTTTAGCGAGAGAGGCCACGCCAACCCATCGGCAGTGCTCAAGCTATTTTCCGATATCGAAGGCCGTGCGGCCGTAGGTGTAGAAGCCGATCCCACTGAACCGGCCGAAAACTCCGCCGCGCCAGAAGCGGGGCCGGGGCCAGAACCGGTACGCAATATCGATTCAGACAAGGCAGAAACGCTGATTAAAGAAAAGGCCGGCGGATACCTGCTGGTCGATGTGCGGACACAGTCCGAATATGAAGCCGATCACAGCCCTCATGCCGTACACATTCCCATCGATGAGCTTCCGCAACGCCATGCTGAGCTCAAGCAAACCAAACGGATCATTTGCGTATGCCAAGCAGGAGGCCGTTCAGCAGCAGCAGCGGAGTTCCTCACAAGCATCGGCAGCACAGAAATCTACAATGTCGAGGGTGGAATGAGCGCCTGGTCCGGCGAACGCGTTACGGGAGGACAGTTGCAGTCCTGAGGCATTTTCTTCCCACCTTGGGGGTTTCCCTCCCCGAATGCTGATGCTGCCAAAACGGAGTCGACATGAATCCTGCTGCCCCTGTTTCAATGCCCATCTATCTGGCCGCAGTCGCGCAAACAGAGCCGTCGATAGAATCGCCCGGCATCGTCGAACTGATGATGTCTGCAGACGCGGTGGTCCAATTGGTGCTGGTAGTGCTGTTGGCCATGTCGATCATTTGCTGGGTCATCATATTCAACAAGGCCAAGCTTTTACGTAGCTCGGCTCAAAATACCGAGACCTTTTTGGATCTTTTTTGGCGCAGCCAGCGGCTCGATCAGGTTTACGATCAAGCGAACCGAATGGAACACTCCCCCGTCGCCGCTGTATTCAAGGCCGGCTACATCGAACTCTCAAAGCTGACCAAAGCGAAACAGGGTGAGAACACCGGTCTTCTCGACGGTGAAGAAAACCTGAGCCGTGCCTTACGTAAAGCCGCCCGAGTCGAGCGGAACAATCTCGAACGCATGACGACATTTTTAGCCACCACAGGCTCTACGGCACCGTTCATTGGTCTTTTTGGAACCGTATGGGGGATTCTCCTGGCCTTTCAGAAGATCGGCGCCACAGGCCAAGCCAGTCTCGCGGTCGTAGGGCCAGACATCGCTCACGCCCTCATCGCGACCGCCATCGGATTGGCAGCCGCCATTCCTGCCGTCATGGCCTACAACTATTTCAACAGACGTATCAATGTTCTTGAAGACGAAATGGGGAACTTCTCCAGCGACTTTTTGAACATCGTCAAACGTCACTTCCGGAGCGCATAGCTTATGGGCATGTCCAGCCCAGATGGCGGGAACGGCCGCGGAATGATGTCCGAGATTAACGTCACGCCCTTTGTGGACGTCATGCTGGTTCTTTTGATCATCTTCATGGTCACCGCCCCTCTGATGACCACTGGAATGAAGGTGGAGTTGCCTCGAGCGGATGCGCCCCCACTCCCCTCTGCTGAGAAGCAAATGATCCTTAGCGTGACGGCCTCAGGAGAATACTTCATCAACAAGCACAGCTTCAAAATCGATGAACTCGAACCCAAGCTCAAAGCCATTATCAAGGCCAATCCAGACCAAGAAATCTTCTTACAAGCGGATGCAGAGGTTCCCTACGAAAAGGTGGCGCAACTGGTGGCACTGTGCACCCAAGTGGGCATCCCACGCATGGGCCTTGTGACTCAACCGAAGGGGACCAAATAGTTGCAAACCACGTTGGACAACGCCAATACGTTTCGGCCGACATGGGAAATCGGTGCCAGCGTCGGCGTTCACCTTTTTGTGGCCGGTATTTTGATGGTAGGAAACCTGGGAGGAAGCGACGCGCCTCTATTCAATCCTGATGACGTCATGACCGTTCAGGCGGTAGCCCTTCCCAAAGCCAATCGACGCATGCCCGACCGTCCCACACGGACTCCGGATCCTCCCAAGGGAGACGATATGGCGGCCAAGGCGACTCCGCCGCCGCCCACGGCAAGCGATATGGCGCTCCGAAAAAAGACTGCGAAGAAGAAGAAAGGCCGAACGGATCGAACGTCTGCACGTGAAGACCTCCTGAACAAGCTCAAACGTGAAGCGCTGTTGAAGGATGCCACAGCAGCCATTGGGGCAAAAGATCGAGTCCAAACCGATAAAGACGGTGTCGATCCTAAAGATGCCATCATCGGCCCCATTGGTGCGGGCCGAATGGACCCAGAACTCGCTCGCTATGTCTCAAAATGTCGCGACCGCATCCTGCCCAATTGGAAACCGCTGCCCGCAATTCTAGCGGCTCACCCCGAGTACAAAGTCGTCGTCTCTGTTTCGGTAGGCCAAACTGGTCAACTGGGAAAACCCAAGATCATCAAGACCTCTTCCGACACCTCTTTCGATCGATCGGCTATTAGCGCCGTCGTCCGAACTGCTCGCTTCCCTCCACCTCCTCCCCGCTATGCACCCTCTGCGGCCAAAGGCGTCATGATCACGCTTTCTGCCGCTGACTTGAGATAAACCTCCAATGAACCGTCTTTTATTCACTTTAGCCATGGTTTCGCTATGGCTCATCCCTTGTGCCGCCCAGGCCACCAATGCCATCCACATTTACGTCGGCGCCCCGGGGAGAAATAAAGTACCGATTGCACTGCCCCTATCGGCATCCACACACCCGAAGAGCGCGGAGTTTTACGAGGTCGTCAGCAGAGACTTAGCGCTCTCCGGCTGGTTTGATGTGCTCGACCCCGCAGCCTTTGTCGAGCCCCCTGGCACAGGGATTCGACCCGGACAATTCAAATTTGAGGATTGGGATGTTCCAGGAGCCGTGGCCCTCGCAAAGATGAATCTTGAGGCTCGAGGAACGGATCAATTGCGAGCCGAGGTCTGGGTTTACGACGTCCCAGGCCGCCGCCGATTAGGCGCGACTGCATTGACGGTACACGCTTCATCTTGGCGTTCACTCGCTCACCGTTTGGCCAACGAAATTATTTTTCAGATCACCGGACAAAAAGGCCCATTCAATACTCGCTTTACCTATGCGACAAAAACGAAGACAGGCAAAGAAATCGGTATTGTCGACTTCGACGGCCACGGACAACGTGGGATTACCTCCAACGGATCCATCAACCTCAAACCCATCTGGAATGCTCACGGGTCGGCCATTTCCTTCACAAGCTATCGTGAAGGCAATCCCGACCTCTATGTCGCAGACCTCGTCGAAGGGAAGATTCGAAGACTGTCCAATAGGCTAGGCATCAACATTGGTGGTGTCTGGAGCCCGGACAATAGCCTCATGGCTCTGACGCTAGCGCCAGACGGAAACCCAGACATCTACGTTATCGACCCTGTTTCTGGCCAAAAGGTTCGGCGCTTAACGACCGCTCCAGGTATCGATGTGGCTCCGACCTGGTCACCCGACGGGGCCCGATTAGCCTTTGTGTCCGAACGTTCCGGTGGTGCTCAGATCTACAGCATGAGCAACGATGGAACCGACGTTCAACGGGTCACCTATCAAGGTGGCTTCAACACCGATCCCGTCTGGTCACCCCGAGGTGACAGAATCGCATTTGTGGGCCGTAACGAAGGTCGGTTCGATATCTTCGTAGTCAATACCGATGGCACCGGGATGATGCGAATCACTCAAGACATGCGTGATAACGAAGACCCATCCTGGAGTCCGGATGGAAACTACATCGCATTCTCGTCAACGAGGACGGGACGAGCCGAGATCTGGATGAGCACAGTGGACGGACACCACCAGGTTCAATTGACCGAAGGGGGTGGTTTTCTCAATCCCAACTGGTCCCCAAGTTTGGAGTGGTAGGTGCCCACCGCAAGTGTAGATATCGGTAGCAACTCGCTCGTCTTTCTTGTCCTGGACGATCAATCCGGTCTCCTGCATGACGAATCGCGTATTGTTTCACTGGGCAAGGGCCTGGGTGATGCCGGAGAGTTTCAAGTAGATCGTATGGCGGCGGCCATGGAAGGCCTCAAAGACTTCGCCGAAACAGCCACGGGCTTAGGCGTTGAACCTGAAAATATTCGAGCTATCGCCACCTCCGCTGCAAGGCGGGCATCCAATGCTGACGCATTCTTCAGCCGAGTACGGGAAGAGACGGGCATCAACGTCTCCATCATCAGTGGATTGGATGAGGCCCGATTGACCTGGATAGGAGCGGTCTACGGCCTCGACCTTTCGAGTGATCATTTCGCGGTCGTTGACCTCGGTGGCGGAAGTACCGAAATCGTGGTGGGCTCAGGTGACAGCCACACTTTTTCTGAGCAAATCAGCCTGGAGATTGGCACCGTTCGCCTCACAGAAATGTTCTTCGATCGCGAATTGACCACATATACGATCCAGCAATTCAACGAGATGAAGGCCCATATTGCGGCCGTAGTCAGTTCCATAGATTGGAACTCCTCGCCAACCAGCCTGATTGCGGTTGCTGGAACCGCGACCACGTTGTGCGCCATGGAGCGGGGGCTGACGACCTGGGATCGAGATGCGGTCCATGGTGAAACGCTGACGCTATCTGACCTCGAGACTTGGATGCTGGCGTTGCTGCATTCTTCGCCAGAACAGCGCCGTCAATGGGCCGCGGTGAGCCCCAAACGTGCAGATTATTTGCTCGCTGGCGCTTCGGTACTGCACGCCATCTGTGAATCCAGCGGGCTTTCCGAGCTCATCATCTCGGATGGAGGCATCCGACACGGCGTTTTACTCGAGAATTCAGAGAACGCCTAGTGTCAAATGGGGTAGCACCCAGGGCTCATTCCGTTCTCGGATCGGGCTGGTATTGAAGCCCACATCAAGCGATGCAGGTCCCACGGGAGTGGCAAAACGAATGCCAGTCCCCACACTGCTTCTGAGCAAAGGATCACTCTCCTCTAAGCGGGAGGTGGTGACCACGGTGGAATCCAAGAAACCCACATGACCGACATCACTGAAGAAAACCCAATCGACCTTATCGAGCCGGCGGAAACCCAAGATATGGAGCGGCACCCGAAACTCCACAGTCGCTGCCGCCATCGCATCACCGCCGGTCGCTGCCCATTGGCCCGAGTTGTCATAAAGAGCCAGCCCATCGACTACCGGTTCGGTCTGAGTGGGGTGGTTAATTTCGGGTCTCCGAGCAAAGTTTGCGGGGCCAACACTATTGGTTGAAAAGCCGCGCAATGTGGTTCCGCCACCCAAGAAAAAACGTTCTTCGAGAGGGAGCGTCGACCGGCGGCCCTGAGCCAGGCCCACTCCACCGCGCCCCACAACATCGAGAACAAACGGTCCGATAGGGATCAATTGCTCCAGCTTAGCTGTCGCTCGAAGAGTGACATCGCCCGAGAAAATCGCATCCCCAACCTCAACATGAGTCGACCAGAGAGTACCGGTCTTGGGATTGAATCGGTCATCGCGCGCGTCATGAACCAACAGCAACGAACCTCCACTGACCACCCGTGCACCCGATTCAAGGACCGGATCACCGGACAAATCCTCGCTCAAGCCTAAATAAGGCAGCCATGGGTCACCATTGACCAGTGAACCTGGATCGACATCAACCAGGCGCCTGAGTTGAACCCGATAGTCGACAACGGCCTCTGCGCGTTTCGAGAGACGCATCTTGAGCCCTATGGCGCCACCCGATCGGGATAAACGCCAGGTCGGCTCCTGAATCGTCTCATGAATCAAACCTTCCATGACCAGACGCCCGCCGCGCCCGGGAATATACGGCAACTCATAACGAGTCGCCGCACGCCAAACTGGAGATGCCGTATCCAGGGTCCACTCGTCACCAAACCATCCGTAACCAATGGTCCCAAGGGTAGTGAGACGATGGCCAAGCCCACCCAGATTACGGTGAGTCACCCGGCCAGTGGTCCGAACACCTTCGTCCGTCGAAACACCTCCACCGGCTTCCATCAGAATGTTCGCCCGCTCTTCAAGGCGCAGAATCAAATCTTGCGAACCGACCTCTTCGCCAATGAGTTCGGGGGAGACCAGCCGGAATAGGTCGAGATTATAAAGATTGTTTCTCGTTTCAGCGATGGATTCAGCAGCGATGGGTTCACCAATACCCAGCATAATTTCGCGCTCGATCACTTTTCGCTGGGTTCGCCGATTTCCTCGGATGACAATGCTACGCAGGTGGACCTGTTCCCCTTCCTTTATTCCAATATCGACGACCGCAGTATCTTGAACTCTGTTTCTGACGGTCTGCAGTTCAGTTTCAACGTCGAGATAGCCATTCGCCTCATAGGCATCCACAATCGCCTTTTCCAAACGCGCGGCAGCCGCTGCATTTAAAGGGAGACCTTCAAATTCCTGTCGCCATTGTTCCACCAATGGCTGTTCAATCCCAACGCCACCCCGAACCACCAGAGCGTCAAGCCGGATTTGTGGCCCCAACTCCACAGCCCCAATCAGTTTTACGGGCACACCAAAACGAAACGGAAGAGCTACCCACCCCTGGCGACCCTTTCGGATGTCCATGGTCACCAAGGCATCCAGATATCCATCCGCAGCGAACCGTTCGGCCAGCGCGACTTCAACCTCATTGACTCCACTCTGAGTGAGGACTCGATCGCCAATGGTATCGGGAGCCGCTTCAACAAGGACTCCCATCATGTCTCTCTTTTTCAGAACAGCGTCTGTAGGCCATTGAACACCACGGACCCAATATCGAGGCCCCGGCTTTGCTATGACATTCAGTCGAGACACCGTTTCGTCGACTTGCTCTGTCTCCACATTGACCATGGCATCCAGAAAGCCCTTTCCAGCATACCAGTCGGCCAACCGGCGTTCGGCATCCTGGCGTATGTTTTCAGTGATTCGGTCACCGGCCCTAATCCCAAGACTGTCCCTTAGGATTCTCCTATTCGGCAATTTTCGACCTGAGGCTTCGATCAGTAGTTGAGAACCCGGTGTAATCAAGGCCGTGATTTGCACCTCATTCGCTTCGGTTCGGTCGCGTGTGAACAAGTTGACCCGAGCCCGGTCCCAGCCCCGCTTACGCAATTCGCTCAAGATGCGTTTCCGTGCCGATTCTTCACTTTCGCGGTCGACACGACGGCCACGTTTTACCCCTCCCTTCCGAATCCATTTGAGCACCTGGCTCTTCGAGACCGGAGGTTTTCCGCCCACACGTATTGAAGACACCACCTGTGGAGCGTTGAGGGAGACACGGATCACCAACTCAACAGCGCCTTCTTCCTGTGTAGATTCCACCCTCACTTCGGCCTTAGTCCACCCCGAAGAGCGCAGCCTTTTGACGACGCGGTTCACCAGTGCCGACTCATCTTCCACACCGAACCAAGGATCACCCAGGTCCACGCCCAACGATGACAACACGGCACGCTTTGCGACCCGGTCCGATGCTCCCCGAACCTTTATAGAGCGGACGCGGGGCGCCGTCACCACCAGATAAACGACCCGAATCGGCCCCACCTCACTCGGGGGCGAAATGGCCTCCACGTAGGCCTCTACTGCGGCGAAACCACCAGCCCTCACGAGAAGCGATACATCTGAACGTAGAGATCCAGCATCCAGAACTGAACCGGGCTTGACGCGTAGAATAGGAGTGAAATCACTTCGAACACGCGTGTCCGTTTGTGAACGAATTTCTACCTCAGCCACCTGCTGACCGATGTACCACGGCACATCAGAGGCATTCGCTGGACCCACCAAAAAGGTCCACAGAAAGATGATCAGTCCAATTCCCATCGAACCTTCACGTCTAAACCGTAAGCCCCGCCCAAATCCATGTAACGGCCTACCTGCTCGCTCCCCCAATACGTTCGAGCGTACAAGGTCCGCGCCAACCGCTGTTCAATCCCCAGGTAGGTATCGGTCGACCGGCTGATGTTCTGTTCAAAGATCATCATGGTGCCCGGCAGACCCACATCGGCGAGTTCATTTTCATAAAGCAGGCGCAATTCGGAGGTAACAATTCCCGACCCCCGTTCACTCACGCCCGAAACTAGGTCAAGGCGCTCCGGACGCAAAGGATCCACAATGCGAAATAGGCCGCCCCTATCTGGATCATCCAAGCCGGTGAATAGAACAGAAGAAGCCAACAAGTCTCCACCCTCAAGGGCTATCGCCCCACCTAAACCACCGTATCGCTCCAGTTCCGCACGGGTCATGCCAAATAGTAAAAGAGCGTTGACGTCAGCCTGCGGTAAAGCGGGCTCTGATCGGGTTTCGGCACGCCAATCATTGTAGGTCCCGGAGACTCTGTAGTTCACATCGTACTGTTCGTCTCGAGAGCGAATATCGGTCGCCAGCAACAAATCCACATCGGGGTCGTACGTGAAGGGGTCCACAAAATGGAGTTCCGCTCGCTGCACTTCAAATTCTCGTTCCTTGATATAGACCGTCCCGCCGGGCTCACAGCGCACATTCCCCACAAGGCCAGGCTCCTTGGTATCTCCGACGACTTTCAATGCACCGCCTGCGACCAAGTCAGCCAGATTGTTTCGAATTCGAACCGTATTGTTAGCAACCAAATCAATATCCATTGAAAACCACGGTTCTTCTTCATCTAAAGCCAGGCCTACAGTCGCTTCAATAGAGGGCTGAAAAAGGCTGTCTTCCCACGAAATCCTCTCATTGAAGAGCATCTCCGAAACATCGACCCTTCCAGCAAGCAGCAACTCTCCAACCGGCCCATCAAACGTCAGACTCGCATTCCCAACGGCGGGAGGAAAATCGTCTAGATATTGCACGCGACCATTCGTGACGGTTCCAGACATATCAAAGGACGTGGGCCACCAACCTTCGGAATCCCAGCCTCCTTCAACCCGGACGGAGCCACCTCCAAGCGTACCGGACAAAGCGTCGTTCCGAGTGAGTCGTTTTGCATAAGTCGCCAACACAGAATCGCGCTCAACCCATTCCCGATCTCGGTCATCGAGATCCAAGGCCCTGAAGTGTGTCCCATCTCGATTGAGGCTCACCACACCTCGGATCTCTTCAATCGGATGCGGAAACCAGTCCCCCTGCACGGTGACATCATCGAGAGCAGCATCCACTTCCCACCATGGCTTTTTAATGGTTCCACCGACTCCAATATTGAGTGCAATCGACCCATCCGCACGGGTCAAGCCAGGTAAAACCATGCGGGCCAAATCTGCATCCACAAAGCCACCACCAGAGCCACTCAAGCGTCCCTCTTCATCCGATGAAAGGTCCCAACTGAGGTCGGTTCCTGTACTCTCGATCCGGAATTGATTCAGCTGCATTTCACGGCCCGTCATCGCAAAGGTCCAGGGCTGTGCAGCCTTCACCTCATGCCGGTCCCATTCCAAAGAAAAGGCGGTCCCAGTGCCGGTGATATCGATAAAAGGTTTATCCCCATCCCAGACGCCCGTGATGTCCAGATCACCAGAAACGAGGGCGCTGACTGGACTGCCGTCCACGGCCCGAGGGTAGATGGTATGAGCGGGGAAGTCGCTCAATATTGCTGTCATTTCAAATCGGTCAGAATCGTCCGCAGGGATAATCCCTTGAACCGTCATTCCGCCTTCAATGACAGCGCCCTCAAATTCAACTCCATCGCCCGTCGAGTTGAACACTATGGTCGAGTCTGGAACCGCTCGATTGGCATAAATCATATTCCGAACGGCAATACGACCGGCCGGATCCGGCTCAATCAGCTTTCCTTTGACCACCGCATCCAGGGCCAGTTCCGCAGACACCGGGAGTTTCATCTTCCGCAACTTGTTGAGCCGTTCCAGTCGAAACCCAGTCCCGGTCAACTCCAGATTGGCGTCCCAATCCAATGTGATCGAACCCCGAGCCAAAAGGTTTTCTTCACCATTCCATCGGTTGAGCCCCAACTCGTCCACCATAACGACGCCGCGATCCAACCAGCCCCTCATATGGCCACCGGGAAAAGACTCGCCAAAAATGTCTGCATCACGGATCAGTGCATCGATTTCGCCGTTTGGTGTCGAGGGGTCTCCCACCAACTGCAAGGTGCCTGACAAACGCCCATCGAGCCAAGGCAGTTGACGTCCGCCGATGGCGATAATGTCCCCTACTCGCGCATCATCCACCTGAACAACGACATCCATAGTGGTCTCTTTATCAATCACCACATCCGCCCTGCCCTGGAATTCCGAAGAACCCAACACACCATTAAAGCGCTGAAATTCAAGGGTACGAAGGTCGTTGCAGACGAAGGACACCTCGACTTGATCGGCCAATGGAAGGCCAATCATATGAAAGTCCCGTACCGCTCCATTGGCGGTGAACTTGACATCCTTAAAGGGTCCGATGACCGTGCCTCGAAGTCGGCCGTAACCCAGCAGGTCCAAATTCTTGAGCGGACGAAAGGTCGCCAGACTCACCCGTTCCAAATCGTACCGAATGTCCAATGGACCCATCGAACCATATCCGATGAATGTGTCTATCGTTCCGCTCGTGGCGCCCGATTTAAGGGACCGACTGCGCAACCAGATGCCCTCTGAATCTGTGTCCAATTCTCCTGCCAGATGAATCGATGGAATCTGTAGAATGGGCTGGGTGCCTGGACCACCTGGAGGACCGGTTCCCACATCCAAGTCGGCCACCGCCAGATCATATGAACCCACCAGCCGAAAAGGACTCAGCGTCCCGCCCACATGGGCCTCGCCATCGGCATAGAAGTCCGCCCACGAATTTCGATGGCCACCGGCTTCACGTATGGCCGAACGAAGAGAAATTCCCTCCAACGCGACGTCCATAGACAAACCCCGTGCAACGAGGTCTACAGTGCCTTGCGCGGTCACCTTTCCTTCAGCCCAAGTCAGCTCAGAAGACTCTATATTTAAATGTCGGCCTATGAGCTCAATCTGTGCGACGAGTCTCTCCAATTCCATCGTCGTAGGCTTCTCAGGGCTGGCCACATTCTGGTACACCAGGTCGGCCACCAATAGTGAGCCCCTCACGACGGGTTCTCGAACTGTGCCTGTAAACTCAAAGTCCGCATGTCCGGACCCCTCAAAAGTCTGTTCATCAGACACAAAGGCATTCAAGACCGGTAGCGCCACTGAGACATTGAGGTGCCCTCCCAGGGAGCCTCCAAATATTGCCGCAAACTCACCTTGTGCGTGAGTATGCTGCGATTCGAATCGTAAGTCCTCGATACTCAAACCCGAAGGCGAGAGTCGAACGCCGTCCATCCGAACCTGCCGGGCGACTTCATCGAGGTCTCCCATCCGGACTCGAGCGGTATCGACTCCGATGTCGACAGCGTCGCTTTCCGTCGTCTCCAAGTTGATGCCCGCAAGTAAAATCGAACCCGCTGCGGTGGACACCTCGATCCGCGCGTTGTTGACCTTGATCCATCGCCAGGGCAGGCTTTCTCGTTTCGAATCAGACGGAGCCATTTTCCTAAATTCTCGGAGCCCATCGTCATCCACATGAAGGGACACCACGGGGTTATCAATTTCGACTCGACTCAGGAAGGTTCCATCATGGGGCATACCCAATCCCACATCAATGGACTCAATCGCAACAATAGGCGATGTCTCCCCCGTATCCATCAAATGACTGAGGACCAGCCCGGAGACCTGTAGTCGCCCCATGGCTGGCTGGAATTCCACACCGCCCACCACGGCCCGCTCCCCGGTAGCAATCTCAATTCCTGCTTCTAAGAGTCGCGCAGCAGGACGCTCGACCCAATCGGTTCGCAAGATGAGGTCGCACGCCACAAGGGTAGCCATCACGACCACCAGTCCACGCAATCGGCGAGCCCAGGGGCTACGGGTTTTCATCAGTACCCAAGCCTCCCGAAATAAATGGTGTTGATGGAGCGGGCGACGGGATTCGAACCCGCGACAACCAGCTTGGGAAGCTGGGACTCTACCAACTGAGCTACGCCCGCAAAACCAACACCCACGACTGCTCCGTAGGGCATTGTTTTATGACATGTGAACATCGGGTATGCAAGCCGTCCGGGAGGCGTTCTATGGGCCTTCCAGGCCCGCCCGCAAAATTGCGATATCCGCCGCTCGGTGCCCCGGCGCCAACTCTTCAAGCTCGCCCAATAAACGTGTCGCTGTACGGGCCTTATTAAGCATTGCCGCATACCGCGCCAATCCCCATAAACCCTCCGGATATCCGTCTGCATCCTCATCCACCTCATCCATCGCTTCCTGCAAAACCCGTCGAGCCGTTTTCGCATCCCCTTCAAGAGCTTTGATCTCCGCGACAATACAAGCTCCAAGAAGGTCTTCACGCTCTCCCGCTTTCGCGGCCGCCTCCTCGAGTTTGCCCAACATGACCCATCCCTGAAGTGCCACATAGGCCGGATCGAGAGAGACCGTCGACACGCTCGCGGGTGGATCGGCCACAGTCTCTGCGGAGCCAAAGCCCGCGCTCATCATTGGAGAAACATCCTCGATTGGAGACAAGGCTTCCATGGGCATATCTTCAACAGGCCCGCTATCCGCAGCAAACAACTCGCCCAGCTTCATCAGGACGGACTCATTCGTCGGATCAGCTTCAAGGGCTTCCTGATAGGCTGCGATAGCTCCGTCCTTGTCGCCGGCGGCCGCAAGCTTATCGCCCTCAGCCTCCCGTTCGTTACCTCCACCTGTCGCCGCTTCAACAACCTCTTCCTCGTCTTCCGGCGATTCATCCTCCATCTCAAGTTCCATGTCATCGTCATCGTCATCGTCTTCGGTTTCGATTTCCATTTCCATTTCTACTTGAACCGCAGCGGCATCACCACCCGTACCCAGGCTCTCATAATCTTCACGCAAAACCAGAATTCGCGTGGCAATGTCTGTCTTTGCCTCTTCATCCACATCGATGGATTCCATTTCAGCAATGGCTCCATCCACATCATCGAGTTTGACCAGCACCTCTGCCATGATGGCCCGTACGCTGACTCGCTCACGAACCCCATTACTGGCTTCTATGACTGCCTTGGCTCGATCCGGGAACCCGTAGTCCGATAATACACGGGCTCGAACTACCACATTGGCCTCATCCTCGTTCGCGGGACCACTCCATTGAAGCCCAGTAAGACGCATCTGGACCTTTTCTGCTATCGATACCGCCGTGCCCACCTCAGAGGAGAGAGACGCGTCTTCGGGATCACATGCAGAGGCTCGCTTCAACGCATCCAGTCGATCCACCAGCGCATTGGACTCTTCGTGTACTTTCGCGAGTTGCATCAGCACCTTTTTGGCTTTGGGCTTCTGGTCCATCAACTCGAAGCACTCGGCCAACATAGACAATACCCGGGTCGAATCTGGATTCACGGAGTAAGCCTTTTGGATGTGAACCAATGCTTCTTTGGGTGCACCCAAAGCAATGCGGGCTTCGGCAGCACTTTCAAGGCACTCTTGATCAGCCTCCTTAATCTTGACCCCTCGCTCCATAAAAAGCGCCTGGTCCAGCGTGCTCCCGCGCCGACGTGCATCTCGACCCAGCTTTACCCATTGATCAAAAGCTTCGTCCGTACGCCCGCAACGAGCCAAAACCTCAGCAAACTTCACTTTTGGCGGCACTTCTCCTGGGCATAGCGAGATCAGTTCTTCTACATAAGGCAACGCGAGCTTGGGTTTAGGCTCGAGCATATCGATGACCTTCCGAAAGGCCTCTTTGGCATCCTCGATAAATCCGACCGCTTTTTGAGCCTCTCCCAACTGACCCAAGGTCGGGGTATCCGTCGGGTTGAGTTCATGAAGCTTTTTGAGAATGACAACAGCGGCACGATGCTGCCCTTCTTTCATCTGCCCGGCCGCCACATCACGTAACTGTCGGATGGCCTCAGGCTTACGACCCAAAGCCAGGTACAGATCCGCTAGCTTTTGCCGAACCCGGATGTCCCCCTTGGAAAGCTTCAGAAGTTTGAGGTAGACATCTATCGCTTCTTCTTTCTTGTCCTTCTGAAGAAGCATCATTGCTTGCTGTTCAAGCTGATCCCGATTCTCTGCCACCGTTCACCCCTCTTTCTTTTCTCGCTCCTGCAGCCAGGTGTCCACGTATCGCGTATGGAAAGTGGAATCCCGGAACGCATCCCCAGCCAACAAGGTCCTCTGAAGCGGAATTGTTGTTCGGATTCCCTCAACAACAAATTGATCCATAGCCCACAGCATCTTCTTGATTGCGGTCGGCCGATCATGGGCCGTCGCAATCAATTTAGCAACCAGGGAATCGTAATAGGGCTGAACCATCGCTTGCTCGTGTACCGCTGAATCGATCCGGATACCCGGACCGCCAGGAGCATGGTACCCGGTGATCGTGCCTGGGGAGGGCAGAAAGGTCCAAGGATCTTCTGCGTTGACCCGAATTTCGATGCTGTGACCTTGAACCGTGACCTCGTCCTGGGTCATCGGCATCTTTTCTCCGGCCGCCAGTCGGATTTGTAGCTGAACGAGATCGACACCTGTGACCATTTCTGTCACCGGGTGCTCGACTTGAATCCGAGGATTGACCTCCAAGAAGAAAAACTCGTCCCCTTGAACCAAAAACTCGACAGTCCCCACCGTTTGATAACCAGTATGGGAGACCAGTTTCGCGGCCGCGGCGCGAATGTCGTTCCGCAACTTCTCCGGCAAACCAAAAGCGGGCGCTTCTTCGATAATTTTCTGATGGCGCCGCTGCATAGAACAGTCGCGTTCCGCAAAATGAAGCGCCGCTCCAAAAGCATCTCCTGCCACCTGGACTTCGATATGTCGCGGGGATGGTAAAAACCGCTCCATAAACACCGCACCATTACCAAAAGCAGCCATGGCTTCAGAAGAGGTCAGATCGAAAACCTTGCGGAGACCGTCTTCATCTTCGACGATTCGCATGCCTTTGCCACCACCACCAAATGCGGCTTTCAACATGATGGGGTAGCCGATCGTTTTCGCGACCTTCGCTGCTTGATCAACATCATCGATCGATCCATCAGACCCGGGAATCAGCGGTACGCCAGCAGCCTTTGCGGCAGCTTTTGCAGACAACTTGTCTCCAAATGTACCGAGATGCTCGGGAGCTGGGCCAATAAAGGTCATACCGTGACCGCGAACGGCTTTGGCGAAAGCGATATTTTCAGCCAAAAATCCGTAGCCGGGATGAATGGCATCGACCCCAGTAATTTCAGCAGCACTGATCACGTTGGGGATCGAAAGGTAGCTCAGATTCGCTTGGGCAGGCCCGATACAAACGGCCTCATCCGCAAAACGAACATGCAGCGCATTGACATCAGCAGTGGAGTACACCGCGACCGTGCGGATGCCCATTTCTTTGGCTGCGCGGATAACGCGGAGGGCGATTTCGCCTCTATTTGCAACGAGGATTTTCTCGAACACGTGGGCCCCCTTAGTCAGCCTCTATACGGAAGAGGACTTGGCCGAACTGAACCGGGCCGGCGTTTTCAACCAAGATTTCCCGAACGGTCCCGGCGACTTCGCTTTCGATTTCGTTCATCAACTTCATGGCTTCGACAATACACAGGGTTTGTCCCACCGCCACACGGTCCCCTACTTTGACAAAGTTCGGGGTGCCCGGTTTAGGGGCACTGTAGAACGTTCCCACCATCGGTGACTGGACTTCCGAAAAGTTGCTCGGAACCGCTGGATCCGCCGACTCTGCTGCCGGTGCTGCTGCAGTGACCACATGAGCGGTCGGAGCAGGAGCCATGGCCATCGGTACGCCAATCGAACTGCCGATCGCCAACTCTATCGATGCGCCATCCCCAGTGTCTAACGACAGCTCGTTGACACCGTACTCTTGCATCAGCTTCATCAAGGATTCAATCTTATCCAGCTTCATGCCCTTACTCCTAAGCGGTAGAGACGAGGGCACGTAACCCGAGAAGATAACTCTCGGAACCAAAACCACAGACTACACCATCGGCAGCGTCGGCCAGCAGACTGACACGGCGGAATTCCTCGCGCGCATGAATGTTGGACAAGTGCACTTCTACGAATCGAATTCCAGTCGCCAACAGCGCATCCCTGAGAACAACACTGGTATGGGTCAGTCCGGCTGGATTGATCAGGATGGCATCAACAGACCCCATTGCAGTCTGTATTCGCTCTACGATTTCACCTTCCTGATTGGACTGAAAGGTCTCCAACTCGACGCCCAGTTCTGTCGCCAAGGCCACCAGCGAATCATCGATCTGCTCTAGCGTCGATCCACCATAGATTTCCGGCTCGCGTCGACCCAGTAAATTTAAATTAGGGCCATGGATGACCAAGACTCTCATGAGCGACCGCCCTATTCTCCCTCAGCCGTTCGAATCTCAAAAGTCGCGCTGTCCACGCCGATAGACGTTTCCATGGTGACCGATCCAAACCGAGCGTCCGCTCCAGAATTCCCGTAAACCGGCATGGCATCCACATAGATGTAGTAGTCCAACAATCCTCGACCATCCGTGCGGCCGACGAAATAATTCGGATGGTAGTTCGCCGATGTCGCCACGTACTGGCCGCTGATTTCATAGAACTGCTGCGAATCGGTGTCCCAGTACCAGGCGCACCATTCCGGATCCGACTTGAAATTGCCGTTCTCATCGGTGCACGCATCTCGGATTGCAGCCTGATCAGTCGGGTCTACAGATGCCTCGGGATACCCCACAAGCTTCACTGCTTCCGCAGGGATGAGGTACACGCCAGGATAGCCAGAACGCATCTCCACCTCGATGCTCTCGAGGGGCATGTTGTTCTCCTCCGTGTCATAAACCATCAAATAGCCCTGAAGAACGATGCCCAACTGGTCGTCCTGAGCGTTGTAGCTCGAGTGCCAACCGACAGTATAATCGCCATACACTTTGATTCGAGCCGTTGCGGGGGCCGGAATGGCGCCTTGCACACAACCGAACCCGAGGGTCAACAAACTGAAGAGTGGTGAAAACATCTTATCCGTCCTCTAAGGAGTGGAACATCGCAGGAATTTCTGCTTCGTCGACTTGTACCAAACGCACGCGCCCGATCTCCTCGACTGCAGCCGTAGTCAGTGTACCACGGCGCACTTTCTTGTCGAATCGCACAGCCTGTAAAAGCGACTCTGTATCAGTCCATTCCGGACGAATAGGCAGGTCTAATCCTGTCAGAACGCCGGCCACGGCTTCTCCCATTCCCGCTCGACCCAAGCCCTCTCGCTCGGACCAGCTCACCTCGGCATGGAGCCCCATACCGACACACACGCCGTGCGGAAGCGGCGTCTGGGTATCCATGGCCACCTTTTCGATCGCATGCCCCACCGTGTGCCCCAGGTTGAGCACGGCTCGTAAGCCACTTTCCCTTTCGTCCTCAGCCACAATCGAAGCCTTCAGTCGAACAGAAGCGCTCACAAGGTCCCGAATCACCTCCAAGTCGCGAGCACGGATGGCGTCGGCGCGATCTCGACACTGGTCGAATAGAGCGCGGTCACCCAACACCGCATGTTTGACCACCTCTCCCAGCCCACTCCGGTATTCCGCATCACTCAATGTCGCGAGGGTGTCCACAGATGCGTATACGAGGCTTGGCTGGTAGAACGCACCGACCAAATTCTTTCCGTGCCGAGTGTTCAATCCCGTCTTTCCACCGACCGAACTATCGACCATTGAAAGCAAGGTTGTAGGCACTTGTATTAAGGGTACCCCTCGCATCACTGTGGCGGCGACAAAACCAGCCAAATCCCCTATCGACCCACCACCGAAGGCTACAATAGGGGTGGACCGATCCACGCCACTATCGAGCACCTTTCCGACTAAGTGCTTCCAGACCTCGATGGTTTTCGATTGCTCTCCACCGTCAACCACCAAGCAAGATATTTCGATTCCGGCTTGCTTGAGCGAGGCTTCTAATTCGGACCCATGATGCGCTTGGACCTGCCTATCCGCAATCACGATACACCGGGACACTGCGGGCATTTCGATTCGCAGGCACGCACCCAGTTCTTGGAGGCCATCCAGACTCACCACCACCGGATAGGGTGTCGTACCCGCCTCCACCATCAGGCGCATGCCAACACCTCTTCTATGGCATCCACGACTTCGTTGGGTTCAAGCCCCTCGACATCCACCCAGACACCCGCTGACTTGTATCCGGCTTCCCGGTCACAAAACAGCTGATGCGACTGGCGCCAAAGAGGTCGCTGTTCCACATCATCAGCACCAAGCCTCGAACACAGGGCCTCATAGGGTAACCACAGCACCACCACCTGAGCCGTCTCGCGAAGCCGTTCCATGCAGTCCGCTTGATGAAGGGTGCCCCCTCCCAGCGAAAGGACCACATTGGGGCCATTGAGCACCCGCTTCAACTCCTGCTCTTCCAGGGTTCTGAAGGTGTGTTCCCCTTGTGTCTCGAAAATCTCCCGCACCGACCGTTGAGCCCTGCTCGCAATCTCAGTGTCCAGGTCCACAAACGGCAAGCCACGTCTATCGGCGAGAAGCCGACCTACAGTCGACTTTCCTACGCCCATGAACCCGCCAATGGCGATGGTCCTTGCCACTGAACTACTCTTCAGAGACGATACTCCGCGTCACAATCCGCGGGGTGATGAAGATAAGCAACTCGTTTCGCTTGCGGTTCATCGTCGAATTCTTGAAGAGGAAACCCAACAGAGGAATCTTGGCGAAGCCTGGCACCATCGACTTGGACACGGACTCCTCAGTCGCAAACACACCACCGATGACCGACGTATCTCCACTCATCACCAGCAACTCGGTGCTCACCTGTTTGACCGAAATCGCGGGCTGACCTTGAACCAGTACCGAGAAATCCGCTCGATCGTTCTTCACTTGAACCTCAAGCTTCACCTTGTTGTCGGTGGTGATGTGCGGCGTCACGGTCAGATCAAGAGCAGCGTTGATGTACTTGACCTGAGTACCACCTGCCGATGTCGACAAGTATGGAATTTTCTGACCTTGAAGAATCGTTGCAGAAGAGTTGTCTACCGTCGTCACCCGAGGCGAACTGATGACTTTACCCCAACCATCAGACTCCATCGCTGAAAGCCGTGCATCCAAATCCACCAGTCCAGGGATCGAACCCAGGTGGAAAGCGACCGAACCCGTACTCCCTGACGACGGCAAATCAACCAACAGATTGGGTTGGTTGGCGCTATAAAACACAGGGTCGCCTGTCGTCTGCGACATACCCCCTGACATGCCCACATTGTTCGGGAAGAAAAGACCCGTCGAATAGCCCGTGTTGGTGGAGGCATCGAGCTCACCACCCCACTGGATACCGAAGCTCTTGATGTAGATCGAGTTCGCCTCAACCACTCGTGCTTCAATCATGACCTGAGGCGTTTGCTTGTCGAGGTGACGAATGAGCTCGCGGAGTTGCGCCAAGCGACTTTCAGTCTCTTGGACAATCAATTGGTTACCTCGCTGGTCGAGCTGCACTCGGCCGCGGTCACTAATCAGATTTTCCACCTGGCCTTGAAGGTCGGGGGCGGAGGCGTAATCCAAGGGCACGACCAACACGCTGAGGTCGGCCAACTCGTCTTGAGCGCGCTTGGCCTCTTGAGCGGCTTGAAGCTCTGCTTTAATGGTCTCAATCGGTGCGACACGCACAATGTTTCCGAAGCGTTGAGAACCCAGTCCCTTCGCTTGCAGAACCGCTGCGAGGGCTTGGTCCCAGGGCACATCCACCATCCGAACGGTCACCGTACCGGACACGTCATCACCTGAAACGATGTTGAGGCGAGACACGTGACTGATCAAACGGAAAATCGAATGGACATCGGCATTCACGAAGTCAAGACTGATACGACGCCCCGAATACGGGACACTCGCGGCTGTACTGGAATCGATCTGGAACCCGCTGGCCATACCCAAAAGGGATGCCGGATCCGCTGAACCACCACCTGTACCCCAGGCTGAATTCGGAGAAACCGTACGGCCAGTGGACCCGATAACAATTTCTTCTTGGTAGGCATTCCGGATCGGACCCTCGGACTCTGCGGGGCCAACAGCACCGTAATCCTGCGTAGAGGTTCGAGCTGCGACGTACTCTTCTTGGAGGGCCGCAGGAACGCTAAAGTTCACAGTGACGCCCTTCTTACCCTTTTTCACCGTGTAGTCGGTGGCGGTTCGAAGACTGATCGCCACGCGTGCGCCCTTCGATGTGCTGTATGCCCGGACCATCCGGATCGGAGAAATAAAGTCTCCGGTATCGAGAACACGACGGAGACTCTTGGGCACATATGCGCCCGGTAAATCGATCAAAACGGTCTTGGGGTTCGGACGGGAGTCTGTGACATCTGTCACGTCCTGAGTTCCGATCAGCACCGCATTAAACTCTTGCTCATACCGGAAATCCAGAGAGGTCAGAGTGGGGCCCTCAACCAACGCATCGGGGCCAGAAAGTTTACGTCCATCCGCGGGAAGAGGATCGCCCGATCCTCCACCAGCAACTGGAGGAAGTGGCGGACTATCCGGCAGAGCGGAAGGCGGAGGCGGAGGCGCTGATCCTGGGGGCGGAGGAGGTGCTGAGCCCGGAGGAGGAGGTGGAGGTAGCTTCTCCCCCACTTCGTCTTCCTCGGCCACGCCTGGCGTTCCGGTCCCCTCGAGGGTCAACTGGACCATGCCTGGATTCACACTGAATGTATGCTCGGCGGACTCCGTTAAAAACACTTCAACCCGTGTGATCACTCCGGCGTCATCTTCAATCGTCGAAACCAAAATCTGGTCCACCAACGCACCGTCTCCGTCCAGCTCTCCCAGTCCTTCCGCTGCACGAACATCTGCAATGTCAATGATGACCCGTTCAGGGTCACTCATCGTAAATGAACTCACGGCGGCGCCATCCGATCCAGCAGACAGATGGATCAATACGGCCGTGTCAGCACCACCGACAATCTCCACGCCTTCAACGTCAACTGCCCAGGCCGATGCCTGCAGTCCCGGTATCATCGCGGTCGCAAACGCCATTGTTGCCGCAGTAAGAAGGGTTCGAATCCAGCCTTTCATCACATCCCTCCTCGGGATCCGTTTCACACTTTGGGACATGAGATCAATCTCCTCCCACGGGCAGAGCCATCCGAATCGGATTCACTACCAGCTCACCATCAATGGTCTGGTATTCCTCCGTCACCACCACCTCGGAGGCGGTGATTTGGGTGACTTTACCCCAGTTCTTTCCAATGTAAGTCCCTATCTCCATGACATGACCTACATCATCTGGGTCTTCGACGAGCGCACGCGGCCTGTCGATACCCCATATAATCCCGACTAATCGGTATTCGTCGATTTCATACCGTTGGAGCGGAGTTCTCGGAGTCTCATCCTCGACGCCTTTACCTCCCAAAGAGAGAAAGGCTCGGAACGGATCCCGCTTCCCAATCGGATTGTAAACATAGTTTTCTTGCGCGGCGATGGCCCGGTCGAGCCGAGTCACCGGACTGCTTGTGCCTGTTCCCGGTGGCTTGGCCTTGACAGCCTTGACATTCCCGCCGCCGCCGTCGCCATCGCTCAGCCCAAGCATCTCGCAACCTGGCATCACGAGAAGACCCAACATCAATGCGCTCAGTCGAAGCATCACTTGCCCCTCCTAGCGCCAGCGCGGCCTTTCTTTTTGTTCCGGCCCTGAACTTTTTGGCCTGCTTCCAACTCTTCTTCGGTCAGGAACCTGAAGGTTACCGCTTTACCGGCCACCGTCAGGGACACTTTGCCTCCGCGCTCTACTGCGCGGCCCATCTCAATGTCCTGAACGTACACAATACGGTTCATCTTGGAGAGCCGGTCGAAGAACATGGCCACTTCGTGGAAGCTCCCCTCGACCTCAAGCTCCACCGGAACCTCGGCCACATACTCTCGCCGCTCTTCCGGCAGCGGGCTGAACCGACGCACTTCAAGTCCAACCTTCTTGCCCAGCTGAGAAATCCCTTTCAACAATCCGGGAATCTCGCGATCAGAGGGCAACTCACTCAGGGCAATTGAAAGCTCCTTAGTCAGCCGTTCCAACTCTTGATCAAAGGTTTCCTTATTGGCCACACGCGCTTCAACCTGAGCCTTTTGACGCTTCAGGTTCTCCTTGTTGGACTTGAGCGTGTCCAACTCGCTCATGCTTGGGTAGTAGATCGTGAACACGTACATCAAACCGACGACCACATACAAGACGATGTACAACAGAAAACGCTGCCCTCTGGGCAGTTTTGCAAGTCGTTCGATGATCGGAGAGGTTTGCACTGTTTACTTCTTCCCTGCCTTACCGCGCTTCCCGCGCTTGCCCTTCTTACCCTTCTTGCCCTTCTTCTCGGCTTTAGCCTTGGATGCAGCCTCTTCGGCCTCCAACTCGGCCAATCCAGGAACGATGAGGGTACCGGAGACTGAAAACTCTTTAAGTTTGACGCCGCCCGCTTCGGTTTGATCGATGGCGTTCAAATACACTTCATTGAAGTACTCGGACTTCTCGAGATTACCCAGGAAGTCGGAAATCACCTCATTGGTGACGGCCACACCGGTAATCGACACCTTCGAATCATTCTCTTCTACCGCAACGAGTTGAAGTTTTTCTGGGGTGGCTTGACTTAACTGGTCCAACATATGGACGGGACCCACACGATTAGCCTTGAGTTTCTTGATGACTCGCAGCTTAGTGTTGAGGTCCTGGCTAATCCGCTCTTGTTCGTCGACCTCAGCAACGATTTGCCGAGTCTGGTCGATACCCTTTTGCAAGACTCGGTTCTCGGCCCTAGCGCCAGAAAGCTCGCCATGGACAACCCAGTACATACCGCTCATAGCCACACACATCAGCACGAGGCCAATCAGTGTGATGATGATTTCATCTCGAACCGCCTCCTGGCGTTTCGAGTGACGTACTGGGAGTAGATTAATCCGAATCATTTGTCGGCCTGCCTTCGCATCGCCAGGCCAACAACAACAGCAGTCTGAGGCGCGACATCCTCGAGATAGCCTTCTTTAAACTCACGCTCATCAATTTCGACGCGGCTGAGCGGATCGGCCACTTCACAAGGCAAACCCGTTTGCCTCGAGATAGCGCGGGCAAGCCCTGGGGTTCGTGCCGCCCCACCTGTGAGGTAAATCCGGGCAAGACCAGAATCCGCTGCGGTAGACAAATAGAAGTCCAGAGACCTTTGAATCTCTGTCGCCAAGCTCTCTCCCACACTCACGAGAACTTGCTCGATTTCTTCCGGCACAATGGCTCGCTCATCTTTTTCGGGGTCGCCGACCTTCATGGTCTCGGCATCCTCATACGAGATGTTCATCGTCCGCTGGATCTCTTCGGTGAACTGGCGCCCGCCCATCCCGATGTCGCGGGTGAACATGCTGACACCATTGCGAACGATGTGAATGGTGACGTTGCCGGCTCCCACATTGACGAGCGCAATGGAATCCGTCAGGGTCCCGTAGTTGACCTCGAACATATTCGCGACGGCAAATGCATCGACATCGACCACGACAGGCTTCAGGCCTGCCTGATGGATGAGAGACTGGTATTCGCTCACCAATTCTTTGCGTGCTGCGACGAGTAAAACTTCCATCTGACCCGGATCATCGCTGGCGTCATCCAACAGCTGGACATCGATATTTACATCGTTGATATCGAACGGAATGTATTGCTCCGCTTCCCACTGGATTGATTCTTCGAGCTCCTCCATTGTCATCACGGGCAAGTTGATACGCTTAATGATGACCGAGTTTCCAGAGATCGAAACCACCGCCTCTTTGGTTTTGACTCTCGCCTTATCTACGAGACGACGGATGGCATCCACAACAGCCCCGGTGTTCATCACCGCCCCATCGACAATCGCTTCCGGTGGCAACGGCTCAATGCCAAATGCTACTAATCGGTAACTGCCCGCTTTAGGGTCGTGCTCCAACTCCATAAGCTTCACACTACTGGAGCCAATATCGAGACCGATGGCGCGCTTATTCCGTTTTAGGAGGCCCATTCAGGTTGATTCCGTGGGTTTGGGGGCGGCCAAAAAGGACCGGGGGAAGAGCATCGGGCACCAAGGGTACCCTCACGGGGCCCGATAGTACTGAGTTCGGGTTGACGAGTAAAGCGCAGCATACCTGAGAGGACCCAGGGGAGGAGCCGTTCTGGTCTTAGCAAGTCAACCCACATGGGGCCATCCCCTATATGTGCTCAAACTCAGGATTATTAAAAACATCCACTTAATCAGGCATTTACAACACCCCCTCACGCGCGCACGTTAGAAATGGTGTTTGAAATGTAGACAAGACAAAGAGGATTAAGGCACGCATCCAAAGCTCCGGCTATGCTCACCCCTGATGAAGCTTCAACCCTCCGGCCGTGTTGCGCATTGGCTCGCATGTTTATCTATCGGGCTGTTTTGTGGCGCAATGCTTCACGCGATCGCAGATTTTTGGGGTGCTGGGCCCGGAAATCTACTGGTCTATAGCGCGCTTTCGCTCTCTGTCTTTGCGCTCGCTCGCCCCCTTTCGCCACCACAGCCTTGGATGCGCCTAGCGCTAGTCCTCCCACCCGCCACCGTCTTCTTGATGGACGAATTGATGATGGTGCTGACCAAGGGCTGTCATGGCTTGATGGGGGCGACCTCAGAGGTGCCCTTCTTAGCGGCGGCCATTCTGGTCATCCTAAGCTGGCCAACAGCAAGAATCTTGTGCACGGCGATTCTGCCCAATCCTACGCGTATAGGTCCCCTACTCTTCGCGGTCGGTGTGGGCGGAGCCATATTCTTTGCTCAACCGGCCACTGTTCTTGCTCTCTCGGCCCTCATTGCTCTCTGGATCGACACCGTCCCGCACCCTGAAAGAGGCTGGGCGCGCACTCAACAACCCACCCGTTTTATTCTGGCGATAGGTTCATTGATAGCCGGGCTATGGCTCTCGAGCGGATGGGTGTCGTTGCGAACGGTGTTCGAGCCGAGCCTCGCCGGGGCTACTGCCGTCGTCATCGGAATAGCCATAGCCAAGACAATTTCACTTCGTGTCCAGACCTTACTTTGGGCCGGTTTACTGGGTGTCGGCCTCTGGCTCATGCCCCACGGGCTCGCGACATACGCACCCCATTTTGCGGCCTCAGCTGCACAACAAGATTGGGGGCTCGTAGGGACCACCTGGATCCTGCTGCCCATGTTCGCACTGGGCGCCATCAGCGGACCCTTGATTCATATGGGCACCAACCGTAGCCGCTACGAACTTTTCGGCTTGGCGTTAGGTCTGGGGCTGGGGCCATGGATCGCGACCCACCAAACCATCGGATGGTTTAGTTTCGCCATTCTTTGTTTGGGTGCCACCTTCGCCAGCCGCTCCTGGAATCGAATCATCTTCGTGGTCAGCGCCGGCGCGACCTATGTATTGATGGCCTGGATAAAGCCTGCGGATCTGACGGCTTCTCGGCTGGCCGTTTGGACGCATGCTAGCCAGCCCAAGACTCTCGCATCATGGACGCGCGCACCGAAAGGACTCTCCAAACTCAGTCACGGGCAGGCCGAGGGAGGTTCATTTGTGGCCTGGTCTGGGCCCGAGGAAAGCGGCTTGACAGTCGAGGGGCTCACCGCCCTCACCCAAGGCAGGCGAGCCGACGCTGAAGAGCTATCGGGGCACTTGGCGGTCTTGTCCACACCCGTCAGAGAACCGGTCCTTGTGCTCGGCGACTGGGCCGGAAACGCGCTTCGGGCCATCTCCGCATACCCCAAAGGGCTGGCCCAGATCTCCGTACCCACCACCCATGGGCTGCGGGCGCTGGCCGCCAGCGATTCGGTCCGTGAGCGCTTATGGCTACAGCCGAATCACTCCCTTTACGCCGAACATCCCGCCCGCTTGGTCCGGCGCATTCCAGCCATACCGGCCATTCTTGAAATCAACCATGCTCCCTGGTCTGACGGCGCGAATTGGGGGCTCAGCGATTCCCACATCAAGACCATAAAAAGCCGGTTGATTTCCGATGGTGTCTACGTCCTTTGTGTTCACCTCCGCTGGTGGCCGGACGGGAGTCTACCCAGACTCGCCAAAGGGTTGACCGACCATTTCGATGCCGTGCAGGCATGGCTACCCCCCGAAGGCGTCGACAGTTTAATATTCCTCGCCTCTGATCAACCCTTGAATCCCAGCCAAGTGAAGGCTCGTTTTGGGCATGCAAAAACAGCCCTCGAAACCCTAGGCTACCCCACGCCTGAGAGTTTTTCAGGCGCCGCAGTTCTGGGCACAGATGCCCTTGTGGAGCTGGGCCAAGAAGCATCGGATCGACTTCACCCTGAACGGCTGCCCTCCTCCGTGCTGAGCCGACCCCTTCTACACGTGGCAGGCTTTCCTGATCGCATGGCTAAGCATCCCGATCCTTGGAGTGGTCTGGGCAACAATGACATCACCAATGTCCGGAAGGCCAGAGGAATGCTCTTAAGCATGCTGTCCAAGGCGAACAAAGGCGAACTAGAAGGGGCATTTCAAGCCGCACAGTCGCTGGCTTCTCAACACGGGCAACTCGGCACCAGCGCCCTTGAATCCTTGATCGAACCTCACATCAAAGACGGCCGAACCGCCCTAAAGCGAGCGATTCAAGCCGGCCCCAGTTCGACTGCTTGGGACGACGCGGCACGCTTCGCAACTACCGCCAGGATGTTGGCACCGAAGAGCCATATACCGTCAGCTCTCTTGGGCGACATTGCACTCGCAAAAGGCCATGCCGACAAGGCGATAGAGCACTATCAGTTCGCTTTATCGGTCGATCAAACCTACATCCCCGCACTCGAAGGTATCGCCCGTTGGGCGCGATTGACCGGAGAAGCCAAAAAGGCTGAACAGGCCCTTCGAAGCGCCACACGACATGAACCTCGGAATTGGCAGACGTGGCACAATTTGGGCGTGTTCTTAATGGAGGAAGACCGCCTCACCGATGCACTGGAGGCCATTGAAACCGCACTGGGACTGGCACCCATTGACGAGCCCGCCCCGCTCATCGCACTGACCACAGGGTTGCTGCGCACGGATCAGCCAGGTGCCGCACTGCTTCGTTCGGATCAACTCACAAAGCTTGAACCCGATCTGGGACTGGCGTGGTTTCTCAGGGGACGCGCCCATTTTGACCTGGATCGTCTCAGTGAAGCGGAAGAAGACTTCAGGAAAGCGGTCTTGACCGATTCGAATCTCATCGAAGCCAGAAGCGGCATCGGTCTGGTCCGCGCCATCCTCGGCGACCACGATGCGGCCACGACAATTTTTCGCGACGTTCTCAAGCGAGATCCTGAAAACATGGCTGCACGAGAAAACCTCCGTCGTCTGGGAGCCGCCGAGGGAGGGACTCCATGAGACCCCGCACCCAACGCCGACTTATCTTTGGGCTTTTGGCAACGGCTGGGGCACTCTTGATGGCTGAGGCAGCCGTATCTGTGCTCGGCCGACGGGCTCTTCTGGCATGGGAAGCCCCTGTCCCGGTCACCCACACCGGCGCGCCCTACCTTCCTGGCAATCCCTACCTCTTGTGGGAAATGGTACCCGGAGAGCGCCAGGAAATGGGTGTTCAGGTAAACGTGAACGCGTTGGGCTTCCGTGGGCCCGAAACCAGCGTACAAAAACGCCCCGGTCAACGCCGCATTATCCTTCTGGGCGATTCCACAGTCTATGGTCACGGCGTGGCTGATGAACAGGTGTTTGCCCAGCGACTGAACCGTGAGTTGGGAGACGACATCGAAGTCCTCAACCTGGGTACACCCGGCTATTCAACGGCTCAAAGCATCAACTTAATGGAGATGCGGGGCTGGGCACTTGCCCCCGATCTGGTCGTGATTGCCAATCTTTGGTCCGACAACAACTTTGACAGCTTTGTCGACAAAACCCTCATATCGACCCGCATCAATAGCGATGCCAGCTGGACGCCTGCTCTATCTGCCGGGCTACAAAGAAGCGCACTTTATCGGTGGTTGGACTGGCACATTCGCCTCGCACCTCGAGCCGACGAAGTGAAAACTGTGGGGTGGATGCTCGGCCGGACACCGACGGGCGGGTACCGTCGTGTGAGCGTCAACGATTATGCCGTCAACCTCCAATCTCTGGTCAACAAAGCCCGCTCCATAGGATCAGACGTGGCCTTCTTGGCTTTCGCCAATGCGGTCGATCTGGGGGCCGAGACCGAAGGGGCTATCGCCTGGCCACTCTACAGGGAGGTCATGGAAGCGGTGGCCCAAAAGAACGGTGCCCCCATGGTGGAGGTGAAGCCCATTTATGAGGCCAGCGGTCTGGACCGGAACGAACTTTTCCTGGATGAGATGCATCCCACAGCGGCGGGTCACGGCTTAATTGCAGAAGCCCTCCACAACGCACTTCAACCCTGGGTGGTTGGTTCCGGTTTCGAGCTCACCCCAGACCCGACCCCACTTCCTGTATGGGATGACCCTTTTGCTCGCGGAGAAGGCCCCCCAGTGGGCGAAGTCAACACCGCTCGTGTCACCCTCTCCGGCTCGATTACTGGTGCTCCTGATGGGGTGCCGATTCAGATTGATTTGATCGATCTGAGCGACGAACGTTCTAATTCCAACAACCCTATGGTCGGAAGCGCACGCTTTGATCACGTGGACACCTTCGAAATGCCGGCGCCCAGCTCGGGCACCTTTGCGGTACGCGTGTATTTGGACCGAGAAGCCGATGGGCCGTCCAGTGACGACCCCGTCTACCTATTCGACAACCCTCCCATCAGAGCGACAGGCGAATCTTTGAGGGGCCTTCAATTGAACTTGAAGGACAGTACAATGAACTGGGTCACGCCAGCGCCCACCAATTCACGCCCTCAATGAGGTCGGGACGGAGTCCGTGCAGCTGCCCACGAATAGTCGATCTCGCGCCCCTAGCACCGACGGCAACAAACAGGCATTCCAGTTCGAGTGAACTTAAGGCCGAGGGACGAAAAACCGGGATGCCCTGGCGCTCTGTCCCCACAAAATCATCGATGACCGCAACGACATCGTAACCTTCGGCCAACAACCAACGCAGCCAACGCCGGCCCGATTTTCCAGCGCCCCAAACCACCACCCGCCGGGTCTTTTTCAGCACATTGGCTTGTAGCCAATCTCGCTTCAAGCCTTCGAAGGCCGCCATTCGATACCGTGCATCCGTTCGGGTCAGTCGACCCGGTCGATCTCGAATTCGCACCACTGTATTCGGCACAGCAGCCAACTTAAACCCCGCCTGCACTAGGCGCAGCCAGAGGTCATAGTCCTCTGGAAAATCTCCAGCGCGGTATCCGCCCACCGCAGCAATCGACTCGGCACGCATCATCACAGCAGGATGAAAAATCGGACTCTCGACAAGAAGGGCAGCATGCAGATTTTCAAGCCCATTGACCCAGTCCACATATCGTCGCATGCCTTCATTTGAGACACCATCTTCTCGGAAGATCTCGGCCCGACCGCCAACAACGGCAACATTTGGACAGTCATCCAATATCGCTGTCTGAACCTCTACCCGGCCGGGCAATGTGAGGTCATCGATATCCATTCGAGCAATGTAGGGGTGAATGCATTCACGCCGCCCAGTCTCCAAGGCCGCCGCAATACCCAAGGGTCCCTGCTCGAGCCATGTAATCCGCCCATCCTTCGGGCAAGCAGCCTTCGGAGAGTCCTGACTTCCGTCGTCCACAACCACCACTTGGTCATCCGGACCGGAAGCCAGCAACACAGCATCGAGACACTGGGCGACCCAAGGTCGTCCGTCTCGAACCGGAATCAGCCAAGAAACAGCCAAGGGATCTAGAAGATATCCTTGATCGTCGTCGAAATCTTTGTCAGCTCGGCACTCGTTTTTCCAGCCCGCTTGGGCATGGCGCCAATCACTCTGACATTGCGAACGGTTTTCTTCGTAATTTTGGGAGCCTTAAACAACAGATCAACCAACCCGCTGACTCCCTGACTACCGAGCTCCTTTCGCAAATTCGCCGGAAACCTCTGGGCTTTTTTGAACATCCGCTTGCTCTCTATGGCCACTCCATTCAAGTTGTTTATGGCCGAGGGAATAGTCTGTGTGAGCTTATTGACGGCATCGACCGCATGTTCAACATCAGTCGGGACAGCATCCGTGGGCTTCAATCGAAGCTTGCCTTTGCTCACATAGAGCCTGAGCTTGCCTTTCGCTCGGGTTTTCAGCTCTTTCAGCATGTCGACGTAGGTGGATTTTTTGTTCAGCTTTGAAGAACTGTTCGACCACAAAGCAGAACGAAGCGCGACTTTGGACTCTCGGAGATCAGACTGTGCAGCCTTCAGTCTCTTATTGGCCTTTTTGGCTTGCTTGAAAACCTTGTCGAAAGATTTCACGCCCGTCATCACAATCGTGGTCGGCGCCTTTTTCTTTTTTTTCTTCGCTTCCGCATCCCCGGACGTCAACCCCATTCCAAGAACAGCAGCAAACATAAAAACGGAACGCGAACGCAAACGGAACGTATTTCTGAGCATCATCCCTCCACAGGCGAACACCCTACCAGACGATCGATACGGAGCAATATTCGAAGTCGTCGGTTATGCCGGCAACAATGCGAATTCTCTTTGTCGATGATGACCCTCAACACGTTGATGTGGTTCAACGAACCGTTGCAGAAGCCCTAGATGCAACGGTCCAAGTGGTATCGACCGTCGAAGATGCGGTCATGGCATTGCACAGCCATTCATTCGATCTGGTCGTGACCGATATTTTCATACCGCTTGGCGAAAAGCCGAGAGATGCGATGGGGCCACGGTCGAGAAAATACGAAGACACGGTTCAACATCTTGGGGGACTCGTGCTGCTCGATGAACTGGATAGAGTCCATCCCACCCCCAAAGTCCTCGCCCATACAGCGTGCACGGACATGGCTCTGATTGAAATCTTGGGGGGCTGTGTTTCAGCCCGAGTGCCCAAGCCCGCACCTGTCGATGTGCTGCTCAGGGCCGTTATTGAAGCGCTCGATCTCCCGGTTCCCCAGTAGGCGAGAACCGGCCATCACCATCCCTGTCCAACCAGATCGGGTTTGTGAAAGCGATCGGCACATGTCCGGGTGCGACGATTGAATACGGAGTACCCACGGGCCGTTCGAGCACCTCTAAGGGATGGCCTGCTTCGGCAATGATCCAAGTGTCCACCTTCGGATCCAATTCCAGTTCCCACGACCGATCGACAGGGCCATCTCCGACAAGTTCTCTGAAAATGGTCCGTCCATTCATGACCAGACGAACCTCCTCGACAGGCACCCAGTCCACCGCCTGAACCCGTACCGTTACCTTGACCAGACCCTTGACAGAATGGAGCGCGTGCGACGATGTGGCGTTCCATTCTTCCGCCTCCGCCCGCAAACTCACCAGCGGCCCACTCGACACCCGGACTTCCCCATTCCTCACCGCCTCCACGAAACCAGAGACTGAATCATCCCTCCGGCGAATCAGATTGACGGGAAATCCCACCGGTTCCAAAGCTACCGTATGGCTATCCGAGTTGCCCGTTCCGGTGATGCGATGGCCCCGGTTCAACAGCGCAAACCAGTCGCTCCTGACCGCAAGCCAGCCTTCCACCGAGAACCGATTCAAGACCTCAATCGCATCGAAAGAGATAAAGTTTTTATCCTTCGACTTCAGATACTTACGAACACGTTCATCTTTCTGTTCTTTGAGCGGCAGAGAGGGCAAAAAATTCAACTCATCAAACAGCGAGTGAGCATCAGCCCGATGCGATCGATCGGGACGGAACTGAATCCCTCGGGGGTGATTGAGTTGAATGAGCACGGGGGTGTCATCTCCATCTATGGGATGGTTTCGATGATGCTCTCTCCAGGCATGGAAGACTTCTCCCGGCGCCTTGTTCTTAGGTTTTGGAGCCCGAACATCGGCTTTGAGTGGAAACGCATTTCCATGGCCAATGCTCTCGCCACTGGGCCCGATTCGGAATTCAACACCCGTGATGGTCTCGAGCTCTTCCACCATTCCGAGCAGTTCTAAAGCCGGCTTCGGGTCACGCATCCTGTTGTGGTCGGAAATTACCGCAACATCCACATCCGCCGAAGCTAAGGCGTGAAATCGCTGCGTGTCCGTGATGAACGCATCGGAACTCATCGCCGTATGGACATGGAGGTCCGCAGTGACTTCACCGTCGGTCCGAATACGCCTTGGCACCGTCAACGTGACCGTCGTGTTCTCATCCACTTGCAGGTCACGAACGTCAATCCCGTCGCGAATTCCACCCGATGCCACGACACGATATTCGCCGGTTTCCAAAAATTCTGCGGCGCCCTTAGGGCTCACGAATACACTCGTCCTGGGCACATCGCGATGACTGGGATCGGACAAGACATCGTAGGGATTTCCGACATCGAGCGCCTCATCACCGGCCATAAAGTGCACTCGGCCATAGCGAGGCTCTCCATTTTCATCGACCACCCGAAGAGAAACTCGATGCTGACGAGGCAGCACTCTAAACCGAGCCGTGACGCGCCGAGTCTGTTCGGTTTTCTTCGTCCGCTTGCGATTCCTGCCCACTTCAGAGGGCTCAATTACCGCCTCTAAAATGTGCCATCCCGGGGCTAGGCCTGACACATCCACGCTGGCCATTAAGTCTACACCCTTGCCTTCCCACCATCGACGCCTCACCACAACGGGAGCGTCGTCAACCGCCTCGCCATCCACCCATAGACTCGCGGTGTGCCAACGATAATCTCTCGGTAGTCGAGCCAATACAGGCATCATTGATGACGACACCGCCGCCCACGCATTGGGAAGCACAAAATGGATGTCCCGACGTTCCGAATCCAGGTATGGCTGACCGCACACGATGAATGCGAAAAGAATCGCCTTACGGACTGCCGGTATCCACATCCAGACTCTCCAGATCGACAGGATCAGGTTGAGCGGTGACCATCAGAGTCTCCGTGACGCTCCGCCCTTCGTAGTCGACGACCTCCATCCTCATTTGGACAATCTTGTACCCCAACACTTCGGGGGGGCGACTCGCATGCTCCGTGACGAGATCGGCGACATTGAGGTACCCATACATCCCGGGGTAATAGCCCGTACAATCGCCATCCTCGACCACAGCCACCCGGTATCGGTTGTCGGCCACGACCACACTCGACTCCAGGTCGGTGACTGTAAAATGCACTTCAATGACATTGTGCATGCTGTGGGTGCGGACACTCCCCAGCATGTGCCACCCGCCTTGAGGCCCATGAACCATCACGACCGGCTCATTCTCTGACAGTGGCTCAAAGGTCACATCTCCTGTCCCGATTTCGATACTAGGCTCTCGCTCCTCACAAGGAAGCGGTTCCACGTCTCCTGTGTCATCGGGTTCCGGGTCGGGCCCGCCCGTATCGTCCGGCTTGGGATCACCGGTGTCATCGCTACTCGGGCTTGAGTTCGAGTTCGAACTCGAACCTTCGTTACCCGAAGACACACCGGACTTATCCCCACATCCAGATACCGGGAGTAGAACCGACAAGAGTAGACCGAATCTCACTGGCGTCGACGCCCCACAGCCAGACAAAAGGCCAATACCGCCAGTCCCAACTTGAATGGAGACGCAGGCAACGTTGAACAGCCACTTCCGTCACCGTCCTTGGCATCAGCATCAGGTCCCCGGTAGCTCTCAGAGCCATCATCAACCACTTCGATATCCGCGCCCGCATCGGCCTCCGCGTCCGCATCGGCATCCGCGTCCGCATCGGCATCGGCATCCGCGTCGGCATCGGCATCGGCATCGGCGTCAGCATCGGTATCCGTATCCGAATCGGCGTCCGCGTCGGCGTCGGCATCGGCATCGGCATCGGTGTCAGCGTCTGCATCTTCGACAGAATGGTCCTCACAGGTATCCGGATCAGCGGGCGTCTCTTCGCCACAAATGGGAAACCGATCCTCAAAAACGGACTCGTAAATGATGTACCGGATTTGCTCAGTGTCATTGATACCCGACTCATACAACATGAGTTCTTGCTCCGCAGCCTCTGGGGTGTACTGCATGTGGAGCCGCGTAAAGTGGGTCTCCCATGCGCCACCCTCAAAGCCAAGCATCGCGACCTGCTCATCATTGGGAGGATCGCCACTGCACGGGTCACACCAACCCGTTGACCAAGAATACTCTTGTATCCATCCGGCGCCGCCGGCCTCAATCCGAGCGCCGTCCACCGATGTCGTCCAAAACTGTCCGAATGATGCCCACTCATCCTCGCGCCACATGCATTCATCTTCGAGTTCGATTTCCGGGTAGTTGGATATGCCGACAGACCCGCCACCCGAGGTCCCACTCTCCGCCGTATCTGTCAAAATATACAGGTAGAGGTCTTGTGTGGACTCCGGCGGTGCATTCAGGGTCCCCAACCGTATCGGCAAACCAAAACTGGCCGATGTATAGCTGACCTGCAGCGGCTTCAGAAAAGAAGCATCTCCGGAAAGGCCATCCATGTACACCTTCGCGGCGAAGAAATATTGGCCGGCCTCGATGTACTCCGTCAGCAAGCCTTCGGCGGATTCATCCAAACCGTTGTAGCCGTTGGCCTCGAGCCAAGACAGCAAACCGTCGGATGCTTCCGCAGACAGCACCGCGATTTCATACCCGCCTTCTACAAACGTACTCTCAACGGTGACCCCATCAGCTCCGGGTCCTCCAGCACCGCCTTCAGGATCGCCATCATCCACGGCACCATCTTCATCCCAATAGAAGTCCTCGCAATCGTACGAGACCAAGCGAGGCGCGGAATAACCATCCAAGGTGCTAAAGATTTCGGGATCCACCGTCGTCACATCGTCCGGACCCACCACTTCCGGAACCGGCACTACGAGGGCAAAATCACTCAAGTCCCCGCTGCCGAACACATCGTTAGCCATGGTCAATGTGGTCTGCGTTCCCTGACGGACAATCGCTACCTGACTCGCGCCGTTGTAGAGGCTCGTTCCCGCGCCCCCAACATAGGTCCCACAGAAAGCCCAAGCAGGCGATAAGCTTAAAAACCATAGAACCGTAGAGCGAAACATGCGAACTCCCATTCGTTGCTCGCGCATCATAGCACCGGGTCTGAGCAGTCGGAACTATTCGTCGAGGAGCGCCTGAAGGGTCTCAAGAGCGACTTTCCATGCCTGATCCAATTTTGCTCTTCGCTCTTCATCATCCAGGGCAGCCCCACCACTGTGAACAATGCTGACTCGAGACTCTTCACCATCTCGCGCCACCTGGAAAGCAACAGAGCTTCCTTTCGTCTCCGATGCGCCAACATTATCCCAAGAAATTTCCAGTTTAGATGTGGGGCGCCAGGTGTGAATGATCCCGACCAGATCATGCTCCGCGTCCAAATCGGTACCCGACAAAACGACTCTCCCACCCTCGCGGGCATCGACACGAGCATCTTCCGCCAGCCACTTTTCCAGGCCTTCCGACGTCGTAAGCGCACGCCATACTGCGCGAGCGCCGTTGGCGATGTAAACATGCCTTCTGATGGCTGCCATGATGTCTCCTCGCTGGCCTCGTAGCCAAGTGAGGCTATGCTGACCACTCATGGCACGTTCATTATGGACATTATCGACACTATTTACCGGCTTGATGGGTTGTTCAGAGGGTCCGATCGATCTGTATGGAGTGCGTTTTCTCGATCGCCCAACCCTGCCGCTCACTGTCGAAAATCTCGAAGGCGAGGCCCTTGATGACGGCTTTGGAAGCGCGGTCGTGTCGGCGATGGGAAAAGTTTGGATCGGCGCCCCCCATGGGCCGACGCCACGGGTCTATGTTTGGGACGGAACAGACCTTACCGTACACCTGGAAGGTCTTGGGCGGCTTGGCAGCCACCTGTCTGGCTCATCGGATGGATTGTGGGCTTCAGCACCCACAGCGTCGCAAGTATTCAATGCAGATGGCGAGATTGTCCATGAGGGGCAGCCCGGCATCGGTATTGCTTTGTCCGATCAAGGCCACATCGCCATAGCCAATGGATGGATCGCAGCGGACGGAACCACCGGCAGCACCCCCCATCGGCCCTCTGCGCTCTACGCCCGCGAGAACACCCTCGGCATCGGAATGGCACATGGAGAGATCGCCTTCCTGGCCGGCGACCGTTCGTGGTCTCGCCCCATCTCAAACGATGAAGCAGGCTTCTCGGTGTCATCCGGCAAAATGGGCGACACCGACGTATGGGTGGTCGGTGCTCCAGCTTCCGGTCATGTCTACGCACTCGATATCGACTCCTTGGAAACCGTGGGAGTCTGGAAGGGCAACGGGAGATTCGGCCATGCGGTCACCGTCGTAGACATCAACCGAGATCAACAGGACGATCTTTTGGTGGGCGCCCCCTTTGATGGCCCCACTGGCAGCGTCACCGTATTTTACGGCTTTAATGACGAGGGGGTTCCGATCGACACCGCTGGATGCCGATCCGCAGGCACATCACTCCATGCATCCAATGGGCGCCTCCTAATGGGTGCGCCCGGCAGTCCCACAGCAAAGGGCAGAGTCCTGATGCTCGCCTTATGACGGATTAAATCCGCCAGAATCGACCACCCATCCACCATTCATTGGAATAAACGGAAGCCCTCTTCTCGACCCAACATTCGGTTCGCAATGAACATCAACGCGGGGATTCGCAAAGGGTGCACCGCTCCCGGTTCGAAACCACCTATTTGGGATCACAGTGTAGTTTCTCGCATTGTCGAGGTACACTGAGAAACGTGAGCACACAGTTTGATCCATTTCGCTTCAATCAGGTCCACGGCCCCAAGCCTGTAGATGGCCCTCTTCCGTCGGTGTGTCTCGTCGACGATGACAACGGCATGTCTCGAGAACGTCCGCGGTGGTTCCGCACGCTCACGATGGCCGTCATCGCTATTTTCCTTGGAACGACAATCCTGACTGTGCTCCGACAAATCATCTATGCGCAAGTTCCAACCCACAGCGAGTCGCCGCTTTAGCGCTATAGAAAAATCTCAAAGGTATCTAATACCGACCCGTCATCACCGACCCACTCCACCCTCACTTGGCCTGTACCCGGATCGAGATGAAAGAGCGTTGAGCACCATTGGGCAAAGATGACCGGGAACTGTTCACGAGGCTCCAACAGCTCCGCGGCAATGTTCAAGAAACTGCCACCGGTACCCACCATGATTTCCCAAAGTTCTTCTGCGGCCCCACCCGGAGGATCAATTCGCGACGCCGTGGACATATGGAAATCACCTGTAATCCATAGTACGCCTTCGACTTCATGAGCCAAAATGTGGTCCAGAATCTCCCGCCGTTGCTCCGGATAGCCCTGCCACCGATCGTCCGCGAGCGCCTCCGCAAATATGGGGCTGTAGTCGGTGATAGGCACCGAATTCATGATCAATTTGAACCGGGCTGTACTGGCCAAGAGTTCCGACTTGAACCACTCCAATTGCTCTGGCGAAAGGTACTGAGTCTCACCATCCCTTTCCCCTCGCCCATCCAGCACGAAGATATCTGCCGTTTGTCCCCACGACAGCTTTCTCCAAATCCCGCCATCCCTACCCTCGGTCTGAGGTAGACCCTCGCGAAACGCCGCCAACCCGGCCTCAAACTGATCGGATGCGGTGAGCAGCCCTTCAAAATTATTGACGACCTCGTGGTCATCCCATGTGGCGATCAAGCTGGAGTTCGCGCTGACATCCAACAAGCCTTGAGTAGTGAGGGCCTCTTCCCAATACTCCCTGTAGCCTTCCAGCGTTTCCGCACGGTCCGCATACACTGTATCGCCCAAAAGCATAAAGACGTCGGGGCGGGCCTGGGCCACATGAGTCAAACTTGGCCAAGGGCGGTTTCCCCCCAGACAGCACGCCGCACCAATAGTCATTTGACGAAACCCATCCTCAGCAAGCGCGGTTCGAAAGCGGGTCACAGTCGAACGCACGCCCTCGGATCGAGCCACTACACAATAGGCCGTGTCGGGCTCCAGGCCTCCGATTTCGGTCTGACAGCAAACACCATCGCGAATCACATTTGTCGAGTCATCAAGGGGAACCCATTCATCCACCTCAGCCCGTGCCAAGAGGATTTCCCCTTCAGACACATTCATCCAGACATTGATCTGAGCGCCATGTGGCCCCACATCACCGACCTGAACACCGCAGGGGAACGCGACCTCATCCACCGAACCTTCGGGCTCCCAAAGTTCCTCTGGCTCAGCGGTTCGAGCCGGCGCGGGCTCAGGTTCCGTCGCGATACCCGTATCCCCCGAAGGATCTCCCGTATCCTCCAAATTGGGTGGCTTGCCCCTGCCTGATGCGCAACCAGGAAGGGCCGCTATCGCTGAGATACCAGACAGCAATGACCGACGTGTGGGCTTCATAAATACGCTTTATCGTTCATCAACACACGCAGCTTGGTGTTTTTGCATTACAATCCCAGCCACAGACAATGAGGTGGTGGGTGTCCGCTACAGTTCGCATAATTTGTGTCCAAGGTGACGTGCCCGTCATGGTCGATGGCACGGTGAGTCAAGAAAACGACCAGGGGCTCAACCTTCGTTGCAGCGCGGCAGCCGGCCGTCTTAACGAGGGTTCAAAAGTCGTCCTCACCATCGAAGGACAGAGCGAAAAGCGTACTGGTACCATCACTGCACTCTCGGAAGAACGTGATGGCCATTATTCCGTCGAATTTACGGACCATCAAAAACACGCGTCTGACAAACGAGACTTTCCCCGTCTTCACGCCGGGATTCCACTCGCCTACCGTCTGGCCGACACGGGCCAGGCCGCCGCATGGATAGCGGGCGAAGCGATCGCAGGAGATTGGGTAGAACCCGACCCCTATATGAACTTCTCGGTCGGCGGCGTACGCTTTGATTCCCCCCATGCCATGGAGGGCGGGGAATTGCTCTTGATAAAGCTTCGGATCGGCGACGACTCTCCAACTTGGCGCGCCACAGGAAGGGTGGTTCGTGTCTTCGATGTCCCACAAGACTCTCCAGCAGCCTGCAGTGCAGCAATTTCCTTCGAGTCCTTACCGATAGAGGCCAGGGACGCTCTGTCAGACCTGACATTAAAGATTCAGGACACGCTTTTATAAGACACGAAATCTAAGTTTCGAGGGTATGGTCACCACATGACAAGAATGCTGCCCCCTTCGACTCTGCTCCTATTCATGAGCATGTCTTGCGCGCCTGACTTTGGGCAAAACAAAGATACCGACTCCACAAGGGCCGATACAGACGCGGATGCCGACGCCGACACAGACGCCGACGCCGATGCCGACGCAGACACCGATGCCGACGCAGACACCGATGCCGACGCAGACACCGATGCCGACGCAGACGCAGATGCCGACGCAGATGCCGACGCAGATGCCGACGCAGATGCCGACGCAGATGCCGACGCAGATGCCGACGCAGATACCGGCCCACCCACTGACGAATGCGATGGCCATGCCGGCACCATCATTTGTATCGACGAACAGGCCATAGATTGCGATGACGATGGCCGGGTAGAGGGTCGTGACACCTGCGCGACAGGACTTGAAGCCTGCATCGAAGACTACGGGTGCTCCTCATGCGGAGTCGACTTTACCGTGAGTCATATGACCTTTGGTGCTGAGTCTGCATTTGTTCCCGTACGGCCACCGTTGACTCCAGAAAATATCGACATCGAACGCTTGTATACTCGCTCTGTTGTTGTCGATTGGCGCGACAGTAGTCGACCTTCCGGTGACATCAAAGTCCAAATAGAGGGTGAGGGCTACACCGTATGGGCAGAAACGGAAACGGGGCCAGTGTTTGGGGATCCCGATGGATGGGTACGGATCGCTTCAGATTTACTTCCCACCACTGTTTTGATTCATGCCAGCGAGAAAGGGTCGGCGGAAGTCACATTCTCCGACTCTGCGTGCGAAGGTAGCGCCACATCCACCCGCTTCCACAGCGACATTCAAACCATTCTGACGGCGACCCCGGTAGCCAGTGAACCCTTCGCGAATCGAACAAAGGTGTTCAATTATGATGACCCGCCTTCTGTCGCGATATCGCCGCAGCGCCATTCAGATCGGATGGGCAGACCATTTAAAGCATACCTAGTGGCCCATAAGTCTCGATCCGAATGGATAGACGATCCATCCCTGACGGATGTCACGAGCGACGGCGGAGACACAATCTTTTTGTCCGACGGCACGGTCGAAGACAACCTCACGACACTCGAACCTGGCGACATAGAAATCTCGAGTGCGGGCTATGAGGAGTACGACCTCATCCTCGATTTCGATATGGATGGCCACCTGGGACCCGGCGATATCGCCATGGGCCCGGGTGATGACCAGCCCGGCCTGACCATCATGGGAGAACTCCATGAAGACGGCCCATATGGGTTTACTAGCTTTACTTATTCGGGCGGGTCGTGGAGAGATCAAATCGTCTATTACCCCGACGACATGTCAGGCCTTAGCGACGTCCCGTTGATCGTCATTAGCCACGGAAATGGGCACAACTACCTTTGGTACGACTATCTCGGCGAACACCTGGCCTCCCATGGGTACGTTGTCATGGCGCATTCCAATCGGACAGGACCTGGCATCGAAACGGCCTCCACGACAACCCTGGACAACACCGACTACTTTATAGGGCAGCTGGAATACGGATTTGAGGACACACCGCTAGGGGACAAAGTAGACCCTTCCAACATCGTCTGGATTGGGCACAGCCGTGGGGGCGAAGGCGTCGTTCGGGCTTACGACCGAATGGTCGATGAGGGGTACGACACCGATTTTTTCGATGCCGACAGCATCACGCTGATCAGCTCGATCGCTCCCACAGTATTCTTTGATGTCGAAACCTCGGACCCACACGATCGGCCCTACCATCTGTTTGCGGGGGCTTCGGACGGGGATGTGTATGGTGGTCCAGACAACAGCGTGGTTCAATTCTTCCGATTGACCTCCGCCGCAGAGGCCGAGACGCAGACCACCTACCTTCACGGTGTGGGACACAACGATTTCAACTGCTGCGGCACAGTGGATGCCATGGGGCCCGATCTGATCGGTCGGGCCGCCACAATGAACATCGCAAAAGCATATTATCTGGCTTTGATACGAGCCTATGCAGACGAACAAACCGCATTTCTCGATTATTTCAAGCGTCGGGCAGACGTGTTTCGACCTTCCGGCTTGTCTCCGGATGCCGTCATCAGCAATGAATACCGCCCTGACAAAGACGGAGATGCCTTGGTCCTGGATGATTTCCAAAGCGAACTGAGTGATGAAGTCGCCAGCAGTGGAGCGCTTCTGACCTATACCGTCGATGACTACACCGAAGCGGCACTCGACGACCAGGATGACACCTTCGGATGGTCCAGCGGTGACGAAATGAACGGCATGACTCAAGGCTGCTGTACATATGACGAAAATCGCGGGATTATTTTCTCCTTCGAGGAGAATGCCTCCGTGACTTGGGAGATGACCGAGGAACTGGAAGACTGGACCCCCTTTAGCCATCTCAGTTTTCGCGCGGCTCAAAGTTCTCGGCATCCCATCACAGTAGACCTTGGTGACGATCTCGACTTTACAGTGACCCTCGTGGATGCGGCTGGCGAAACCAGTTCCATCGCGTTTGGGGATTACGGTCGCATCACCGAGACTTACGGCCGTTCGGGCTACGGATCATTCTTTGGTGAATGGGGTTGGTCTGGTGATGGGGACGGATGGGCCAATGAATTCAATACCATTCGACTCCTTCTGAGTGATTTTGCGGCAGTCAATCCCGATATAGAGATGGCGACGATCCGTGACTTAAGGTTCGATTTTGGACCCGATTTCGGTTCCAGCTCTGGCCGCGTGTCCATCGACGACATCTTATTGGAGTACTGAGATGTTCATCCTTGCCCTCATCGCCTCCGCTTTGGCTGGCCCCAATCCTGGAATCGTATCCATCGCCCATATCGAGCCTTTTCAACTCGAAACCCCGGTCGACTATTACTGGAATGCGACTCGGGAATCGATCGTAGAAGGCACTCTATTGGTCGTCCAGGTCGACCCCGAACGCGCTCGTATTCGGCAAGCCGGCGGCCCCGTTCTGTACATCGGGAATACCCCTGCAGCTCGGCTCAACCCCGGCCACCTGGACGCACACGTCATCGTCTATATTCCGGGCCACGTGGACCTCAGCACTGCACCGATTTTTTGGGGACCCAGCACACTTCCAGAAGCTGTGCGCCCCGCTATAGAAGGCGAAGAAGCTGTGCATCGTGCACAGGCCAAGCCATTTGCCCTTTCCGAAGTCCATCCCGTCTTGAAGCCCAAGCGGACCTTTAAGAATGAGAAGCACATCCAGGTTCGAGCCGCTGACCTCATCGAAAAATATGCTCCACAAGATATGGACTTTGCCCACGGATATCGTGCCGGATGGAATCCGTAGGGATGACCCACTACACACGATCGATGATGGGCGTCCTGACCGTGGGTATCTGCGCTTTTGCAGGTCTTAGTCTTTGGCCCAGCAAACCCATCATTGCAGGAATATTGGGACTCATGGCCACCTACAGACTGGTCATGATCGTCCGAGAGTGGCCGCGCAGTGAAGACTGATCTCCAACCGATCCCAGAGCCAACAGCGACAACTCGCTACCTACCTGACAGAGATTTACCGCCGTATCGGTATGTCCCAGGGCTACACCCCCACCCTTTCCGCCATGAAGGTGGCCATATGTTTACGGATGGTACTGCGCCCGTACACGAACCATGGCATCCAGAGTCGAATTGGAAAGAGGATCACCAGTTCCTTTTCGCCGCCGATCTCTTCAACCTTCGGTATTACTGGGAGGCTCATGAGGAATGGGAGGCGATGTGGCATTGCACCGAATCGGGAACACCGATGCGTGATCTGCTACAGAGCCTTATTCAAGGGGCGGCCGCAGTCCTACAACATCACATGGGGCGCCATCGCGGAGCAGACCAACTCCTTGGCCGCGCGCAAACCCGGATGGATCCCTGGCTGAGCAAAGGTCACTCATCCATTTACGGTGTTCTCGTTGAAAAGACCTTTGGCGATATCGAGAACCACATACAGGGTGCGGACTGGCCGACACTTCATCTGGGTTCTTCATGAAAGTTCGGTTCTTACCCAGCAACCACGTCATTGAGGTGGAGCCGAACGTCACGCTATTCGAGGCTGCTCAACGCGCTGGACTGCCTGTGGGGAGCAGTTGCGGTGCAGCCGGAACGTGTGGCCGATGCGGCTTGCGCATCGTCGACGGCAGCCTGTCGCCACCGACCCCACACGAGATAAAAGTCGTGCAAGACAACCGAGTATCCGATTCACTTCGTTTGAGCTGTATGGTTAGCGTCACCTCGGATATCACCGTGACGGCAGACTATTGGTAGCGCCTCCGGTAGATCAATCCCACCAAGGGAATGATCCAGGCGTACCGTGCCGGGCTCGCCGCTGAAGCGCACCCACAATCGCCCTTAAGCCCGTCGCCTTCGATCGCTTCCGACTCCGGCACCTCACTGTCCTCGTCCGCATCGGCATCGGTGTCCGCATCGGTGTCCGCATCGGCATCGGCATCCGCATCCGCATCCGCATCCGCATCCGCATCCGCATCAGTATCCGCATCGGTGTCCGCATCGGCGTCGGAGATCTCACCGGTATCCGTGGGGTCGCCTGTATCTGAGGGTTCGCTCGTGTCGGCGTCGGCATCGGCGTCCGCGTCGGCATCTGTATCGGCGTCAGCATCCGCATCCGCATCCGCATCCGCATCGGCGTCCGCGTCCGCGTCGGCATCTGTATCGGCGTCAGCATCCGCATCCGCATCCGCATCGGCATCGGCATCGGCATCGGCATCGGCATCGGCGTCGGCGTCCGCGTCGGCGTCCGCGTCGGCGTCCGCGTCGGCATCGGCGTCCGCGTCGCTATCCGGGTCCACAGGGTCATCGCACAATCCCACCGACGGGTCGCTATCATCACAATCTTCGCCAGAGCAGTGAGCGCTCAAAACACCATCTCCGTCGACATCACATACCGGACAGTCGTAGCGAACATCACGAAATGCTTCTTCGGCCTCAAAAGCCGTCTCACCTAAAACAACAAAGAACGTAGCCGTGATGCTTTCGCCAGGCGCAATCTCGCCATCAAAGTGATGACGCCAATGGATGACATGGTCCGCATATTCATCGTCGTAATCCACGATCTCGGCATCGGGATCAGTATCCCAATTGTTCGCACCCACTTCATCATTGAGGATGTCACACATCCCCAAACCCATGGTAAGCCCATCATTGGCTGACGCCTTCACGTAGGTATGGCTGCCCTCATCGTGCACGTCAATATTGTCGATAAAGGTCTCGTACTCCTCATCGAATCCGAACCCCTGGTCGGGGTCCACCGACCACAACAACCGAAGATCGGACATGGTGCCTTCGCTCATATTGGTCAACTGCCAATCCACACGAATGGTCGCCCCGAGCGCATCCCAAGTGTCCGTCTTGACGATTTGGAAGGCACCGATGTCCCAGGTCGCCTCACCCATCATCACATCGCCACCGCTCAGGTCATCCAGCACCGCGCCGTCCCAATCCCATCCGGAACTCGCCCCTCCGGTGTGATCAGCTTCGGCAATACCCATCACGTCGTATCGAAGGCTGACCTGTTGCAGCGGCGTACCTGGGAAACAGAACTCACGCCATTCATCATCCACCCGCATCTGTAAGCAATTGCCCACCTCAGTATCGGTCCACGTGCCACCGGCCCCGTACGTCACCACAACCTTCTCGCCCTCAACGACCATACCGGCAAACGCTTCAACACTGAACATCCATAAAACTATTTGTACCAAACGCATCAGCGGCCTCCAAAGGTGGTAATCCAGTGTACACCCACTCATTCAAGGAATCTCAACCAAAGGGTTCGATTTCATTTTATAAACTGATTTGATGGCTAATCATTTTCCACCACCCGCCCGTTCACCAGTCGGTTTAAAGCGGGCCATCCTATGCGCGATTGCACTGGCAGTCGGAACCGTTTGGCTGCTACAGGACGGCGCAGCCCCGCCGTCTCATGCCATTGTCGATTTGCCTGTAGAGGCTCCACCCCCGAAAGTCGAGGCTCCGCGTCATCGGATCAGCTCTATAGCGCTCACAGTGCGCTCAGCACCGAACCCCAATGCATCGATACTGGGATGGATCGAGCCTACGGAACCATTCGACGTATTTGCTCATGTGAGCGGCCCGGACTGCGATGAGCCCGGGTGGGCTAAAACTGAAGGGGGCGGTTTCGTCTGTTTATCAGGAAGCAAGTCTACAGAGGAAACCTCTGTTCGCCTCCCTCGCCTCGTTCGCTTTGTCCACCCAGACCCAAAGGAATGGGACCACTACATTTCAACCATGAGCTACGACACGGATCCTGAAGACCGAATCGATGCTCTAGTGCCCTTCATCTACGCCAAACGTTGGAGGAAATGGCGCGGCCCCAATTACGCCAGTGTCAGCGCCTTTGAAAATGGGGAGTCACCGATACGAAAATTGGGTGCGGGCCGAAAGTACCACTTCGTCGATGCCGTGGATACTTCAAAGGGCACCGTATTGATGCGCGATGGTGGAGTCGTTGTGCCTTCAGACGAGGTGCATGTCTACCCCCTGACTAAATTCCAAGGGTGGGATTTGAATACAGAGCCGATTCCACCTGGGCACCTTCCCGCTTGGGCTATCGACTACGACGGAACAGCCGTTCATACTCAACCCAGTCAGAGCGCACCCGTCGCGAAGCGCCTGGAATACCACACACCCATCGTCGTTGAAGATGAGCCTGCGGATCGAGCCGGCCACTGGTGGATCATGCCGAATGGTCTTGGTGCAGGGATACCGGGGTATGTCAACGACCAAACCGGAATACGACACTGGGTCCCATCCAGCCAAACAACAGGGCTTTCCGAAGGCGACATCTGGATCGACGTGGACCTCGACCAGCAGGTATTGGCCCTAAGACGCGGTGAAGATATCGAATTCGTCACCCTCGTTTCTACGGGCGAGCCCGGGACGGGCACCCCTCGCGGTATTTACAGCATCATGGACAAGTCCATCTGGACCGATATGGCGAGCCGACCCGCCAGCGATGACCCCTACTACGTCGAAAAAGTCCCCTGGGTCATGCACTTCAAAAAACGATACGCCCTGCACGGGACGTTTTGGCATTGGGGGTTTGGGCACACCGCCAGTCACGGCTGCATCAACCTATCGGTGAGAGACGCTCGCTACGTCTTCGATCGGGTGGCGCCGACGACGTATGGCGGCTGGCATACGGCTTTGGCCAGTCGCGACACCCCGGGAACGACACTGAGGATACGCCGAGGTCAAGGTGCTGTTCCGGACAAACGAGGCCGATAAGGGCTTTAGTCAAAGGGGGACTTCAACTTCCTGCCCCGGTTCGGGTCCCATCTCGTGCTTTCGATAAAAGAGGGTATTCGAGTCCTTAAACCCAAAGTCCCGTTTTGCTACCGAAAAACAACTGCTTCCGCATTCAAAATGGAGGCTTCGATCAAACTTCCGTAATGATGGAGGGCTGGTTTGGGCGTCGACCACAATGATTCGGCCCGACGCTTTTTGACCATGACGCTTCATTTGATCGATGACCACAAAGGCCACACGACGTCCGTCCGGAGAAAATACGGGTCCCGAGACACCCTCGTTATCTTTGTAAACCGTAAACAGGGTGCGCTCTTGCTTACTCTTGAGGTCCACTTGACGAATATCAAGGCCCACGCTGATGGTGAGAACGGCACCTCGGACTGAAATCACATACGGGCAGTCGAGCGCATCCACGAATGCCTTAGGAAGCGAAACCGTCTGGCCCTGAGCATCCACAACTTTGTAGGTCCAACAAGACGCATAGGACCCGGTCTCCACAAAGCGAAAGGGAACCTCGGGAATTCGAAAAGCATCATCCTGTTCGTTTGGTTTCAGGCCCTCGCTCGCCACAACACGAGGAATCAGGGAAAACTGTAGACACAAAACAATAAAGAGTCGGGCTACAAAACGCATCATGCCGTCCATATTATCATGTGGAAGAAGCAGACAATGCACCGGAAATCGCGTCCCACAATGCCAACCGTGCCTCGATAGCCTCCAGCCCGGCGCGCTCGGCTTCCGCCCACGCCGCGTCGTCATCCCCACACACGCTCTCAAGAAGTTTGCATGCCATTTCTCCATGGCTGCCCCCATCGAGCTCGATGTGACGTTCCAGGTAATTCCGGAAGATGGTGAGTTGTCCGGGCTGAGCATCATCCAGACCGGCAACGATTTCCTTGAACATTGATGGGATCAAATTCTCTCGCCCGACCGTAAACGTTCCCGCCAAACCTGGGAGGCGTCGAGCCGAAATATACTTCCATGTGCTCTGGACAAAGCGACCGGGAGCACCATGCTGACCCAGATTGGGATCCGTCGTCCCCCACCCTACCGACTCACTCATGAGGCGCTCAATCGGGACCAAATCCGCACCCGCCTGGGCCATCCCTTCCATGTACATCTCCAGGTGACTCATGTACCGACCGTCCAAACAGTCGGACTCTTCTTCGAGGACCAATTCATTGACAAACCGACGGACTTTTCCGTCACCAATCGGCCGCCACGGCGGACTCACACAGGTCAACTGGACTTGGAGCGCTTTGAGCAGTGACATAAAGTCCCAAACAGCGAACACATGATGTGTCATAAAACACCGCACATCCGCCATTGTGCGAATCTGCTGATAAACGGAATGTCGCCTTACCCGCTCCAATTCTGGGCGGGTGGCTTCAAAAAGCCGGTCTATTCGTGACGAACGGCCCACGTTCTGATGCCGCATTTTCTGAGTTTCCGCCATGTGCCCCCCTCGCTCAAGCGCTCCTCCGCCGAGCCCTTATCGAGCTTCGGCATCCTTGTCTGGACCATATGAGAATGATGTCTTCACCCCTTCATGAACCTTCCCGGCCACTTCCACATGCGGGTAAACAAAATAATTTAAGGGCGGAGCCTTTTGTCCATCCAGCACCATGTCTCGACCCACCGTAAAACGGATGCGGTCAGCGGGTTGGTTACCGAATAGGGCGTCTTTTTTATCGGGGTGCTTGAATGCCTCTGAAGCGTCGATGGGAAACCATCCCTTTTCAGGTAGAGCCACCTGAATCCAGCAGTGGTACCCACCCACCGATCCTGAGACAGGCTGCTCCGGAACGGGGAATCCGATTTCGAAACGGGACGCCAAACCTTCGGCCCGAGCCAAAGAGGTGAAGAGCGCATGGAAGTCTGTGCAATTGCCATACTTCTTCGTACAGGCCCATTCGGTATCCCCGTTACCCCAGCCCGTACCGGTCTTCTTGTATTCAACATTGGCCACAACATAGTCATAGATGGCACGTGCTTTATCGTATGGGGTTGTATCTGAGGTCAGCCCCAGTTCGCTGCGTATCGACTCCACCATGGCATGTTTGACTGGGACACGGCTATTGGGTTTCAAAAAGAGTTCCAGCTCCTCTGGCGTGGGCTGACCCGTCCCGTGATCCCTGCGCTCCACGACGTGTACGAGAGACATGGTCAGATCAGTTCCAGGCGCTGCATCCATGTGGCCATGCCAATACCGGTTGCCATATTTTCCCTCTTTCTTTTCTAAGCCGGGGATATCCGAATTCAGGTCCGTACGAACCACAGTTTGGCGCTCGGTATCCTGAGCCAGCGGGATGTACACATCCACCGGCTGCCCCGCTTCCACTCCCGTCACCGTCACCGTGTACTCGAAAACCAGGCGGCGATTTTCGGCTACCGCATTGGTTTGGATACCCAGCACACCCAAGATGACCATTTGTTTCACGCCAAACATGCCTGAACCCTCCATGTCGGCGACAGATATCCGGTTCGTGCAAAACGGACATGCCGACCGTTCATGGTCCCAACGAAAAACGCCTCATGGGGTCTCCATGAGGCGTTTTCGATAAGATGCGGGGGCAGGATTTGAACCTACGACCTTCGGGTTATGAGCCCGACGAGCTACCAGACTGCTCCACCCCGCACAATGCTCTACGAGCGGAACCCCCGACGGTTAACGGCCCATCCGCATCGGTGTCAAGGCAGTATTCCACTCTACTCCGGCGACTGCCCCCAGACGTGAACGGAGGAGAGCAAATCAAAGTAACCGATGAGGTTTTCCCACTCGCCTTTTTGGTGCCCACGAGGCTTAACCAGAGAACGCACACCGTCTTCCTGTACAACGGTCCAGCGGTCCAGCGCTTCGGAGTAGTGCGTTGCCGACTGCACCGTTTCCACCGTCTCTACCGCCTCCCGTAATCCCACCAACTGACCCTGACTGAGGCAAAACCAAGGATGATCCGGATCAGCCCCATTCCAATGCAGTGGGTAGGCTGACGATCGAATCAACACCTCATCGGTCACCACCAACCAAGTGTTGTGTGCCTCCCACCAGCACCCCCGGCTATCGAACCAGCCTCTCCAATTCGCAGTTCGCTCCGGGCCGGGACCCTGAAAAGACTCGCGCAGAACGAGCGCATCATCAGGAATACGCAAATCGGGTATTGGGGTTTCGGAACAGGCAAGACCGAGTACAATTGAAATGAGGAAAAGTTGCATGGTGCACCATTTTGCAAATTTCAGTTCCACGCAGATTGGGACATTTAGCTACGTCTTGTGCAAGATTTGGACAAGCAATGTGGCGAGCGACCGGACACCCGCCTACGCTGATGATGTACCTCAACAGTTGAAAGAACAGCTATGACTCTACTGCTCACCCTTCTGGCATTTTCTCTTCCTGCGGATGCGGGCAAAAGCCGTGCGAAGAATAAACGGCTGCGAGAACTGGCACGAATCGAAAAACACATGCTGGATGAACCGGAGTGGAAGTCCGGAGAAGGAAGTGAAGAGCGTGACAAGCTGGAGAACCATTTAGCCGAGTGCGCTGAAGGAAAACAGCCCGACTGCGCCGAACTCGGAATTGCCTACGCTAAGGGTGAAGACATCGCACAGCGTTACCCCCGCGCGGTGGCCTTACTGACCAAGGCCTGCGAATCGGGCGCATTAAAAGGCTGTACGCACCTCGGCCTCCGATACACGGAAGGGCAAGGGGTCAATCAAAATTACCATCGCGCAGTCAAACTGTTCTCAACCGCTTGCAAAGGTGGTGAACTGGAAGGCTGCCTCAATCTGGGCGTGAGCTACACCATCGGTCAAGCCGTCGAACAAGACCTCAATAGAGGATTGAAGCTATTTGGGCATGCATGTAAAGAGGGCCTCCCCGAAGCCTGCAAAATGCTGAAAGACTACCAAACCCTGCTGACCAAACGCATGATGGCGGCCAAGGCTGCTGACGAAGGCGGTGGAAAAAAGGGCGGGAAAGGTGGTGGACCGGGCGGTGGTGGACCGGAAGGCGGCCCGGAGGGCGAGGGTGGCGAAATGCCACAAGAAGGCATGATGGGTGGCGAACAAGCCTCCATGATGATGGAAGGCGGCATGGAAGGCGGAATGCAAGACGGCCAGATGATGCAGGGCGGAATGCAAGACGGCCAGATGATGCAGGGCGGAATGCAAGACGGCCAGATGATGCAAGGCGGAATGCAAGGCGGAATGCAAGGCGGGATGCAAGGCGGAATGCAAGGCGGAATGCAAGGCGGAATGCAAGGCGGAATGCAAGGCGGAATGCAAGGCGGCCAACAAATGCAAGGCGGCCAGATGATGCAAGACGGCCAGATGATGCAGGGCGGCCAGATGATGCAGGGTGGCCAAATGCAAGGCGGCCAGATGATGCAGGGCGGCCAAATGCAAGGCGGCCAAATGCAAGGCGGCCAGATGATGCAGGGCGGCCAAATGATGCAGGGCGGCCAAATGATACAGGGCGGCCAAATGATGCAGGGCGGCCAAATGATGCAGGGACAACCCATGCAAGGTGGGCAGCAAATGCAGGGCGGCCAAATGATGCAAGGACAACCCATGCAAGGTGGGCAGCAAATGCAGGGCGGCCAGATGATGCAAGGACAACCCATGCAAGGTGGGCAGCAAATGCAGGGCGGCCAAATGATGCAGGGACAACCCATGCAAGGTGGGCAGCAAATGCAGGGC
>Ga0163180_10000030_pt1 | contig 75087 bp, 69 predicted proteins | sample AtlANTMetagenome_2_FD_109647 | JGI IMG/M metagenome (GOLD analysis project Ga0163180, IMG submission 109647) | Marine eukaryotic phytoplankton communities from the Atlantic Ocean - Atlantic ANT 4 Metagenome | ecosystem: Environmental > Aquatic > Marine > Oceanic | place: North Atlantic Ocean...
ACCTCAGTGGTCGTGAACGATACGACCGATCCAGACCCACCGCTGTTTGATGATCTTTCAAATCACGTGAACCAAGATGAGCAGACATTGTCGGGTGAATGTGAAGCCGACTGTACAGTCGATATCTACTGTGACGACGACCTGGGTACCACAGAGTGGTTGACGACCTGTAACGAGCTCGGTCGATTCAGCGCCGACGTCGACTTGGACAGAGGATCGATCACCTCCTGTGTCGCCACCTGCACCGACTTGGCAGGTAACGTTTCAGGTATGAGTTCCGCTCACATGGTCGAGTCCTGTGATCCATACGATATCTATGAAGACGAGACAGACTACGGTGATGGTCCCAGCAGCGTGGTCGACGAATGGTCTCCCATTAGCGACGACGGCCTTTCCGTCATTGAAATCAAAGGGAACGTCCTCGATGAAGACGAAGATGACTGGTTTGTTATCAGCACTGCCGACGACTTAGCTTCCGATCTCGCAGCGGGAATAGACCTCTTCAACTTCCACGTCGAACTGACATCCGGGTTGTCGAACTATCGGTTCGTTGTCCATCACGGTGGAAGCGGCGCAGGAGACCTCGAATGTCCCACAGTCGACGGATACAGTGAGTACAACTGGTTCGTGCAGGATGTGGGTGACGGTAGCCATAGCACGCCTTCCGAGACACGGAGTTGCCGACCATCGGACACCGAGGGATATAACGACTGCGAAGACAACTCGGACGACTTCTACATTCATGTCTATCGAATCGATGGTTCCGATTGCAGCCCCTATGAGCTGACCATCACCAATGGGGCCTGGTAATGCACAGTCGCCGATCAGTCTTACGCACGTTTTCCGTGGCCACCGCTGCGGTAGCCGCGCCTAGAGTGCACGCCAGTCAAGCCTCCAAACATGCACACGCGCCGCCTTGGTGGCTGTTGCACCCACTAAGTGAGGGAGACGAGCTGGATTGTGGATGGACATTAGATCAACTTGGTCCCATCGTGGATGGGTCGTCAGTGGTCGAACTCACCCACCCGCGCCAAGACCCGCTTCGCATACACCTCTGTTTGCATGAAGGAAGCCCAAAAGGGTTCGCGCACACCGAGCTTTTTGACCTAATTGTCATCGACCACGGCCGTGGAATACGGCCCGTGCCAGAGGATCTCGTGCCCGTACTTCAGAAGCTTGAGAAGGCAATTCAGGATAACGAACTGGCGAGCCACTCCTCATTCGATCATATTGCGGATATGATGACTCATAAAGAGCGCGTCGCAGCTTTCGGCGCGGGACAGATTCAATAGGGAGAAACGATGTCCAAGAAAAAAGACCCGACACCGAAAATCCCCCTTCTTAAGAAGGACCCGCTGAAGTACCTTCAGAAGGATGAAGCCGGACAGGCTTGTGCCGCCACGAGCGACATCGATATCCAGCAGAAGGCGGATGCGATTATGGCCAACCCGGACAACTCGGGCGTCGTATATGTCTCCCACTGTTCTCACGGTTCGCACGGTTCGCACGGGTCTCACGGCTCTCACGGCTCTCACGGCTCTCACGGTTCTCACGGATCACACGGTTCGCACGGGTCTCACGGATCGCACGGTTCGCACGGATCGCACGGATCACACGGTTCGCACGGGTCTCACGGTTCGCACGGGTCTCACGGTTCGCACGGGTCTCACGGATCGCACGGATCGCACGGGTCTCACGGATCACACGGATCGCACGGGTCTCACGGATCGCACGGGTCTCACGGTTCGCACGGGTCTCACGGGTCTCACGGGTCTCACGGGTCTCACGGTTCGCACGGGTCTCACGGATCGCACGGGTCTCACGGATCACACGGTTCGCACGGATCACACGGTTCTCACGGATCACACGGTTCGCACGGGTCTCACGGATCGCACGGTTCTCACGGTTCACACGGTTCGCATGGGTCCCACGGATCGCACGGTTCACACGGGTCTCACGGGTCTCACGGCTCTCACGGACAGTGGTAAACCAACTCATTCTGACCGTCACCCGGTCTTGCAATCTCAGGTGCAGCTACTGCCCCACAGCAAAAGATGGGTGGCCGTCTCTGACAGAGGCCGATGCGGCCAATGCGGTACAGTTGTTTGCGAATCGCTACGGCGGTGGCTCCATTAAACTATTTGGAGGCGAACCCCTACTCGTTCCGGATGTCGTCCGGTCAGCCATGGAAACAGCACGAGACAATCCAGCTATACGCTGGGTATACCTTTCCACAAACGGATTGGGCCTGACCCGTGAATGGCTCGAGTACTTTAAGGGCTACCCTAAGGGAATTTTAACGATATCCATGGACGGGCAACCCGCAGATCATCGCGGTCAAAGGCGACTGGCCAAAGACGATGTACCCGACAGCTACAACCACATTTTGTCGCTCAAGTCTGAACTCCTCAACACCCCCCGAGTGGTGGTGACTCAGACTATTGCACCCTCAACGGCCAAACGAGCGGCCGTCAATCTTAATCATCTGCTCGATCTTGGGTTCTGGCGGTTCAACTTTCTTCCCGGCTATTACATCCCATGGAAAGGTGAACAAGTCCGTGCATTGCACGAGTCTTTCAGGCAGATGACGGATATCATCACCGGCCGGTGGGGCCGCATGGAGCGGACTTACGTCCGCAATTTATTCACCTACGCCCCCACTCCGTTCTTTAATACTGGGCTTGTTGTCGACTCCGACCGGACCATCCACCCGTCAAACATCGGATTATCGGGGACATTGGACCATCTCCGCGAGCAAACCGTTGTGGGCGACCTCGACTCACCCCCCACTCGAGAAGACCTCCAACAAGCCGCCCACCGCGTCAATGAGATACTTGAAACCGCATTGAGCGACAAAGTCCACGCATCCACCCTCGCCGTCGATCAGGAACTCACGCTATTCTGCCGCTCCTTGTACCCTCATTGGGCTCGATATAAGCGCCGTCGAGATGCAGCATGAGTGAAGACACACAAGTCTCAGAGATGGATCTTGAAGAAGGTGCCACGCCTTGGATCGGACCCAATGGCGAGATCATGGAACGCCTCGAACTGCATCTGACATACACCTGCCCGGAGCGATGTATTTTTTGTTCCGAAGAGCATCGCATGCAGACCTACCGGAAGTTTCCAGTCACTTGGGGTCGGGTCGCCTCTGTCCTTCGAACTCATGCTTCGCGAGGGGTCAGAGCGGTCCATTTCACAGGTGGAGAGCCCACCATACACCCGCGTTTCATCGACGCTCTCAAATTGGCAAAGAAGCTGCATATGCGTACCAGCATCGGGACCATCGGCACCATGCTTAGCAGGCCAGATTTCGCGGAAAAGGCATTACCGTTCCTTGATGAGGCATTGTTCTCCATACATGGACCATGCTCCGAACTCCACGATGAACTCTCTGGGCGACAGGGTAGTTTTGAACAGGTCACGAAGGCGCTTGAATTCTCAGTGAGGCATAAACCTGGCTTCAACGCCTTCGTCAATACTGTAGTGACCCGACAGAATATCGACGCGCTACCAGACACCGTTGCAATGGTTTCCGAAATGGGAGCCCAACTCATCGTCATTTCAAATACTACGCCCGAAGGCCGGGGTGAAGACGAATACCAGGAACTCGCGGTCCCCTTATCCAAACTCGCAGAAGTGCTCCCCAAGGTTCCGGAGCGGGCCGGAGACGCTATCGTTCGCTTCTTTGGTGTACCCATGTGTTTGCTCGGGTCATATGGAACATTGTCCAATGATTTGCACTGGGACCCTCGGGTGACCGTAGAGTGGCAGACCGGTCCAGGGCGAGTCGCATTTACGGGAATTTATTCCTGGGCACCCGACCGTCGTCGAGTACATGCAGAACAATGTACACAGTGCGTCCGCCAAGAGGTATGCTCAGGGGTGTTCGACAAATACGCCCAATTATGGCCCACCGATGCATTACGACCTCAGTTAAGTGAAGGGAGTCCGTGAGTACACCAGCCCCCAATCAACCGTTCAACCCAGAACGCGACCCCAGACGCAATGTCGAAATCAATATCGGCAAGGCCTGTAATAATCGTTGCGTCTTCTGTATCGATGGGCTGCCGAAACGGGAAGATCGAAGCTACATGCCGTATCCACAGATGCAGGCAGAGTTGGAACGTTGGTATAACGACGGGCACCGATCCGTCGGCTTTCTGGGCGGTGAACCCACCACATACCCGAAGATCGTGGACTCGGTCGCCTATGCAAAAGAACTCGGATTCACTCGGATAGCCATTGCCACAAACGCAACAAAGCTTCGCCTGACACACTTCACAGACCGCATCCTCGACGCAGGGCTGACTCGGATCACCATCTCAATGCACGGCCACACCGCCGACTTAGAAGACCGTTTGACTCGCGTCCCTGGAAACTTCGAAAAGAAAGTAGCCGCCATTAACTACCTCCAAGAGAAGCGTGCACAGGGCTATCTGCCCGATGGACTCAGTGTAAACATCGTCCTGAATGGGTGGAATTACCCCTATTTGCCAAAGATGATGCAGTTCTTTTACCGGACCATGGGATTGGACGACCTTCGAGTCAACTTCATTCGCCCTGAAGGCTATGCCGAGGGAGATGCGGACCTGACCCCTCGGTACAGCGCTGTGGTTCCCACGCTCTTAAAGGCCATCATCCTGAACGAGCAGCACTTCCGGAAGGTGTTCACATTTGGTGGCATTCCATTTTGTGTGATGCCCCCAGCTCTGCGAAACAACGAAGACCTCCTACGGCGGTACATGGGCGAGTATAGAGATCTCAGCACCTCGTGTTCCATCCGTTCGGACGGTGGGGATCTGATTGTTCCAGGACAAAAGAAGAACCCCAAAAGTTGGATTGAAGGTTTCAAAAGCTCAACGGTGAGTTTCGATAAAGAAGAAAACCGCGCTCGGTTCAACTGGCAGGATCGGAAGAAACATGATCTGAAGGGTCAACCCGAGGCCTGTTCGGTGTGCGAAATTCAGCCGATCTGCGAAGGCGTATGGAAGGGTTATCTGGAAATTTACGGCACGGAGGATTTCCACCCCTTGAAACGGAGCTGAGGTGAGCCTAGAGCGGGACGCAATTAGTCGAGGCTGGCACTATGTGAAACTGCCAGAGGGCGTCGATGTGGGAGAACACCATCGAGTGCTGTATACGCCCGCATCAAAAGCGCTCACTCGCCGACTTCACGGCTCCACGGGCCGGATACTGGTCACCGATGAAAGCCATGAAGGAGCCCATATTGCATCGTTGCTCCGAGCCGCAGCTTGCGCCGGTGCGCATCTCAGTTCAGATCCGGATGCCCATCTCCGGATTTCGGTGACGAATGACAAGGGGTCAGAGGTCCAGTACGACTCGAAGAGACTGTCCATCGGCCACACCTTTCTTTCCACCAGTGCCAGCCATCATTCGATACAAGATGCCTTCGAACCGGTCACCCAGAACGCCATACAATCTCTGGCCGACCCTACCTTGAACCATGCTCCCAGCGAGCGTATTCTGTGTTTCGAATCCCTGATGAACTCGGATATGCCGCACAACGACAAAGAGTTGTCGCAAGGCGTTCTCCATATGATTTCGCCCCTCGCGGGCACACCTACCAAAGTTCACTTTGCCAATCTGAAGATGTCGATAACCGGTGAGGATCGCCTGGCTTCGGGTCTCGAGTCACTCCAAGAAACTTTGCAAGAAGGCCCCTTTAGTCTGATCTGCATCACTCTTCTTGAGGGCTATTTCGAGGGTGTAAAACAACTTATTCAGACTCTGAGAGAAGGGGGATGTCGCGCTCACATCGCGGTGGGGGGCGCCATGCCCACCCTCGCCCCCGAACATGTGGCGACACACCTACCTGGCGTCAGCTTCATATGCAGAGGCGCCGGAGAGCAGTTCATCAAGCCACTGGTCGAAATCCTAGGCAATGGAAATATCGATACTCCATTAGACTCAGACCAAATCCATGCATTGCTCGCCTTGGATGGACTCATCGCTCGGGTTCAAGGGCCGGACGGGCCCACTCTCGTGTCAGCACGGTCGGACCAAGTGGTGGAAGTGCCCGACTTGGACCGGATTCGTTTGGATTTGTCCTACCTCGAACCTCGACACATCGAAGGTGGAATCGAGATTTCAACCTCACGCGGCTGTATCCACAAGTGTACCTTCTGCTCCATCATGGGCCGAGAACAGTACCAGGCGCGTTCAGCCGGAAATGTGTTTGATGTTTTGAACGACTACCAAAAGCATTTCGAGACGCTCTTTGGCCAGGACGTGCCCCAAAATGCTTACCGGGTACATATCTGCGATGACGACTTCGCATGCGACCGGGACCGTGCCGCTGAGTTTTTCCGTCAACTCCCCTCTTCTCCTTTCAAGCTGTCTTCGGTTCAGGTCTCCGTGGCCGACCTATGCCTCCGAGAAGACAATGTCCTCACCACCATCCCCGATGTCGAACTGCTGGACACCATCACGCCCGATTGTTTTGCGGATGAGGGGCGGCCCATCCCCTCTTCAGATTTCGTCGCTGACCACCAATCCCGAAACTGGAGCAGCTACCTCCAAATCGGTGTCGAGACCTTCTCGGAAGCCGAGCTAAAACGCTTAGGAAAAGGCTATACGGTCGATCACATCCGGATTGTAGTCAATGAACTCGCCGCTCGTGGCCTGCACATGGATGCATATTTTATCCAATCCAACTCTTTCACAAGTGCGGCAGATCTGATCGACGGTCTCGACGAACTGTGCCGTACGAAAATGGCGCACCCACACTTCTTCCATGTCCGGTTTCCGATTGTCCCCCACCTGGTTTCTTACTTCACATCAGCCAGCTATCGACGTCTGGTGAGACAAGACCAAGAGGACAACCAAAAATGCTTGCATATAGCGACAGTCGAAAATCATCCGGAATACGACTACCCATTCGTCGCGAATGACATTCCGCAAGACCCCTGGGTGGCCACAGCCGTCGAGGAGGGCTTCTTTACCGACGTCGACCGTTACGCTGGCAGCTTTGAGAATTTGAGAAACCTGTGGATTCGAGATCTGGAAACCATGGAGGACGTGGAACAAGCCAAACAAGGAGAACGTTTGGTGAGGCAATTAGACGACCGTGCACGGCGGCGCAGCTTTGAACTTCTTAAGCTGGCACGACAGGTCGAGAATAACCAGCGGGCTTGGCGACCCGGCATACCCGACCCAGACAGCGCAATGGCCAACGCCACCGCGATTCTCGGACCCAGCCAACGGTGGTTGCTCCCCTTCAAAAGATATGTTTCAGAGACGGCTCCTCGGATGGTCGTCATCCCGACCTGGCAGTGCGAGCTTCGATGTCGATATTGCTACATCCCTAAACAAGATGGCCGAGTCATGACGAAACGCACGCTTGAGCGCAGTATCGACATGCTCATCGCCTCTGATCACGATGAAGTCATTTTACAGTTCTTCGGAGGCGAAGCGCTTATCGAGTGGGACCTGATTCAACACGGACTCACGTATGGGACGACTCAGGCCCAGGCATGGGGTAAGTCCATCCGCTATATCCTCAGCTCGAACGGGTGGTCGATCAACGAAGAGAAGCTCGACTGGCTAAAGAACTTCCCGGTCAAACTCGAGCTGTCATTGGATGGGGATGCGGAAACCCAGAATAAATTCCGCCGCGCGCTCATGAAGGGGCAAGACTCCTATGACTCCGGTATTCCTCACAAGGTAGACATCCTTAAAGCCTCCGGTATCGACCACGAAGTCATCATGGTTGTGCACCCAGAAGCCGTGGAGAAGATGCCCAAGAACTTCTTCCACATCATGGACCTTGGTTTTCCTCGTGTGCAGATCAATTTCGCACTTGGTGCCTTGTGGACCCCCGAGCAGAAACAGCGTTTTGCCTCTGGATTACACGAAATCGGTAGCCAACTGGAAGCGCGTTGGGCACAAGGACACGAGGTATCCTTGATCAACCTGGAAGGTAAACCCATGCCCATCCGGCTCAACGGGGAAATCACCGTGGATTGGGATGGAACGATCTATGGCGGTAATGCTTTCCTCCATGAAACAGAGCACAAGCAAAAGTTTGTCATTGGCCATTTAGATGACCTGGGGGGTTTCGACCGCTACTGGCTCGACATGCCCACCAACGATTACCTTCTGGATTGGTCGTACCCTCCCGACGTGACACAAAACAATCTTGAAGTCGGCCGAATTTTTAGAAGTTTCCACCAATGGATGTGGAAAACTGAACGCATCCCAACAGTAAGAGCAAAATAGAAAACCTCATGGCAAAAGCTGCCCTCCCATGGCTGAAAAAACTCTGTGCACTGTATTTGAGACACGAAAGCAGTGTTTACGAGTGCACCGCGGACCCTCATGTGAGTGGGGTCTTGATTTCTTTAGAGCTCGATCGAGGGACGATGTACTTGCTCGCCCACCCTAAAGATCTGTCCAGCAGTTACGCCGAAACGGCGTCTATGAGCATATCGATCCATCAGCCGGAAGGCGCTGGAAAATTGCCAGGCAATGGAGAACTCGTCGCCAGGCAATTCATCGACATTCTTCAGAGAGCCGACAAAGGCGACATTCTCATTACCGGTAATTGTACCCGCGGTCATCAATCAGAAACACAAATTAATCAAGTTTCTCCCAGCGAAGCGAAAGCCGCACGAGAAGCTGCGAGATCGGAAATCCAGTGGGCCGCATTTCTGGGCTTCCAAGCGCTTACCCACGAAAAGCCTCTACTCGAGCCCGATCAGGACGCCGTGGAAGCCCGACACCGCTATTTGGTGAACCACTTCGAAACTGGCTTTGATCGATCCGAGTTCAAGTCTCGTTTCGGCGTCGATGCGGCAAAGGTCGTCCGAGAGCCGTTCGAAAAGCTAATTTCGATGGGACTCGTCTCTATGGATGGTAATACCGTCCACACCCATCCCAGCACCCCAGAAGACACCCACGTCTTCCGAGTGTTTCTATACAGCAGCAGACATCTCTCAAAAGCCAAAGAAATCTGGGGTCCAGAATATGACCCCAATGTGGACTATTTTGCCGAGATAAAACGCGTCACAAGAGGCTAGTGATAAGCGGCTTGTGAGGCTCGCATCACACCTCGAACCTGAGCCATGGCTCGGATCAGATCCTTTCGCTCCTGAGCATCCCTCGGCGGCGGCGATTCCAACACCAACCGAAGCGGAGCCCCATCTTCGAGCCCCGGGGCGACCCGAAAGCGCATGTTCTGTCGTTGAGGAGTCAGAATCACAATTCGCCCAGATTCCGTGATACCGCCGAACGTGTGGTTCCCAAAGAGTACTTGACCATCCATCAGCTCCCCAAGCAGCCTCAGCACACCCTCCCGGCCCAGATCCAGCTGCTGGCGCCTCGCGATCTCATGTTCAATGTGCCGTTCCGGGACAAGCCACAGCAAATTCGACATCCGTTCGCGCCTTGTGGCGTCCGCCAGATGAACTTTGTCAGTTGCTACTTTAACAATTCCTGCCTCCGCCCAGGCCGACATCGGTACAGGAATCGCTTCCGTCACGTCTCGTCCAAAAATCCGCTTGAAACGGTCGCGATCAACATGATTGTTGTCCCGTAGCTGGTGCACTAGAAAGGTCCGAACTTCATCATCCAAATCAATGAGGTGTCCCGCATAATGAAACGGAGCATCGCCTTCCGGGTCCGCGGGAGACCGACCCTGGTACGCCGCATACCCGAATATCTGGGATCTCGCAGACGGCCCGAAGCCCAAAAGGTGCATCGGTCGACCGGCTTCACTGACCAATTGATTGTAACTGTACACCGGGCTTGGGGGCATCTCAAACCCCTTGGGCAAGTGAGACCGTCGAAGTGTATACCGATGACCACCTTCCACATTGACGGAATAGCCCTGCCGTTTCGCAATGGACTTTAACTCTGGAATAGCATCGCGTTGGAAGGGCTCTAAATGCGCCCAAAACGCATCCAAATCTCCCCCAAAATGTAGATCGACATATTCGGGTGTCGGCGCGATCTGGAACACGTCAGCGTTTTGAGGCTTATGGGTCTCCAGTACCCACTCGATATCCGCCAAAATCGTCTCTGGAGTCGTCCCAGCCAGACCCAACAGAAAGTCACAGGCCACATCGTAAAGGCCGTGGGAATACAGTTCCTCAAAGCGCTTCGTGACAGTGTTCCGATCCTGAAAACCTCGGTTGTGTGCCTTGTTGACTTCTGGATCGAGTGTCTGGATCCCAAAGGAGAAATGGGTAAAGCCATGGTCCGCCAATGCCGCCACACGCCCCGAACTCATCACTAATGGGTCAAACTCGAAAGATCTGTGCGCCTCGGGGTGAATCTCGAGGTGCTCCTCCATGGCCTCAAAGAGTTCACGCAACATCGCAGCCGGAAGCGTGGAGGGTGTCCCTCCTCCGATGTAAACGGACCCCCATTGCACGCCATCAACGGCGGGCCCAATCGTCTTCATAGAATGAATGATGCGGTTCAGCCAGGCGCGGAGAAGGCCGGGATTGGAGGGACGTAAACGCTCATAATTACAGAAGTTACAGATCGATTTACAGAACGGCACATGAATATAAATATTGTTGGAGGTTTCGGCATCCAACACGGGATTTTCAAGCGCTTTGGCCCATAGGTCCCGTATCTGCTCCTCGGTGACCACATGCTCCTGTCCGCGTAAATAGGCCAGCCTTGAGGCATCGGGTAATCGCGCCACCTCCGCATATCGGGCTTGAAGGCGTTCTCGGCCGGACTTGAAACCCGAGTCTAAAGTGCGCGGTGTCCACCTCATCGGTCCCTCACAGCCACAGTGGCGGATGCTACACCCGGCACGACATGTGTTCTTTCTGGCAAGGCCACCACGAAGCCCGAAGCCCGCGCCCGCAGCGTCTCCAGTACTTGTCCATCAATGGTTCTTACTTCGGCGATGGGTGCTCCCCTTTCTAAATCATCCCCTGGCCTAACAAGGGGAACCAATACACCGGTGTGATTGGTGCGCGGGCCCCCTTCTCTTCGCCAAGGCCCATCCATTTTACGCTCTGCGTCAATTCTGGCGATCATTTTTACGATGCCAAATTCAGTGAGTATGCCGAGGGTCGCTCCCGTGGCGATGGCTGCTGCCTCGGCATCAAGGCGACGCCTTGGGCCTACCTCCAGGGTCACGGTGGGTACGCCTGCAAGATTCACCAACGCACCCGCTAAACTGCGATCGAGGTGGTACCTCAAGTAGCGCTCTTTGGGATATTCGCGCAAAACTGTCAACCCGCTTGCGGCGGCGAGCCGAGAGCACATTGCGGTCAGACGGCGGCGTTCCCGAACCCGCACGACACGGTCCACGATGGCGTAAGGAATGGCCCCAGCCACATCGGTATGCAAGTCGATGAGCGCTTCAGGAGAGCGGGTCTGTATGTCCGTCCAGATTGAGTGTGCATATCGCTCAGCGGCACTGCCTCGTGGCTTTCCCGGAAACACCCGGTTGAGGTCCTGACCATCTCCAGGTAGGAGTCGAACGTTAGCGGTCAAGCCAGCAGGGTTGAGCGTCGGGTACAGATGGACCTCACCTCGAAGGATCAGGTCAGGCAGCGTTCTCACCAGATTGTGGACCACCCCCACTCCAGTCGTCTCGTCGCCATGAATATTCGCAGTGACAACCACGGACGGACCCGGTAGGGGGCTCCGTATGACGATCACTGGGATCGGCGCCCCTGAGGGCATGGCAACACTCTGATGTTCGATCGCATTCATCCTGGCAGTCTATCCCTCTAGAACCCAAGCCTTCAGGTAACGAGACTCCGGAAAGTCCAATGCCGCGGGAATATCGTGGGGCGGAGTTCCCTGATGAACAATTCGTAAACGGCGCGAAACCTTGTGAGCCGCAGCTTTAATCAGCTTCTGAAATTCCTTGGGCGATAACGAGCCCTGGTTCGTAGCCACCAAAATCCAACCGCCGGGCGCCAACACCCTTAAACACCCGGCCACGACCCGGCTCAGGCCACTCTCGACCGACCAGACACCTTCTGGCCCCCGAGCGAACGATGGTGGGTCTACAATGACGATGTCGAATAACGAACCGCTTCGACGGAATCGGTCCAAAGCCTGAAAGGTATCCTCGGCCCAGAAACCGTGGTGGTCACAATCGATCCCATTCAACTCAAAGTTTCGTTTAGTGCGGGCAATGGCCGTAGCGGCCAGGTCAACGGTGTCCACCCGAGCCGCACCATTCGCTGCGGCCGAAACGGAAAACGCGCCAGTGTAGGCAAAGGTATTAAGCACCCTTTTGTCTTTCCAGAATGGTGCAAGCCAGGCTCGGACCTGCCGCATATCGGGATACAATCCGGCGTCGAGCCCCATCCATGGGGTGACCTCATACTGTAGCCCCAGTTCGGACACTAAAACAGCACCCTGATCGGCATTGCCGTACAGGCAGACACCGGCTGCTGGCTCCTGTCTTTCATCATCGTGTTCAGGCCGAACCGACTCCCATACGGTGGCAATAGAGGGCTCTGATACGACCTGTTCCACCAGCCATGGCAACAAGAACTTCAGAGATGAATGGTCTACGGCAATGGTCGCATGGCTACCCCAAACATCAATTCGGACACCCGGCAGTTCATCATTCTCACCGTGGACCCAGCGCCACGCAGTCGTCGACTCATCAAACTTTCTGCGGTCTCGTGCAGCCTTCATTCGTGTGGCAACAAAGTCTGCGTCCACGGGGCCTGCATCGCATCGAAAACGACGAACGGCGACCTTACCTGTGCTGGCCACTCCAACGCCAAGAAATCGCCCATCCTTGGACACGATATCCACCACATCACCTGTCGAGGTTTGACCTCTTCGAGCCACAATTTCCGCTGGATACACCCAGTCGAACCCCTTTCCCAGCCATTCAGTCGAGTACCCATTTACCATCACTGCATTCTCGACACCCGGTGGAAATTTCGTTTTACTACCACCTTTTGGCTTTTGATTACGTGAACGTCTGCCGCCATTACGGTAGGGTCGTGCCATGAGTTCCTCACCAGAAATACTGGGATCTACCGGTCTACAGACCGAATTTTTTCAGCTTGTTCAAACTGCTCTGTACCACGCAGACGGCATGTGGGGCGACGCAACAGTTGACCTCTACCCTCGAAAACTTCCGATTTCACACGGTTATTTGATTGCGGCGGGCATAGAAGAAGCCGTTTCTAACATCGTGAATCTTCGCTTTTCGAAGGAGGATGTGGATTGGTTGCGCGATCAGCCGATGTACTCCTCTCTTGGGCCAACCTTCTTTGATAGCCTGCTTCACTTTCAATTCAATGGCGACATTTGGGCAGTAGAAGAAGGACTACCTGTCTTCCCCAATGCCCCCATCATGCGCATTACCGCCCCACTGCCTCAAGTGGGCTTGTTCGAAATGTTGGCCACACAGGCCATTGGGTGCAGCTCCGCTGTCGCCACGAATGCAGCACGAATGACCGACGCCGCCCAGGGACGGACCGTCCTTGACTTTGGGACTCGTCGAGTACCGGGGCGAGCGCTTGCGGAAGCCTCCGCACGAGCGGCTTTCATTGGAGGCTGCGCTGGGACAACGCATGCCATGGCCGCACGAGACTTGAGCATCCCCGTGGTGGGTCTGATCTCGGACACTATGCTCGCAGCTTACGAAGATGTGTCGCTCGCCTACGATGCCCTATCATCGCATTTTCCAGACGGATGCCACCTCAACCTACCGACAGAGGGCCCTCTTGATGCCATCGAGAGATTCGAGCGTATTCATGACAAAGTTCAGACGGTGCGTGTCGACCACCCAGACTTGGCGGGCATTAGCAGAGAAATTCGAAAGCGCCTCGACGCTAAAGGCATGATTCACACACGCATCCTTGGAAGCGGTTCACTCGATGCCCAGAGCATTCAACTGCTCGTCGCGGAGGATGCCCCAATCGATCTATTTGCGGTGGGTCAAGCCCTGACCCAGGGGGTCACAGGAGATGGCCCACAACTCTGCTACCGAATGGCTTCCCTGGTGCGCGGGACCAGTCCGGTACCCATCACCGGGCACTGGTCTTCCATCTGGCCTGGCGTCAAACAAGTCTATCGTTTCGATGACCATGACCTCGTATGTACCGAAGTGGAAGCCCCTGAAGTGGAAAGTCGAGGCGGTCAACCGCTCCTCAAACCATGGGTGGTCAACGGGAGCCGGATTGCAATCCAGACACCAGCAAAACGGATACGCGACCACTGTATGCAATACGTCGCTCGACTCCCCCACGCCATCAAACGCCTTTCGGCACCCGAGCGGCATCCTGTACACCCCAGCCAGGGTGTTCGAGACTTGGCCGGCCAAAAAGACTAGGTCGGGAACACTTCTTCCAGGTCTTCAAGGGTCAACTTGCAAGAGGGCAAGGCGGCCAATTCCGTCAAACGGCTGTTAGTGCTACGAATATCGCGAGCCAAACAGCGCAGAACGGCCATTTGGAAACGCATCGCCAATGGAGTCGACCCATTCATAAGGTCGATAAAATCCTTTCGGTCCATAATGGCACACCGAACCGTTCCTTGAGCTGCACATGTCGCTGCGCGCGGCGCACCATCCAGCACTCCAAGAATCCCAAACACGGCACCTGGACCCAAATGTCCAACGGCCACAATTTCGCCATTCTCGAGGCGGCGCTCTACTCGGACGGACCCTTCCAGGACAAAATAGACACTGCCTTTTTGGTCACCCTGCTGCACAACTACAGAGCCATCCCACCAGGCATCCTCACGCATCGCGCCGGCCACCACATCGATTTCCTGTGATTTCATTCCACGGAAATAATCAAGACCTGAAAGTCGATCTGCCTCCACTTCAACCTCCCGACCTTACCGTGGCCCAAATGCCCCTTAAGCGCAAAACCATACTCTGAAACTCTTCACCCACTTCCTCTTCGGCATCGATAAGAAAGAGTGCACCGATGCGTTCATTCAGAACGCGTATGCGTTGAGTCATCATCTGCCGGATGGCGACCAGCATGACCCGCGCCACCACATGCCCTTCATCGATAAACTCCTCAAAGCACGCGCGAGGGACATGAAGAACAACGGCGCCCTCAGCCGCACGGGCCGAGGCACTTCTTGGGGCTGGGTCCAAAATCGCCATCTCACCGAGAATGTCGCCCGCCTGAACATAGCCCACCACGATTTCAGGCCCATCCGTGGCGACACAGGTCAGCCGAATACTTCCCGAAATGACAAAGGCCACCTCATCGGCGGGCTCTCCTTCTGCAAAAAGAAGGTCCCCGTCCTCCATTTCGGTCATCGTAGCGACCCGGGCCAAATCGACCAACGCACCCTTGTCCACCTGCTTAAACAGCGGAACGGTTTCCAATACTGACAAAATTGCCGACTCGGCCTGAATACGCATGCTTTTTCTATTCCTGGGGACGACGAACGGATATCACGCTGGTTCCAAGGACAATCATATCGTCAATATCCAAATCCGCAGGTTCGACGATCTTATCTAGCTGCTTTCCGCGCAGGCGCAATGTCGGGCAAGTCTTGTGCAAGCCTGAAAGTTGAGCGCGGCCATTTTTCACCGCCACCTCCGCCTGGCATCGACCGGCTAAAGCTCTATCCATGGTGAATCCCCCTTCTCGTGCGCGCGCTGCGCGCCCGCCTACACACCACCGAATATTGTCTTGGCCGCGACGGTCTGGCAAAGCGAATCCGGGGTGTCGAGGCTCTCTACCAATTTCAATACTCTGCCCCTCACCGACTCCCATGCGCGCATTGGAGTCCGACAAAAGGAATCCAATGTATCCGCGATGTTCGAGTTGGCGGAACACATAATCCAAGCCGGCGGCCTGTATTTTGTCGCCATCCTTAAGGGCCCTTTTTGTCCCTACAGACATTCTTTGTCCATCCACGATCACGTCCTGCTCTCGGACCTCCACAGAGACTCCGGCACTCGACACCTCAAGCCGGACCGTCGAATGATCGGCCTGATTGGTCCACCGCCCATCCTGGAGAAGGTCATAGGTATACCCAGCCACGACGTCACTCATGGGAACCGCGGGGAGCGCCAGGCCACTCATGACCAAATCGAACACCGACGAGCTGTTCAACTCTAAAATGATGGTGTCCGTTCCCGGAGCTTGACTCAAAGCTCGATTGACGTCATCGATCGACTGTTGCACGGCTCCCAGCGTGCCAATGACCAAGCCTCTCCCAAGATCGGTCCACGCATACCGATCGCTAGGAGCTATCGAATATGCCTGTAAAAAAAGATCCGCCGGATCCACCACTGGCAACCGGTCCACCATGCCTAGCAACCCATCCGACCCGGGTTCGAAGCCCTCAAGAAGAATGACCGGCTCGGGTGGCATCTTTGGAACCATCGATCCATTTCGGACCCGCACCAGGCTTCGTTTTCGGACGGCATGAACGATGGCTTGGGGAATCCAAGTCCGACTTTCTGGGACCAATCGATAAATCGGCACTTCCCCTGCGATACCCTTCAATGCGAAACGCCCCACGCTTTCCCAGGCGACTTCCGTTTGATTCATACACATACGACTCGTGCTGGACATCCACACTTCACCCGTGGGTGTCTTGGCTAAGATACGGGCAGCGAGATTGGCCGCTTCTCCAAACGCGTCGCCATCAATCGCCTCCACATCACCCGTCGCCATCGCAGCCCGAATGGTGAAACCCCCTTCGGAGACAATGGTGTTGACCACCTCTAGGCACGCTTGAGCCGCATCCGTCGCCGCCTCAAAAATCGCCATGTAAGAATCGCCAAGATTTTTAACGATCCGCCCGCCGCGTGCGGTGACGACAGGAGCGACACGTCGCTCATGTTCCGACAACAAGTTCCGGATCGCTTCGCGGTCGGACCGCCCCACTGACGCTGTATAGTTCGCCAAGTCCGTAAACACGATTGTGAGCGTTCGCGTCGCCAAAGTCCCTCCACACTGCCTGACCATAGCGCGGATTGCCGCTTGGAGTCGACCCTAAGCAAAAGACCCACCCTGACCCCATACCTACGACTTCTGCCAAATTGGCAAAGCACTCATCAGACTGTCTATTTTCTGTGCCATTTTGACACAAAAAACCGTAGGGCATTGCCGCTACGCACGTCATCCACTAATGGCATAGAACTTGCTCGGAATAACGTTCGGAAAACTGTGTTTGGACTGAGAATGGAATTCGCCCAAAAGAAAATGCTGATTGGCATGCTCGCCTCCGGGACGGTGGTGGGAGGCGCAGGTGTGTTCACTGCGAATGTGGCCCCTGAACGTTTATTTCCCATTCCAGCCTCCGCCGAACTGATCGATCCGCTCAGCGGAGAAGTGGCTGCGCCGAGCGTCAACGCTGACAGTGCCGAGGAAGAAACGGCCCCGGACAAACCCTCTGGACTTTCGTCAACCGATAAACGTGCGCTTCTGGACCCGATCATTCGGCGCAATATGTTCGATAGTTCCAAAGTGGGACAAGAAGCGACGATCGAAGACGGTGGCGAAGCAGGCAATAAGACATCTCTACCGCTCGTCCTTCTTGCCACCATCGTGGCAGAGCCCGAAGCATACAGTTCATGCCTGATCTCAGAGGAGAAAGGTGAAGACGGAGCTCTGGGCTATGGCATCGGCGACTCCGTGCTGGGTGAGGCGACGATCTACCGGATCGAGCAAAAACGGGTGATCCTAAAGCGAGACGGTGAGCTCGAGTACCTTCAGATGGAAGATGCCGAATACGAGCGTCCATCACCCAAAAGCGCCAAAGCGGCCAAGGCCGGCAAAGCCGGCAAGTGGGATGGCGTCGAAAAAGAAGGCGAAACAAAGTTCACGATTGACCAAGAAACATTCAACAAAATCCTGGAAAACCCAGACAAACTGGCGAACCAGATCCGGGCGGTCCCTAAATCAGAGGACGGCAAAGTGATCGGATATCGCCTATCGGGCATCAAACGAAGCTCATTATTCAGGAAACTTGGCATTAAGAACGGCGATGTCGTTCACTCAGTAAACGGGCATGACCTCAACTCCATCAGCTCTGCCTTAAACGCTTTTGATTCTCTTCAGTCCGAAAGAAGCTTCAACTTCGAAGTGACGACCCGGAAAAAGAAAAAGACCTACGAGTACGAGGTGCGTTGATGCATCACTGCAAGGGCCACATGAAACAAAACTCTCAATTTGAGTCTCACGTTCGATTCACTAAGGTTGGTTTTCTGACCATTTTGGTGCTGGGCCTGACCCCCCAGCTCGATGTGCACGCTCAAACGATGGAACCGACTGCTCGGCCTGCCATCCCCAAGGAACTTCCTAGGATCCGGGCCCCCGGTGGCGTCGATCTCCCCGGGCTCCGAACCACCGTCGGCTCCACCGCCAGCGGTGCAGACGGCATCGCTAGCGACGATGGGCCAGCGGCCCCGCCGCCACCACCACCGACTCGGAAATCCAGCTCAGATTCATCCGACTCCGATGAGGAGGAGGAAGACAGCGACGACAGCGACGACAGCGAATCCGGAAGCGCTTCTTCAGATGATGGCGGCGTGCTCTCGCCTCCAAGGCAAAAGCCCCCGATCTTGGACCCCAACGCCAAGATCATGCTCGACTTTGTCAACAAGCCCATCCTCGATCTCATCAAATACATGGCTGAGATTACCGGCCGGAACTTTATTCTTAAGGACGATATCAAGGGCGAAATCACAATCATCAGCCATAAACCTGTGAGCGTTCCCGCGGCCTACGAAGCATTTCTCAGCGCCCTGGAGCAGACGGGCTACACGACCGTCACCATCGGAAATATCACCAAAGTGGTGTCCAGCGGAGATGCCAAAAAGAACCCCATTCGGATTCACCAGAACGGTAATATTCCCTTCACAGACAACTACGTGACCCAAGTCATCGAACTGGAAAATGTCTCAGTCAATGACATCTCCAGCGTGGTCAAGGAGTTGATGAGTAAAGATGCTTCAGTGATCAGCTATGCGCCAGCAAACACCCTGATCCTGACTGACGCAGCCACCAACATCCGAAAAATCTATCGAATCATCAATCAGTTGGACATCGCCGCTCCCCGTTCGAAGTTGAGTGTCATTCCGATCAACCACGCGACCGCAGCGGACATCCAAAAAACCATTCAGGAATTGTATGGCTCAAGCGGCGGTTCCACAGGAGCCAAGTCAGCCGCCGAAGAACGACGGTCACGCAGGCGAGGCCGCCTCAGAGATCGCGTCAAAGGGGGCTCATCCGGAGGGTCATCAACGAGTGTTGGAGCCGAAGGTAAGTACATCGAAAAAATCATTGCCGATGAACGCACCAACTCGCTGATTGTCATGGCAAACGATGAAGCCATGCAAGCCGTAGTGGACCTGATTGCAGAGCTGGATGTCGACGTCGACCCCTCCTCACGCGCACAAATTCATGTCGTCTACCTGGAACACGCCAAGGCCGAAGATGTTGCATCCGTACTCTCCAACCTTGCCGATTCGGGCCGCTCTAACGACCGCAACAGCCGAAGGTCTCGAGCACGCCGCCCGGGCCAAGGAGCACCCGGTGCACCCCCATCACCTCCGGGACGCCGAGGCGCCTCCAAGGATACGGCAAAAGCAAGCGCTACAGCCGCCTTTGATGACGGTGTACGAATCACATCCGACGAAAACACCAACTCGCTGGTCATTGTGGCCACACAAGATCAGTTCCAGATTCTTCAACAAGTCATCAGTGAGCTGGACATTCGCCGCAAGCAAGTCTTTGTGGAGGCCGTTGTACTGGAAATCGCCAGTGATGACAGTTTTCAAGCCGGTATCGGCGCACACATGGCTAAGAAAGATGGGTCTGTCCCCGTCATCAGTAGCCAAACAAGCACCTCTTCTTTGGGGCTCTCTCCCGATATGTTGAGCGGCATGGCGGTCGGCGTCTATGGCGACCCCGTCGATGTCACCGTGGGTATGGGCGAAACAGCCACTACCATGTCAGTACCCGCCTTTGGTATTGCACTTCACGCCCTTCAAACCAATAGCGCCGTGGACATTGTCTCCACTCCGAACATCCTGACCATGGATAACGAAGAAGCTAAAATCGTCGTGGGTCGAAACATCCCGTTTCCCGTGTCCACAGGACGAGACAACAATGGTCAGCCCATCGTCAGCTTTCAGCGGGAAGATGTCGCCATCACGCTCAAGGTGACCCCTCAAATTAACGAGTCGAACTTCGTGACCCTGGAGGTATTCCAAGAGGTCCAAGAGGTCGAAGAGGACAACCAGGGCTTGGATACGAGCCAGTCGGGTTTCATTACTTCTAAGCGTTCCGCCGAAACGACAGTCGTCGTGCGAGACAACCAGACGGTTGTCTTGGGTGGATTGATCGGGAACACGGAAACTGAAGTGGAAACCAAGGTGCCGATTCTGGGTGACCTTCCACTCCTGGGCCTCTTGTTCCGCGGTCAGAGGAACAGCTCACGAAAGACCAATATGCTGATCTTTCTGACGCCTCATATCGTCGACGCACCTGAGGACCTTGAAGAGGTATATCGAGTCAAATGGGCCCAACGGCAGGAATACATCAAACGGTTCTATGGCAAGGGCCGGGATCGGGCAGCCAAGGAGATGAAGAAACTCCTGAGCTACAGTATGAACCAAGTCGACTCCCCCAGCGTATACCGAACCAAGGTCCCAACAGCAGAGGAGGCGGCTGGCTTTACGACCATTGGCGCCCCGGTCAGCGCTGAGCCAACCCGACCCGTAGTCCGGGAAATCGGTGGTAAGCAAAGCGACCCCGCTGCTGAAGAGGCGGGAGAGTAAATCATGGGCATCCGGCGGGACAACCTTGACGATTTGCTGATCCGCGCAGGCGTGGATCGCAGCAAGCTCGCCGACGCTCAAACTCAAGCGGAACGGTCCGGTTCGAGTTTGCTGGGCAGCATTACCCGCGCCCAGTCCGTGGATGACAATCTCCTCGCTAAAACAATGGGTACGATGACCGGGCTCGGCGTTCTAAAAGATGTCCAGGTCGACGATATCAACATTGACTTGATCAGACAGGTCCCACTGGGCTTGGCCCGCGAACAAGGTGTTTTGCCACTTTGGGAACGAGACGGCATCGTCGAAGTCGCGCTCAGTTCCCCCATGTCTTTGCCATCTGTCGATGATTTTCGTGTGCTGTTCGGAAAACCAGTCAGGCCATGGATAATGGGGCCCACGCAGCTTCGTGAACTGATCAACGCGTCCTATGACGCCGCCAGTCGCACAGCCAGCGCCGTCATCGATGAGATCGAAGAAGAAGAAGGGTATGTCGCCGACGATCTGCAACTCGGGGAAGACCTACTCGACGATCCCAACCAGGCTCCCATCATCCGGTTCGTCAACTCTCTCTTGACCCAGGCCATCAAAGAGCGAGCCAGTGATATTCATATCGAGCCTTTTGAAAAGGAACTCAGCGTCCGCTTCCGCGTGGACGGAGTTCTTTATGAGGTCGTCAAGCCTCCCCGGCGATTGCAAGCGTCAATCGTGAGTCGGGTCAAAATCATGGCGGGCCTGAATATCGCAGAAAAACGAATTCCACAGGACGGACGTATCCGCACGCGGATGGCGGGCCGGGAAATCGACCTTCGTGTATCCAGCTTACCCGTCCGTCACGGTGAACGTGTCGTGATGCGTATTCTGGAAAAAGGCAGCGTCTTCAGTCTGGATGGAATCGGGATGGGCGCCGAAGCCCTAGACAGCTTCAGGGAACTCATCCGGAAACCCCACGGCATCGTGCTGGTTTGTGGACCCACAGGTTCAGGAAAAACCACCACCCTGTATTCCGCACTGTCCGAAATTAATTCACCCGACAAAAATATCCTTACGATTGAGGATCCTGTTGAATACGAACTGAAGGGAATTGGTCAGACACAGGTAAACCCGAAAATCGACCTGACCTTTGCAAGCGTACTACGGGCCCACCTCCGACAGGACCCGGACATTATCCTAGTGGGTGAAACGCGAGACAAAACAACAGCAGACAATGCTATTCAGGCATCGCTAACGGGTCACCTGGTGTTCTCCACGCTGCATACTAACGACGCAGCTGGGGCCTTCACCCGCCTCATTGACATGGGAGTGGAGCCGTTTCTCGTTTCCAGTTCCGTGGTCGCCATTTTGGCCCAACGGCTGGTTCGTCGATTGTGTTCCGAATGCCGAGAGCCCTATACCCCGAACTCTACCGAACTTTCCGATCTCGGGCTTAAATCGCTGCCCGGGCAACTGTATAGGCCTGTGGGCTGCGAAGAGTGCAATCACAAAGGGTACTCCGGCCGGTCCGGTATTTATGAGCTGTTGATAGTGGAGGACGAAATTCGGTCCCTCGTTGTTGCCGGCGAAGCTACTGGAGTCATCCGCAATGCCGCCGTTAAGCGTGGGCTCAAAACACTCCGGGACGATGGGATTCGCAAAGCCTTGGAGGGTATCACCTCCCTGGACGAAGTGCGTCGCGTCACCCAGGAGGATTCGGCCGGGGCAGAGTAAGACGTGGCAATCTACGAATATAAAGGGCTAAACGCCGCCGGGTCCGCAGAGAACGGTATCATCGACGCCGACAATCCAAAATCGGCGCGTTCCAAACTCCGAAAGAAGGGTGTATTCCCCACCCATATCGAGGTGCAGAAAAAAGGGGCCACCAAGGGATCCGGCCTGAGTCGAGAAGTCGACATTGGCAAGTACTTCGAGAGAGTTAGCGCCAAAGATATTGCCGCAATGACGGGACAACTGTCCACCTTGGTGGGTGCCAATATTCCGATTGTAGAGGCACTCTCTGCCTTGATTGATCAAGTGGAAAAACCCAAACTTGAACGGATTCTCCGAGACCTTCGTGAAAAGGTCAATCAGGGTGCAACGCTTGCGGAAGCCCTCAAGGACCACGGAGAGGTCTTTCCACCCCTCTACGTAAATATGGTCGGAGCCGGTGAACAATCCGGAGCCTTGGAGACTGTACTCAACCGTTTGACCGACTACACCGAGGCTCAGGTCGCTCTCCGGGGAAAAATCGTGACTGCCCTGACTTACCCCGCCCTCATGGGTGGAGTCAGTGGCCTCATCATCATTGGGCTTTTCGTCGGCGTCATTCCCCGAATCAAGCGCGTTTTCGACTCCATGGATACGGCTCTTCCAACCATCACTCAGGTGGTCATTGCTATTTCCGACTTTTTTATCGGACAGTGGTATGTGCCGATGTTCTTGGCGATTGTCTTCGTCTTCAGTTTCAGACACTGGGTGAAGACCGAAAAAGGCCGTACTCAATGGCATTCTCTGCTTCTCAAAGCGCCGATACTCGGAAACGTTAATCGCAAAGTCGCCGTCTCTCGCTTTTGCCGGACCATGTCCACACTACTGGACTCTGGTGTCCCGATTCTGACGGCCGTCGCCATCGTAAAAACAGTGGTTGGTAACGACATCATTGCTGCAGCCATTGCCGGTGCAGGACAAAACATTGCCGAAGGACAGTCCATCGCGCAGCCACTGAAAGAGTCTGGCCAGTTCCCTCCCCTCGTCACCCACATGATCAATATCGGTGAAAAGACAGGTGAACTGGAACCCATGCTCGGAAAGGTGGCCGATGCCTATGACCAAGAGGTCGAGCGCACCCTGGAAGGCCTCACCTCCATCCTTGAGCCTGTGATGATCGTCGTCATGGGCGGGATTGTGGCCGTCGTGGCCCTTTCCATCCTTTTACCCATGCTCAACATGTCGGCTATCGCCAAATAGCGATGCCCCGGGAGTCATTATGAAAGCCAAAACCCACCTCTTTTTACGCTCAGCACGACGCGGCCTTACCCTCATCGAAATCATGGTCGTTATCGCCCTGCTCGGTGTACTCGGCACCGTCATCGCCGTGAACCTGACCGACGCGCTCGACGACAACTCGGCGGACGCCGCTCGACTCCAGATGAAACAAATTGGGTCCGGCTTACAAATGTATGCGCTCAAGAACAAGGGCAAATACCCCACGACATCCGAAGGACTCGATGCTGCCCGCAAATATTTCGCTGGCAACAAAGTACCTCAGGATCCTTGGGGTAATGAGTACAAATACTTCTCCCCCGGCACACACTCAGACGCTCGATACGAGCTGGTTTGTCTGGGCTCAGATGGGAAAGAAGGCGGCGAAGACCATGCTGCCGACATCAAAAGCTGGGAAGTCGAGTAGGACCCATTGAATAGCCATCCTGCCATCACCATCGGCTCACGACGAGGCCTCACGCTTATCGAGGTCATGGTGGCGTTTGCGATCATGGGAGCGATTGCGTTGGTCAGTGTGCCCACACTCAACGGGCTGTTCGACCTCAAGAACCGTGCCGCAGCCAAAGAGATAGTGCAAACCTACACCTGGCTCTTGGACGAAGCGGCTCTTCGAAATGTCTCGTTCCGTATGGTCTACAACCTGGATCAGCAGACGTGGAAGGTCGAAGCCGGCGATCCATCCACGATGGTGTTTTCGAATCCGGAGGACCGCGAGAAATTTGATGAAGAACTCGAGGATGCCATGTCTCGGTTCACAAAGCGTGAACTCGAAGAAGGAGCCGCACAAGAAATCGAAGATAAAAAGGGTCGGTTCTCAGGTCTCGAAGGTCTGGACGTCGGTTTTGACATCGCGAAAACACTGCCAGATGGCTCCCAATTCGCATTCGTTTATACCCCTCAATACGAAGAAGGTGGGAAGTTACCGACCAAGGAGGGTCCACCAGAGGACCCTGAAGAGCAGTCCATCGCCTACACCTACGTCTTTCCGGATGGAACGGCTGAACACACCGTCGTTCGCATAGAGACCGCCGATGACCCGGAAGAGGGATGGACGATTGAAGTGCTCCCCATCTCCGGTGCAATCAAGATGACAGAGGAGCTTATCGACCCCGACAAGAGCCTGGATTGGATTCCAGACGAGGGGCCACAGATTCGATGAACTCTCTTCGTCCCGGATTCACTCTACTCGAGGTCATTATCGCTTTAGGCATTTTAGCTGGCGCCATGGTCGTCTTGGTCGACAACCAAGCCATGGCTGTTCTCGCAACAGGCGAAGCAAACCGACTTACGGTAGCGACCAATCTGGCTCAAGAAAAGATGATGGAAGTCCAGCTCACCCTCGAAAGACAGGGCTTTGGCGAACAAGACATCGAGGAGGATGGAGACTTTGATGACTTTGGGGCAGAAGAATTTCGCGGTGATGAACTTCATCTGAGTCTAGAAGACAACTTACTTGAGGACTATAAATGGGCCTACACGGTACGTCGTATTGAGCTCGAATTCCCCACCAATCTCGGCGATATGGCGGGCGACCTCGCCGGCAATGGATACTTTGGCGAAGACAAAGGTTCAGAGATGGATGTCGGCGGAACACCCGACCTCGGCGACATGGGAATTTCGCCATCCATGATTACCGATCACCTCGCAGGCTTCATCCGTGAAGTCCGCGTACGGGTCTGGTGGGGAGAAAACGAGGATGAAACCGATCAGGTGGAACTGACCACACACATCATCAACCCTACAGGTGTCGTCAACGAGGGCGGATTTAGCGGCCTGGGAGCCGGTGGAGCGGCCGCTGAGGGTGGCGGAGGTGCGCAATGATGTACATGCGTAGAGGCCTCACCCTGATTGAAATCATCGTTGCGCTGGCCATCATGGCTCTGATGGGGTCGATATCAGCGGGAACCCTCAGTTCGTCTATCGGAGCACTGGATGCCATGGAGGAAGCCAGTGGTTCCACCCGAACAGCTCGTATCGCCCTTCGCCGAATCACACGTGCGCTTGAGTTGGCTTATTTGACCCCCAATAGAACAGCGGTCAACACCTACCAAACCGTTTTCGTCGGCAAAGACGAAGGCGATGAGGACCAGCTTTGGTTCGCCTCACTTTCCCACCAACGCAAAATCCGTGACAGTCGAGAGTGTGACCAAGCCGAAATCACACTGTTCACTGAAGAAGACCCAGAAAACAGCAACACCAATGTTCTGTATATCCGCGAGTCTCCACGTATCGACCAATACCCCGACCAGGGAGGGCGCCCCATGCCGATAGCACGAGGCGTGACGCGGTTCGATCTTCGGTACCTGGATTCTCAAACGGGGGAATGGAAAGACGAATGGGATACCGGTGGCTCAGAAACACCCAATCGACTCCCTAGGGCCGTTCAAATTGTACTGGAGTTGACTTCCAAGGATCCAAATGGAGACGACGAAGACGACACCATCACCACACCCTATGTCCGCACGGTCATGCTCGCTCTATCAGGGGCTCAGACTCGCAGTGCCTTCGCAAGGGGGAATGGCTAATGAACCCCCTCACCCAACCTCGTGGAAACCGACGGCATCGCCGCAGTGGCATCGCTTTACTTGTCGCGATGTCTACCATTTTGGTTTTGACTGTCGTCGTGACCGAACTGACCTACACCGCACGGGTTCGCTATTTATTGGCCGCCCATGAGAAAGAAAGAGCACAAGCCTATTGGGTCAGCCAAACCGGCATCAACATCTACAAACTCCTTCTGACCGCCAACAAAGAGATGGAAAAGAACTCCGCCATGGGTTCCGTCGCAGGCAGCTTCGGTATCAACCTGGGTGACGCCCTCTGGCAGTGGGTTCCCGTCATAAACACTGGACTGATGAGGATGCTGTTCGCAGCGGGTGGTGATGTCGATGATATCGACGACAAGGCCATCGAAGAGTTCAAAGCGTCCGGAAAGGTCTCCGAAGAAATCGAAGAGGAGTCTCGAGAAGCCGGCCTTTTTGACGACAAGAACTTCCTTGATTTTGATGGCGACTTTATGGCCGAAGTGACAGACGAAGACGCCAAACTCAACATTAGTTTGCTCGGTAACACCAGTGGTACGGTACAAGAATCCGCCATTGGCCAGCAGCTCTTTGGACTCATGTCGGGCGAAGAAAACGACCAATGGTTCCGCGACCGAAATATTGAACGTTGGGATATTGTCGCCAATCTAAAAGATTGGGTCGATCCCGACGCCATGGGCTCTGGCCGGTCTGGTGGTCAAGAAGACAGCTTATACAACAATCTCGACAGTCCTTATCTCGCTAAAAACGCCCCCCTCGACACCTTCGAGGAAGTCCGACTGGTTGAAGGCTGGCAAGATGACGTGATGGAAAAGTTCGGACAGCAGTTGACCATTCACGGCGTCGGCAAGGTCAACATCAATACGGCTTCCGACGAGGTGATGATCGCACTCATCAAGGCATATGTCGTGCCCGCTCCTCCGGACTCCGAATGCGTTCGACTTTTGGAACAAATTAGAGAATACATGTGGTTCGCGAGCTTTAAGGACGGTCGCGACTTTTCAAAATGGCTCACCAATCAAGGTTTGACTGTCAGCGACAAGCTCGCGAATCAGTTGGGTGACTCATCCAAAACTTTTAAGGTGGTCAGCACCGGACTTGTCGGCAACACGTCGGTGACCACAACAGCCATTATCGACTACAACGAATCCGCAGCAGGTAAAGTGACCTACTGGCGGGTGGACTGAGGAGCCTCTTATGGCAAGAATAATTGGAATCGACCTAGGGTCATGGAGCGTCAAGGCAACCGTCATGGAAGGCGGATTCAGCCGTTTTGAGGTGGTCGAACAGATCTCTCAGCTCGTCCGACATCCCCACGGTCAACTCCCCGACCGCAGTGCGAAACTTGAAGCCTTGGAAACCATCCTTGCCACATTGGGCGTGGGCGACACCACCGTGGTGGGAACAGGCTTCCCTGTAGACCAGGCCTCCATCCGACTCATACAAATGCCATTTTCGGATAAGAACCAGATTGCCCAAACCCTCGAGTTTGAAGTGGAAGGTCTGGTACCGTACGACCTCGACGAGATGGTGGTATCCCATCGTATTGTGAGCAGTTCACCTGAGGGGAGCGCCGTCCTCACAGCCATCGCTCCTCGGGAACAACTGCGACCCTTCATCCACGATTTCGCTGCCCTCAATGCAGATCCGAAAAGTATCGTCATCGATGGGGATCTTCTGGCCATTTATGGAGAATATGGCACGGAGGCGATTATCGATATCGGCCATTCCCGGACCATCGTCACCGTGGCCCGGGAAGGGAATGCCGTATACAGTCGCGGCATCTCTATCGGTGGCTGGCATCTCACCCAAGCCATTGCGAATCATGCCAAGGTTGGATTTGAGGAAGCTCAGAAAATCAAACATGAGATGACGCTGTCCACTACGGCTTACGCGGAATGGGATGATGACGAAGAAACCCAAGCGGACGCGTCCCCTCCCCCCGCCCGTGACGGCTCGGACACAGAAGCTGTCAGGACTGCACTCCGGCCTCTTTTAGCCAGTTTACGGACCTCACTAGTCGGATACGAGGATGCATCGGGTCACGAAATCGACAGAATCCGCCTCACCGGTGGTAGTAGCGAACTCGTCGGCCTCTTGAATATGCTGAAGGTCGAAATGGGTGTCCCCGTCAGCAAGGTGGCACCTGGCCGTATCGACCTACACTCCCCTTATGGCCATACTCTGAGCGAAGCCTACGCCCATCGGACTTCCGGGCTGACCGGACAGGGCGCGCTGGAGTTGAGAACTGACGATTTCCGATACCGAGGCAACATGGCCAATCTGCGGATGCTAGCCTTGGCCAGCGCTGCTTTGCTGCTTGTGGGGCTGGTGGGTGGTGTCGGCATGTTCGGGTACTCCTACAAGGAAGCCCATACACAGCTAAAAGAATTGGACATACAACTGTCTGAGGCTGTCGCTCTGGCCACTGGCGATCCCAGTATTGCCGCAGCATTTGAAAGCCCAGACGACGCGCTTTTGGCGCTTCAAATGCAGACGGTGGAGGCGAGCGGTCGCATCGACCTGTTGGGGCCCATTGTTTTTGGGATTCCGCCCATGGTGACGACCATCAGTCAGTTGTCCTCGTCCCTGCCCGATCCAAAGACCGCCCGCATCGACGTCACGGAGCTCACCTTGACCTCTCAATCGATCAATATGAAAGCCACTACAGACGGCTATGATGCCGCAGCCAACATCGAATCGTCCCTCGCTGCCAACGAGAAATTCAAAGGCGCAAGGAAAGGCAACGAGAAGAAGACGGCCCTGGGTATCAGCTTTACCGTGACCATCCCTCTTGGGGACGAAGAATCAGGCGAGGAGGGATGACATGAGTATCCAACAACGATTCAACCGCATTGCACTCAAAATTCAAGACGGCCTGGGTGGGCTTAGCGATAGAGACAGAAAGCTGCTCATTGGTCTTGGTGTGGCCACCCTCATCACAGCCATTATCGGCACTGCTTTTGCCATGAATTCCATGCTGGACAGCGTGTATGCAAAGGTCGAGTATCGCGAGGACGCTCTACGCAGAGCCACCGTGATGGCCGCTGAGTTTCAATCCAACGAAGAAACTTCTCAACTGATCGCTGAAAAACTAGAAGAGCATAAAACCTCCAATCTCAGTGCATTCCTCGAGAAAACAGCGCAGAGTATCGGTATTGCGGACCGCCTGGATAGCGTCAAGGCGAGCTCTACATCCATCAATGGCGAACTCGAAGAAACGTTATACGCGGCACAATTCTCGAAGTTATCGCTCGAGGAAGCCACCAACTTTCTCTACGAGATCGAGACTTCCGGATATCCTCTCATCGTACAGTCGACTCGACTCAAGACAAGGCGACTTAAAGGTGAGCGGCTCATCAAAATGTCACTCGATATCGCGGCATATAAACCCGTCTCAGTCGATGCGGAAGGAGAGGGATGATGCGTTGGCTTCTTGCATCCATAGGGAGCGCAGTCTGGAGTACTGTGGTCTTTGCTGTCGGTATGATGGTCTTTTTTCCCAGTGATTGGGTCAAAGAACAGATTGCATACCAGGTCCAAACCTCATCGAAGAAAAAGCTTCTCGTCAGTATTGGCGAAGCAAAGTCTTCTGGACTGTTCGGCGTGGCTTTAGAAAACATCAGCCTATACGAATCTAAACGAGGAAAACGAGTCCCGGGACAAACTGACCCGCCCCCACGGGCCAATACTCTTCTGGGCAGCCTTGATGCCGTTTCATTAAGTCCCAGTATTTTCGGCCTGCTCAGTGGAAAGGTCGGCGCCGATCTCGGTGTATCCCTGGCCGGCGGAGATGTGGATGCATCTGTAGGTTTCGACACATCCAACTATTTCTTCGGCACGGACATCGATGCCTTTCAACTTGGTGCGCACCCCATTGACACCGATGACCTCAATGTAGAGTTATCGGGCCTACTGAACCTGGCATCTGACATTTCCATAAACCGGGACAATATCAAAGACTCCTCAGGCACCATCAGCCTCAATGTCGACAATCTCGCTCTTAAAAAAGCGACTATCAGCGGGTTCGACCTCGAGACGACGACATTTTCCGAAGCCGCTTTAGAGATGGAAGTCGAGGATGGAAAGGCAAAGGTGACCAAAGGCAGTTTCGTCGGTGACCTGCTGGAAGCCACGATTGAGGGCCACATCACCCTCAGAAAGGACATTTCCAGGTCACGCCTGTCCCTCAAAATTCTCGTGCGTTTCGATGAAACCCTCGACAAACTCGCCAAGATGATGCTCAAGTCTTCACGGGACGAGGACGGCGTGTACCACTTCAAAGGTCAGGGCACTCTCATGAGCCCCCGTTTCCGAGCTGATCGCATCACTCGTCGCGGTGCCGCCAATAAACGAGGGGCCGCCTCCGACAAGGAAACCTTTGATAGCCCATCCACCTCAAGCCGTAGTCGTAAGCGATCGGCGGTCACGGACGAGGACAGGGAAGAGCGCAGATCAAAACGTCGCGAGCGGCTCAAGAAACGTCGAGAACGAATGAAGAAACGTCGAGAGGAGAGACGCGAACGCGAACGTGATCGTGGCGGCGACTATGAACGGGAACCAGAGGGCTCGGAGGAGTTCGACGATAATGCCGGTCGAAGAGACTACGCACCCCAGGGTGAATACGAAGAAGAAGCCGACCGCGATTATGGGACACAAAACGACTACAACAACGCCAACGATGGTCAATACAATAATGACCCGCAATACCAGGGCAACGATGCGCAATACGAGGATGCCAATGGGGCTAACGAAAACATGGAGGACCTCGGCTATATCGATGAATAGCGCCGTTTATCGAGCAGCATCCTCCGCTTGTTGTCGAAGAATCTTTATTTTACGGAGTAGAGTTTGACGGGCCTTGTCACCTGGCATGGCCTTCACCGCCCGGCCCGCCCTTTCTTCGGCAGCATCAAGCCGGCCGGAAGCCACCAAAACTTGGGCGAGGAAATACTGCCCATCGGCATCCATCGGATCGAATTGTTCGGCCAAAAGAAGAAAGTCCTTCCCCTCTTCTGTACGTACATCCAGATCCAGATCAGGGTTGTGCAACCGGGCCCACCCTAGATTCGCCAAAACAGGTACGTTATCAATGCGTTTGGCATGGGCTTTGGCCAACACTTCATCCGCCTGAACCCAAGCTTTGTCCGATATAAATCGCCGCCCATTCTCCAACATGCGCGATACATCGTCTCCACCGATCGTGTTGGCTTTGTGATTACCCGTAGATATCTGCTGGTCGAAATTGAAGTGGCGATGCGCTTGGTCAACGCGTTTAGCGATTTCGAGGGCCAATTGTCGGACGTCATCGGAAATGTCCCGTTTAGCCACAATTTCTGCATACCGTTGCCGCATCCGCACCGCTGCCCTGTCGACCATATTGCGATCGGAGTCGGCCGGTATACCCAAGACAACGGGAGGCGCAGCCTGACGAATGGTAGCGAACTCTTTCTCCAGCCGATTGAACAATTTATCCGGATCTGACTCCATGTGAGCATCTCTGATCGCCGCGCGATTCATACCCTGTAAGGACGCCTGAGAAGCGGAGGGTTCCCTCTCTTTCACCTCTTGTTTTGCCGCACCTGAATCTCTCTGGAGCGAAATAAATTCCATCCTTACGAGCGCCACCACATCCTTAGAGACTTCGCCCACCGGTAAGTCTTCCCGCTCCATGATCTCCAGTACAGTCAATTCCCCGTCCATCCGGCGAATAAATTGCCGTGTAGCATCTCTAATGGGGAGGGAGCGGGCCAAGTCGCCATGTTCGGTCAAAGCAGCCACAGCGCTTGAATAACGACGAAGCGTACGCCCATCCACACCCGACCGGGCGCCCTTAAAGAGAATCCGGCCTGTTCGCATCCAGTCCCCTTGCCCTTCGACGTGACTCTCCCGAAAAGCGACCACTCCACCCAGTAAAGCGGCCTTCACGATAGCCCTCCCGTCATCATCGACAACGCCGCCATCAATCACCGGAGCACTGCCTGAACTCTCCCCTGCAAGGACCAGTGTACCGGTGCGCTTTTCGATCCAAATAGAGACCAGTTCTTTCACATTTTCCCAGTTGATGTCTCGGCGCTTACTCAACTTCTTTTTCTTCTTGGGAGTCGCTGTAGGCGGAGCGCTTCTCACTGCATTGGGTTGTGCAGTCGCAGTGCTCTCACTCGTATTGGGTTCAGACGACACGACTGTTGGCGATTTTGGTTTTAAAGGCCGAGGGACTTTGAGACCATCGAACACCTCTTGGTAGTTGAGCGGCTTTAAAAAGAAATATCGTGCGCCGGTGTCTTTCATCAGGCTGACTATTTCGGACGCTCCAGGTTTATGACGCGGGGACATGAGAATGATCTCCAACTCGTCTTCCGAATGCGTCATTCGCAACTCTCGAGCGACATCAAATCCATTCATTCGCCGTAGACTGAGATCCACCAGAACCGCATCGAATGCCTTTACACGTAGGTGCGCACTCATCTGTTCAGGACTGGAAGCGTGCACGACTTCAAATCCAGCTGAAGTGACACTGCTAGCAAACTCCGCTGCAATACCGTCATCAGGATCGACAACCAACACCCTCATCTCTTGTCTCCACCTCTCGAGGATACCTCAGATAGCCAGACATGTTTCCACTTCGGTGGTTAGTAGGGGGCCCGTGACCACCTATTACACCATCGACATGCTCCTTAAAGCCGGACGACATTTGCCCGGTTTTGCCTGTTTTGACACCGAAGCGGGCTCCACGTTTATGACCTGGAGCCAACACCCACCATTTACTGCGCTTCACGGATGGGAGAACTTTGTTCGGCGGAGCATACGTTCCACCTCATCCCGTGAGGGCGGTTTTTCCGGTGGCGTGGTGGGATGGCTGGGGTACGAAGCTGGACAAACTGTGGAAGCGATGCCCAAACCAGATGGGCAGCGACCAACCCATGATGTGTGTCTTTGGCGAGTGGATGGTTCATTAGAGATTGATGAGGTCACTGGCAAGGTCTTTATCCATGGCGATGACACCTTTAGGGCTCAAGCCAAAGACCTGCTTGATTTAGCCGTTCGACAAGACACGCCGACGTTCTCGGATTCTGAGGCTTCGGGATGGAAGCCATCGAACCACATCGAACGCTCCCACCACTATACGAAGAGTGTGCGAAAGATTCTCGATCACGTCCACGCAGGCGATGTCTATCAGGTGAATCTGGCATGGGAGCAAACCGCCATTCCGATCGATGACGCCATTTCCGCATGGCTAAACCTGCGGTCCTACAATCCCGCAGCAAGAGGCTGCTATCTCCGACAAGGCGGCGTGGAAATTGTGTCCAATTCACCCGAATTGTTCCTCAGTGTCGATGGAGAGAACAGAACGGTTCAATCCATCCCGATTAAGGGAACCGCTCCTTTTTCGGGGGGAGATGACGCCAGAAATGATCTTGAACTCAGCCCAAAAGAGAGGGCTGAGCTCACGATGATTGTCGACCTGGTCCGAAATGACCTCGGACGCGTCGCGATTCCAGGCTCAGTGTGCACTGAGCCTCGGGAAATACGACAGTGCGGAGATCTTTGGCATGCGGAGCAACGGGTCAAAGCGACTTTATCCCTCAACAAAGATGCTATTTCTGCGGTCATGGCCGCCTTTCCCCCGGGATCCGTCACCGGGGCGCCTAAGGTTCGAGCCATGGAGGTTATCCACCACCTTGAGGATACGCCCAGAGGCATCTACACAGGAGCGATTGGCTGGTTCGCCGACGGAGGTAGCGCGCACCTCAATGTGGCAATTCGAACCGCGACAGTCGTAGACGGATTTGCACGCTTTCACGTCGGTGCCGGTATCGTCGCCGAAAGTCATCCGGAGGACGAGTGGGTCGAAACACTCGCCAAAGCCCGTGCATTGGCCCATAGCCTGGGGGCCGGGACATGAGACCCACCTTGTCAGCGGGCTTGTACGGTATCGCCGATGCTGCGTTGGGAGACCCGATTTTATGGGGCACCGCATTAGCCGAAGCCGGGTGTCCGACTTTACAATTGCGGGCCAAGACTTGGTCTGCGGCCCAACTTCTCGATGCCGCCATTCAGTTGCGAGCCGTCACGCGTCGGACGGGCACCACACTCATCATCAACGATCATCCTGAAATCGCGTATAAATCGGGAGCCGATGGTGTCCACCTTGGCCAGGACGATGGAATGCCCGCTTCTGCTCGGCGTCTGCTCGGACCATCCGCCCTCATCGGGCTGAGTACCCACAGTATGGATCAGGCCTGTGACCCTAAAGGTGCCGACTATATCGGCTATGGGCCAGTATTTTCGACCACCACAAAAGCCGAAGCCGGTATGCCACGAGGGGTCGACGAACTGAAAGCCGTGGTTTTAGCGTCCAAAGTTCCCGTCGTCGCCATCGGTGGAATCCTCCCAAGCCATATCGAAACGATCAAGGATTCTGGGGTTCACGCGTGGGCATTGATTAGTGCTCTGACCACATTCAAAACCGCTCAAGATGCGGTCAGCGCGACGCATGTCTAACCCTAAAGTGATTTTCTGCGTTACACTACCCATGTCAATACCTACTTGACCCCCTCCCCCGCTCCCCGCGCGCTCTTCTCCTGCTCCCGTTCTGACCATGCTCAATATCTTCCTCGCTCTCTCACTGACTCTTGCCCCTTCTGTGGAGGCGTCCCAATTCTCTGGCACCACTCAAGATGGTTCCTTGTGGGACTTCATCGAAGCGCCGACACCACCCAAGGACTCTGACGCCCATGATGCCGCCATGAGTCGTGCCGCGACTCATGAATTGCAGGCCTCACGTTCAGAGGAAAGTACCTATGTGGACAGGATGATTCGGCTCTCCGAACCTCCGGTCGCCTTTTATCAGGATCCGGTTGCCCATCTGGCAGCTGACCCTCTTCACATAAAGGATATCGATCCCAGAAAATTCGACATCCCTGTCGTGGTGAATGACGATGTGGTGAGGTGGATGAAATATTTCACTGGACCGGGACGCAAATGGTACGGGAAGTGGTTGGCTCGGTCTGGAAAGTACTGGCCAATGATGTACGAAAAGCTCGATGCCGCTGGCTTACCCAGAGACATGGTCTTCCTGTCCATGATCGAGAGCGGATATGCAACCCACGCCTACAGTCACGCATCCGCCGTCGGGCTCTGGCAGTTCATCGCCAGTACCGGTAAAGGCTACGATCTGCGAGTGGACTGGTGGGTCGACGAACGACGAAACCCAGAAAAGGCCACCGACGCCGCGATTGAATACTTAGCCCATCTCAAAAAACGGTACGGTCACTGGTACCTGGCCTGGGCGGCATACAACGCGGGGCCCACACGGGTCAGTCGCGGAATCAAGAATTTCGGAACCAAAGATTTTTGGACCTTGTCCCGCAAGGGGGCCTTCAGAGCCGAAACCGATAACTATGTCCCGAAACTCCTGGCTGCTGCGATCATTGGGAAAAACCCGAGTCGCTATGGCTTCACGAACATCGTGAAGCAGGAGCCACTCGAACACGACACCGTCACTGTTCCTGCGAATGTAGGTATCGAAGTTTTGGCCAAATGTGCCAATGTCACCGTGGACGAGTTCCGAACTCTAAACCCACAGCTTCGACGATGGGCCTTGCCTCCCTCACCCGCTCGACAAACGGTCCACGTCCCCAAAAACAGTGATCGGACCTTTTTAGCGGCACTCGACAAGATACCGTCCAACAAACGCATCACGCATCGACGCCACAAAGTAAAGAGTGGGGAAACACTTGGGGTCATTGCCAGTCAATATGGAGTGAGCTCCAAAGCCATCCAGACCGTCAACAAGATTCGAAATGCCAACCGCATTTCGGTCGGCCAGCATCTGGTCATTCCGATTTCGGGAATGCCAGCAGATATGGTTCTCGCCGCATCGACAGGTGGGTCCAGCGCAGCGAAACGACCGAAAACACATACCGTTCGCAAGGGTCAAACCCTTTCCGGTATCGCCAAAAAACATAGCATTAGAATAAGCGATATCAAGCGTTGGAACGGGATAAAAGATGCGCGACGAATTCGTCCTGGTCAAAAGCTTAAGCTCTATGGCGCGGCTCCAGGGCCGAAATGGTCTGCATATACGGTCCGCAGAGGTGACACCCTCTCGGGAATCGCACGTCGACATGGGGTCTCCACCCATGACATCAAAAAATGGAACGGACTGAGCAGCTCAAAAATCATGGCTGGCCAAAAGCTCAAAATCCGGAAGTAGTGTGCTCTCAGTTCGTGATGCACTTGCTCGTTCCTTGGCCACAGCGCCAGATCCGATCGCTGAAACCGTTGTCATAGACCAAGCATATGGGCGAGTTCTGGCCGAGAATGTCCGCGCGGCTTCCCCATTGCCCCCATGGGACAATAGCGCCATGGATGGTTTTGCCGTTCGGGCGCAAGATACCGATTTGGCCGGCAAAGGCCAGGCCGACCAGGACCCATGCGACACGAGAGACATCTCCCCCCCTATCGAGGGGCCATGGCTGACCATCGTCGAAACCGTAGCCGCTGGCCAGACTCCCCAAATCGAGCTTCAGGCCGGACAGGCGACTCGAATCATGACGGGTGCCCCCATGCCGAAGGGTGCGGATTCCGTTGTCATGCAAGAACGGACCCGTAGCGAAGCCGGAAGGGTACAAATCCACGAAGCGGCCAAGGCGGGGCAACATGTTCGCTACGCAGGTGAAGACGTGCAATTGGATGCGATAGTACTCCACCAAGGTCAGACTATACGACCGGCATCAGTGGGTTTGGCGGCGGCCGTAGGGCGGACACACCTAAAGGTCTTCAAGCAACCCACGGTGGGCATTATTTCGACCGGAGATGAAATCGTGCTCCCCGGCCTTCCACTCGGACCCGGACAAATCTATTCTTCGAATACCCCAGCTCTGATGGGGCTGGTTCGTGAAGCGGGCGCGATACCCATCGATTGTGGAATTGCCAGAGATGACCTCGCAGCCACCCGCAAAGCCTTCGAAACGGCAGCCAAATGCGATCTGATCGTTTCTACTGGAGGAGTCAGCGTGGGCGATTTCGATGTCGTGAAAGAGGCCATGTCGGGCTTGGGAGCCGAGATGCAATTCTGGAAGGTCCGAATGAAACCAGGCAAACCCCTGGCTTTAGGGCTCATTAAGCAAACCCCTGCATTTGGGCTTCCAGGAAACCCCGTCTCGTGCCAGGTGGGCTTTCTACAATTTGTCCGGCCCTGGATTCGCACAGCTATGGGAGACACAAAGCCCTTCTTGCCGGTCATCCAGGCCCGTCTGGCTGTCCCCTACAGTAAGCGCGCCGGCCGATGCGAATTCGTCCGAGTGACCCTCCATGTGGAGGACGGCATGTGGGTCGCCAATTTGTCCGGACACCAGGGTTCAGGTAATCAGACAAGTATGGAATCTGCCCATGGTTTAATGTTGCTTTCCAATAGCGAACACACGCTGTCCGCTGGGGAGTCGGTACCGGTTCAACTGCTGGGCAACCCGCCTGGACAATCCAATGATGGCTATCCTTGGGAATAAATGCCGCCGTTTTGTCAGGCGGGAGATCCACTCGGATGGGTCGAGATAAAGCCATTCTGCCCATCCATGGAATCCCCATGGCCCTCCGGATTGCTGGAATACTCAAAGAAGGTGGATGCGACGAAATCCATCTCGTGGGTCGCCAGCAAGCTCTGGCTAAGCTCGGCCTACCGGTCATCGTCGACAATTCGGCCCAAAGCCATCCCCTCATAGGAGTAGCCTCCGCTCTGGAACAGATTTCCGGCGAGGTGCTTCTGATCGCCCCCTGTGACCTCATCCATATCGAGCGTCCACACGTTGAGAAACTGGTCCGTTTTGGACGCCCTTGCGTCGCCATATCAGATGGCCAACTGCACCCGTTATTCGCCGTCATTCCCACCCATTGGGCTCAAAAAGCCTACGATCTAGCTCAGAGCGGTGCTCCAGCCATGGCGCTCACGGGCTCACTCCCTAAAATCGAACTTCCGACCGGGGCCTTATTCGATGCGAATACCCCTGCGGATCTGCCTCGTTCATAACGCCGTGCCTGGTTACTCTATCGATATGAATGAAGCTTCGGCAATTCTTGAGCCCGCCACGACTCGCATTCGAGACCCACTCTCCGGCCGCAGCGTGTGGATGGCAGGGATGATTACGGATGGTCAAGTGACCGAGGATTCCTTGAGCTGTAGTATCAAGCTAAAGGCTGGGCATACGGATCAAGATGGTATTCGTATTCGAACTGCCATCCTCAAAAACATCGAGGAACTTGGTTTCGACGGCGAGGTCTCGGTGGCGCTGGTCCGCGACCAGGCAAAACCGACCCCACCCGCTAAAGCTAAAGACCCCGTTCCTGGTATGTCTGGCCCCGGAATGCAACCACACGGCGGGCCATTCGTGAAGAATGCTATTCCGGGGGTCAAGCACATCATTGCCGTCGCCTCTGGAAAAGGGGGCGTAGGCAAGTCCACAGTATCGACCAATTTGGCTGTGGCGTTGTCCCAAAAGGGATTGTCAGTCGGCGTCATGGATGCAGATATCTACGGCCCCAGCATTCCCACAATGTTGAATGTCAACGGCCAACCCATTGCCAACGAAAATAAAAAAATCATCCCGTTGCAGGCCTACGGTATGCAAGTCATGTCGATGGGCTTCCTAATTCCACAGCAAGAGGCCGTCATTTGGCGTGGCCCCATGGTGATGGGGGCCGTAAGACAACTGCTGCATGATGTTGCTTGGCAAGACCTCGACGTGCTGGTCATCGACCTCCCCCCAGGAACCGGTGATGCGCAATTGACCATGATACAGACTGTCCCGCTCTCCGGAGCCGTGGTGGTCACGACCCCACAGAAGGTGGCAGTCGTCGATGCCGAGCGCGCCATCACCATGTTCAAAAAACTCGACATACCCATTCTCGGTGTCATCGAAAACATGGCATGGATGGATCTACCCGATGGAACCAAAACCCATCCATTCGGTAGTGGAGGTGGCCAATCCGCGGCAGAGGAATTCGAGGTGCCGTTCTTGGCGCACATTCCCTTCCACCAACGGATTTGTGAAGGCGGAGATGCAGGGATTCCGGCCGCCACCCATGGTGACGGCCTCGCCACTCCCTTTTTGTCTGTAGCTGACGCGATTCTCCAAGCTTTGCCGACTGAGTAGGAGCCGTGATGTTCTCCGGGCTTGAAGATACCTTCGGAAGACAACACAGCTATCTTCGCATCAGCGTCACCGATAGATGCAACTTCAGGTGTGTGTACTGCATGCCCGAAGAAGGACTCACTTGGGTGCCTCGAACCGAACTCCTCCAGTTCGAAGAGATCGCGCGACTGGTCACGATTATGGCCCAATTGGGGATTCAAAAGGTTCGCCTGACGGGTGGAGAACCCACTCTACGTTCGGACATCATCTCCTTGATTGCTTCTTTGAAAGCCATCGATGGAATTGAAGAAATCGCAATGACCACGAACGGTCATACTTTGGCGGCTTTGGCTTCACCGATGGCTAAGGCCGGTTTAGACAGAGTGAATGTCTCCATTGACACCGTCAATCCCGAACTGTTTTCAGACCTCACTCGGGGCGGGAACCTTCAGCGTGTCTTGGACGGTATCGAAGCCGCACGATTGGCGGGCTTAACGCCGATCAAGCTCAACGCCGTCATACTGGCTGACCAAAATGACGAAGAACTATTCGACTTAGTCGATTACGCGAGCCGCACCGCTCACGATACCGAACTCCGCTTCATCGAATACATGCCCTTCGAGCAGCGCTTGTTCAGAACCGTAAAGGCAAACGAACTCCGTTCGCGATTGTCCAGCCGGTACACACTCAACCGCCTCTCGAACAAGAATCGCAGCGGCGGACCCGCTCAGTCGATGGAAATCGAAGAAACAGGTCTGAAAATCGGCTTCATTTCTCCCCTCAGTGAACATTTCTGTGCAAGCTGCAACCGACTGAGGTTGATGGCCGATGGCAACCTGCGCACGTGTCTGGCTCACGAAGACACCCCATCTCTGCGAGACCTTCTGCGCTCAGGGTATACCGACATGGAACTGGCCGAATCCATTCAAACCATGGTGCTCGGCAAACCATCCGGCCACGATTGTATGATCAATGGCGGCACCCTCTTTGAAGGCACCATGACAGCTATCGGGGGATAAGAAGGTTTATTCTTCTGTGACCCGGCCCGAATGCGCCGCTCGAGCGGCTTCGAGCTTATCCACGTCAAATTTGCCGTCGTCGCCATCATCAATCCACGCATAGTCAACTTGTTGACCATCCACTTCGCAAAACCGCGGTCTCCAGCCCGGTTTCCGAGTCCAGAGAAACGCCCCGCCCCATAAGGTGGCCGCTTCCGCCGCGATAAAGCCGAGCGCACCGGAAAGGACGGCAGGAGCCACCCCACCCAATTGGTCCTTCAGCAGAAGTGCCTGGAAAGCCTCACGAGCCCCCTCTCCAGCAATTGTTGGGCTCAACAATGTCGCCAAAATCTGGATGGTGGAACCAAATACAACCGGCCAAAATTCAGCCCCTACAACGCCGATAGCCAGCGCCGTGAAAAAGTAGACCACTGCAGTCGTGAAATGCGTCACGAACTTATTGGCCAACGCCAGCATCAGCAGGCCAATTTTACCCTCATACGCAGCGACAGCCGTGGTGAACTGCTCCACCTTGTTTCGGATAGCTGCGGGTGTCAGTTTGCCGAAGAGCGTCAATCCCCAAGAGAGAATCCCAGGTTTGACCAGCCCCACGACCACCACAGAAGACACGCCACCAGCCACGAGCACAATCGCCCCGGCCATCGTCCCAGCCGCTTCGGGCTTGCCCAGGTCCGCCATCACGCTCTCGATGACGCTGTAGCCAAAGGGCAATGTCAGCACCATTCCCAAAAACAGACCGGTGACTCCAATGAACTTTTCAAGACCCTTGGCGGTGATCACTCTGGGCCACCGATTCGAGTAACGCCCCGCTTCGTAAAGCGTATAGCCGTCCAATCCAATCGTGGATGGCAAGAAAGTCCCAATGAAGCGACCGATCAAGAAGCTGGTCACAATCTTTTGCCAATACGGGAACCGGATACCCTGCCCGACCAAAAGCAAATGCCAAGCGAAGGCACTCGAAAGCACGCCTATGAACTTGATGCCCATCGCCAGTGCGGCAAACAGGAAAAATGTCTCTGAAGAGACATCCACCTTGTCAATGTAGGCGGTAATCGTCTGATAAACCGGTAACGGGACACAACCTTGTTCAGCATCCGGCGGACACGGAATCGGATGCCGAAGAAGAGCCATGCATCCGGCCAGAGTGAAACCCACTTTGGCCACGGTATCGAGGAAGCCCCGCATTTCTCCACCGATGCGCTTCCGTCCCACAGAGAATGTGACCGCCGCAACAACGAGCATTCCAATAGCGAAGAGGCCCAATTGTCCATCCCAAGCGAGACGACATAATCGGCCGAAAGCGGCAGCAGCAGCGATGATCAGCAATGCACCCATGGTTACTCCTTAGCGGAGCCAGTTAACGGATTTCGCGGCTGGTGGCGTCCCGTAGTTGTGCAGAAACCAAGCGAAGGCTACGATGCCGCATCGGGCTGCCCATGCAATTCACTTCTTCGATCTTATTGACCGCTTTGACCGTGGCTTCTGCTGAGGCCCAAGCAGCGGATGACGTCACACTAAGCGCACTCGGCGCCTGGCGAGGCGAGGCCATCGAGGACACTAAACTGGCCACGCAGGCTTACGATATTGTCATCCGGCAACTCGGGGCTTCGATCATGAATGCACCGATTACCCCAACCGAAACTTTAGGCCTCAATGGCTTCGATATCGCCTATAGCAACACATGGGCCTTTCTCTCGGCTCACGGCACCGACATCAACGATCCTGCCCCATGGGAACGTGTCCACCCCGACCACGACCCTTCGCATGTGATGTGGCGACCGGGCCTGACGATACGTAAAGGTCTTCCCCTATCCTTCGAAGTGGGCGCCAACTGGTCATGGATCGCGTTCTCCCGTCAGACAGCACTGGGAGGATTCGCACGATGGAGCGTGTTCGAGGGGTTCAAGAAAGCTCCCGATGTGAGCATGCAATTGGGATACACCGGCTACCTGGGCAACCCCGAACTGGAACTTGGTGCGCTCGATGGAAGCATTAGCGTGGGGTACACATTTCCGATTGGCTACCTGATTGGTATTAACCAAGCCGACATCTCACCATTTGCCGGGTTTGGCTTCATGCAGGTCAATGCCGTGCCCACCCTCAGTCAGGATGATCAACAGCAACTGGGAATAAGCTCGGTGAGCGGCATGAGCAGCAAAGACCATTACGAGGAAGGATTCAGTCTCTTTACATCGCATCTCGGGCTGCGGGTCCGAAGCGGTGATTTTCATATCACGACCAGTACTGGAATCGTAGCCAATGCGCTGCCGACCATTAATATGTCAATCGGACTGACCTACTAAAATCCGATGTTCGCCATCATCGCTATTTGGTTTTCAATTGCTTGGGCGGGAGTGGCTGCTCCTACTGCGCCCATTGAAGTCCATATCAAAGCCAAGGTCTCTGAGGACCTGAAAACCATCACCGGAAGTATTGATGCACCGGACCATCCTGGACTCCAATGGGTCGATCTTCTGTCGCAACTTCCCATTCCAGAAAGCGACCGAGTACAACAACGCACGTTCACTCACAATCCAGAAGCTGGCCTCGTCCGCATTGAAGCCAAGCCGGAAACGGATCGTCCACGCCAGTTTCACGCCCTGATTCCCCGTCGATTCGGAGCCAGCGGACTCGTACCGGGTCGCGGCCTATTCCTGAACGGCCTCTGGCATCCTCAACCCATCATCGATGGTCGTATTGCCATCGTCCGATGGGTCGTCGAGGTCGAGGTTCCTGACGGTACACTCGGCGTATTGAACGGTCAGTACGCCTATCGGAATGTCTCTTGGACAGGCGAGGCAGACAGGCTTTCACTCGTGGTGATGCCTCGAGCCCGAATTCAAGAATTCAAAGTTCGAACCGGCATCAATTTTACGCTCATCGACCAAGGTCCTCAGCGCCACACTCGCGATTTGAGGACCATCGGTATCGCCATGACAGGCGTAAACATGGATTCGGCATCCTCATTTGTTGTCGTCGAAACGCCTCTGCGACGGCGACTCACACGCAACGGGCCGCACACCTTGTTCATGTCCGATCGCGCCATGCGGGTGACCCCACCGGATTGGCAGACGCATATTCCCACAGTGCGAAAAGGCCTCCAAATTGCGAGCTTGGACATTCCCGATCCATGGGTTCGTGGTCTTGTTGGCGGTCTCCTTAGAAATGCCGTTTTCGAAGTGCCTCGAGCACGGGACTTGGTTCAATGGCGATCGTGGTGGCCGAGTATCGATTCCTTTCTCTACGACGGGCGTATCGCCTTTAATCAAGAGACTTTCGATGAAGGGTGGATGTCTGACCGTGTGTTGGATGACCCGCTCGAGATTGTAGAAAACCCCAGTCCACCGACCACGACAGCCATTAAACTCGAAGGGTTGTACGGCGAAGAAACACTCCAAACCTGGGCCACAGCCATCTCGGCAGGAGCCACGGTGACGGAAGCATCTGAAATCGCGCAGATCCCGACGGACATCATCGAAGCCTGGCGTCGACATCCGAAGAAGGAGGACGTCTCGGTAAAAGTCGAAAGAGCCAGAGGAGGATGGGCCGTCCGGATCAACCGTAAGGCCACTCCGGATACCCCGTCTGAACCGATTCAATTCGAGCTGGATGGTGAATCTCGCACATGGACAACGGGCCCCGGTTCGGATTCCCTCGAAATCATCAGAGAGCGCCGGCCCAAGAAGGTATGGGTCGACCCTCGATCCGAGGTGTACCAGCAAGATCGGTCAAACGATGTCTGGCCACGCCCCTGGAACATCACCATCGATGCCAACTGGGCGGAGTTCAACTTTCAAGAAAGTCAGTTTACGGCCAGTGCATTCTTGATTGGACGCCAGCTGCATACCAGCCGATGGGTCCATTTTTTGAATGCCGGTACAAACCCCATTGAGACCGCCAGTCTGCACTACAATATCGGATACGGATTTGGACGCCTGACAGACCGAAGAAACCGCATCTTCAGACTTCATTTTGGGCCAGGAATATCTTGGCTAAACCCAGACTTCAGGCATCTCCAAGAAGGTCGCAATGCCGTCGACCTCACGACAGGTTTCCGGGTGGACACCCGAGACTGCTACCCGTTGTCTACCAAAGGGTACCGGTTGGGCACAGAAGTCTCTTACGGTTGGATTCCGAATCGGGAAGATGATTGGATTACCAGCCGGTTTAAAGGCATTCTATATTCCCGACTGTCCCCCGATATTGTTTTGGCCAACCAGACCAAAATCGCTATCACGAACTCCGAAGTCCCCCACCGTATGCTGACACTGGGGGGTGGTGATGGAATTCAAGGTTTACCGATTGAAACCAAGATCGGGAACACACGCGGAATCGTCGCATCAGAGCTCCGCTATATGCCCATCCGTGATGCCTCCATTCCGATGTGGCTGTGGTGGGTCAGCAAACTGCAGTTTTCAGGGTCTGTCGAAGCAGGAATTACCGATGAAACAACAGCACTGGGCTGGACCGCAGGTATTGCATCAGGCATCGACTTTTGGGGCCAGCAAAACTACCTGTTCGGCTTTTGGGTCGCCAATGCCATCAAACACAAGCGATGGTCTCCAAGCGGATCGTTTAGCCCTCAGTACTACCTGAGACTCGAACAGGCGTTCTAGGGCCATTTACATATCGACGATTTCAACTTCGAAACGCCGTCCGCACGTACCACCGGGCCAATCATCCGCATAGATTCGGAGTGCGAAGTCATCCTCGCCACCATCCCATGGGTCACCCTCAAATTGGACAGACAACCGGCCATACCCCATGTCCACGTCCACCGGAATCGTGTCGCTCTCGAACAGGGCGTACAACTCGATGACGTAATCTCCGGTATGAGGGAAAGAACCCACCGATATATCGATGTTCACGTTGTCGACGAGCCAATCATCACCCGCGTCGAAGACAATCCAATCTTCGTCCCATTCGGTGTGCAAGGTGATGCCTGTACTTTCCATTTCCGCCGATCCGAAAATCCACCCATCATCGATACGGCCCAGGTCTGTCGCCGTTCCTAAAGAGTCATTTTCTTCCAACTCATCGGCATCCTCTTCGTTGATTTCACCGTTGCAGTTGTTGTCATAATCGTCGCAGATCTCTTCTGCTCCCGGATGGATATAGGGATTGTAATCGTCGCAGTCCCCTTCATTTTCCGTGTAGCCATCGAGATCCCCATCGTGGTCGAGAGGGTCTCTGATCTCCAACATCACATTGTATGAACTGTCGTTGCCATCTTCGTCTACAGCGGTCAAAAAGATCGTATGAATACCCGCAGACAACGAGGTGTCCACGATAGTGCTGCCGGTCGAATTGGCTGGGAGGGTACTGAACACACCATCAATATTGCTTTCCCAAGAAATGATGAGGTCTTGGGGATCCGTCACATCGTCGGAGACGGTGCCTTGGAACCGAATGATGTCGGTAGTCCAATACCAATCCCCTTCCCCAGGGCTTTCAATCACGACTCCAGGCCGCGCATCCGCCACGATATCGATTTGGATTTGGGCCGTGACATGATTCTCGTCCGAATCTGAAGCGACCACCCGAATGGTATGCGTGCCCACCGACAGTCCTGCGGTTTCGTAAACCACGAATCCGAATTCGTCTGGGTTACCCGTCCACAACGCACCGTCGACACCTGAAAGAATTGAAACATCCAACGTTTCAATCGCTTGGTCATCCGTGATGTAGGCGCGGATGACCACCGGCTCAGACTGAAGAAAACTGGATCCATCCAAAGGATTATCGATCTCGACGGTCGGGTCTTCACCGACCGGTTCACCAGTATCCTCATTATCCGGTTCGTCCGGGGAGTCGTCAGGCGGGTCCTCCGGATCCTCAGGCGGGTCCTCGTCGGGAACCTCGGGTTCCTCTTCAGGACCATTCAATTCAATCTCAACACTCTGAGAAGCGGACTCTCCCGCGGTGTCTGTCGCGGTCAAGGTGATGGTGTGCAGCCCTGGGCTCATCAGGTTCCTATTGAAATAGATGTCCCCACTCGCATCGGCAGGGTCATCGTAGAACTCGCCGTCAATGCTGCTTTCCCAGACCACTACCAATACATCCGATGAATCCTGAGAGTCGGAAACCCATCCCCTGAATTCAATCGCATTGTCCAAGTCCAAATCAAAACCATTGGATGGACTCTCGATTCCGACCACCGGTGGATCATTGCGAAAGTTGATTTTCTGCTCAGCACATCCGTTTAGAACGAATCCAGCGAAGACAACAAACGACTTAATGGCCATGCTCATAGGGGGACTCCGGTGCAATCACGTGTGCGGGCGAATACTAGGCACAGATCGCCCCAACGCCAACCCCTATTTTATTTTTGTTCAGGGCCGAATCGACGCTTGTGTTCGCTTCGCTTTGCGATTCATGATGACGGCAATCACCTGAGCTACGGCACCGTATAGGTCTTCTGGAATCATCTCGCTGATCTTGGCGGTCGCGTACAAAGCACGAGCCAGCGGTCTGTTCTCGATGGTCGGCACGTCATGTGCTCGCGCCTCTGCCTTGATTTTCATGGCCAAATGGTCAACGCCCTTGCAGATCACAATGGGAGCCGGAGCCTCATTGGGTCGATACCGAATCGCGACCGCATAGTGCGTGGGGTTGGTCACCACCACATCGGCCCGACGCACTTCGCGAATGGCCTTCACACTCGCGATCTCCCGCGCGCGCTGCTTCCGGGCAGCCCTGAGATGCGGGTCTCCTTCTGTATCCTTCTGCTCTTCCTTCACTTCCTCCAAGGTCATCATCATCTTTTCGTGCATTTGGTACCACTGATAGGCGTAGTCCAAGACACTGATGACCAGCGCGATGGGAAGGGCTCGAGTGACCACCAGTATGGCCATTTGGTAATGAATCTCGAGGAGTCCTTCGATGGACATGTAGGTCATATCGGGGAGCAGCCCGATTTGTTCTTCCAAGGCACTGATCACCATCCAACCGATCAGTCCCAGCTTGAGAAGCCCCTTGGCCAACTCTACTAATGGCTGACTCGACAAAAAGATGCGTTGAAAACCAGGAAGCGGGTTCAGCTTGGTCAAGTCGAACTTGATGGGCTCTTTCGGTATGACACCCCTACCCTGAATTAGACCCGTCAAAGCAGCAATGATCCACAAGATGATCAAGGGACCCGCCAGTATGGTGAGCAAAGCACCCGTGATCTCATTGGCCAAGTCCATCACGATGGGAATGGACAAGTCACCTTCGGGAATTGAGCGGTAGGTAAAATCGAAAACACCACGAATACCGTGGGCCATTTGTTGCAGGAATAGTGACAGAACGAGCGTCGCTGCCACCAAGCCAATCGTACCGCTAATCTCTTTAGATTTGGCGATGTCACCCTTGTCCCGAAACTGCTGTTTTCGCCGTTCGGTGGGTTCGTGGGTTTTTTCCTGTGCGCTTTTTTCTTCAGCCATGACTCACCTATCGGGCAATATCCATCTCACCGAGCACTTCAGGTACACGCTCAATCGCGTGAGACACCAGAGCGTGGTGAGCTTCGAATTGATGAGGAAGGATGACGTACAACATCCACAGACCAGCTACCATGGTCAGGATCATTCCCAAACTGAAGAAAATGTTCATCTGTGGAGCCAATTTGGTAATCACAGCAACAAACACATGAATGATGAACACCAGGGCAAGGACAGGGCCCGCCAACTGAAGAGATGCATACAACATTTCGCCCACGACCTGAATCCACATCCGTCCCCCTGGCAACGGGTTGACCACGGCTCCTGGCGGCACGATGTGGAATGTATCCGTCACGTTGATCAACAGGACTAAATGCAGATTGGTACCTATAAAAATCGCTGCACCCAGCAAGCTGGCCAGAGTCGAAATCGGTCCGCTCGTGATCTTCAACATCGGGTCGAATAGCTGTGCTGCACCGTGTCCGATCTGGTTGGTCACGAACTCATTTCCGAGTGCCAAGCTACCAAACATGAAGGTCACGACACCCCCGATGATCACCCCAACCAACACCTCCGTAGCAATGGCGAACAACAGAAAGGCCACCGTGGGGGTCGATTGAGCCGGCGGAACCATCGGTGCGACAATGGCAGTCAACGCGAGAATACAAAGGATTCTCGTCATCTTCGGTACACCGCGCGCCCCGAAGGCCGGCATGATCATGAAGACACCACCGATACGGGAAGCGACCAAGCCCATCGTGACCAGCAGTGCAGTACTCATCTCAACTAATCCTGAATCTGACCAATCGATTCAAAACTCTGGGTTCCAAAGGCCATGGCCTGCTCAAGCATCCATGAGCCCATCAGCAAAATCACCAAGAAGACGGCTGAGATTTTGGGGACGAACACCAATGTCATTTCGTTAATTTGGGTCACCGCTTGGAGGATTGAGATCAACAAACCCACAACAAGCGCCGCAAGAAGAGGTGGACCACAGATGGCCATAATGGCCCAAATGGACTGTTGACCCCACACAATTGCTGTTTCAATAGTCATGTCAGACGCCTCCAAACCCGGCCGCCATGGACCGGACCAATAGATTCCATCCGTCCATCAATACAAAAAGCATCAACTTAAACGGAAGCGAGATGATTACCGGTGGAAGAACCATCATTCCCATGCTTAGAAGCACGTTTGCGATGACGATGTCGATCACCAAGAACGGTAAGTAAACCTTTACTGCAATCACAAACGCAGTTTTCAATTCACTGAGAACAAAGGCACTAACTACCGCGGTACTCGGAATGTCCGAGAGGCTCTCCGGTGCCGGAATTCTACCCATATTCATGACCGCTGCGAGGTCATCCCGACGGGTATTGGAAAGCATAAATTTACGCATCGGTTTGACCGCGGTTTCCAAAGCGACCGTCGTTTCAATTTCTCCAGCCATATACGGCTGTAGCGCAGTGTCGTTGACCTCAGACAAGGTCGGACCCATCACCAATGCAGCCATGAACAAGGCCAAGCCAATCAACACTTGATTGGGTGGAGCTTGCTGCAAACCTAAGGCCTGGCGAAGCAGAGAAAAGACGATGATGAACCGGGTAAATGGGGTCATCACCAACAACAGCGCGGGTACGAACGTCAGCGCCGTCAAAACCATGATGAGGCGCACGGTTGTAGCGACAGGCATGTCTCGGACTTCGTCGGTCATCTGAACGATGCCCTCACCCAGTGGGTCCATCGCCGGCCCCGAACTCACGACCTCCTGGGCGAAAGCCAAGGACGGAAAACAAATCGCAACCAAAATCAGTATGTAGCGAAGGATACTCATGCCACGACCTCACGATTTGAGTACGTTGGCTTTCGTTTTGCCTGACGGATACCCTTTGTCCCACCGAGAACACTGGCTGAATCCCGACGAATTTGCTCGCGTTGAGCCAAAACTTCTTCGATCAAATCCGCCTTCTCCGAGGATGGTGCGGACCGCTCTTCCGATACAGCGTATCGTTCAGAGGCCTGCTGCAGGTGACCCTCAAAAGGCTTAGGCGCCACGCGCAGTGGAGCAGTGGTTGGAGACGTAGCGACCTGAGGGTCACTGTCTGGATCCGGCCCCACCAGGGCGACCGCATCATTGGAAATGTTGGATGGAGCCGCAACCGCGACCTCCCAAGCACTCACATCGGCCACCAAACGCGGTGAGCCTCCGCCCAATCCGACGAGGAGGCGCCGCTTCCGCGAATCTCCATCGTGGACTTCGATCAACGCCAGTGTCCCGTCCTTTCCAACGGTTTGACGCGACACCACGCGAATCGCCTCGACAGGAATCTGAGGATTTTGGACCCTGCTGCGAATGATCAACAGCACACCAATGGCAAGCAAGCCCAACGGCCAACTCCACCAAGGCCAGGCCAGTTGACTCGCGCTATCCACAAGCTTTTGGTCGGCTTTAGGCAACGGAGCTGGCGCTGTTTTTCCAAACAAACGCTGAAATTCTACGTCTTCCGCCGGGCCCATCGGGACGGGCTCAGATGCAACCTGCTCATCAACAGGAGCCTGTGTTGGCCCTGCCATGACATTTTCCGTCGCGTACTCATCCCCTGCCGCCACGACGAGTTCATCGCCGTATGCGGGTTGCTGGAAAGCAGTGAGGATGAGCGCGAATGCTATCGCGCTCAATTTCATTGTTCAGGATTCCCCGAGGAAGAGACCAACTCGGTGATCCGAAGCGCCATACGCTCCGCAACCATGACGAGTTCGCCACGTGCTATCAGCTTGCCACCGACGACTACATCAAGTGGCTTGTCCATGGGCTGGTTCAACTCGATGACATCATCTGTATCGAGGTTCGCCAAATCCCGAAGGACCATCTTTGTCCGGCCGAGTTCGACCACGACTTCTACGGGAATATCGCCAAGAAAAGAAGCCTGGCTCTGGTTTTGCGCGTCCGTCATGGAGCACCTCCCGTGGGTTGCTGATGACACCCCTTCGGTCATCTCCTAAGAACCTTTAGTCCATACGTACAAAAAAAATGAGGTTTCTATGTTTTTTTCCCATAGAAACCTCGACATCGGCCCGATCGCGATTCAAACTCGACGTTGAATTTGTACAGAACGTCGGCCGTCCAACTCCCCTGCTAAGCCCTCAAAAGTCGATTTTCCGTTGACCTTTATATTGGCTTTTCGAACGTTACCCACGTCCAGCGTGTCGCCCACAGCCAGATTCTCCAACTGAGACACCGTCAGCTCGAAAGCAGACAGCTCGGCCACCAATTCCACTTCAATCGGCATGAGCGTGGATAAGTCGACGGAGGGTGCTTCCTTTTCACGTTCAATCACAACAGGCCCAGCCAAGGCTCGAAACGCCTGTACCGGGATGGCACAGCACAGCAAACCATAAGGATGAGTGGGCGGGCCAAAGTCCAGCGTTGCTGCGAACACTTCAGTATTACGCACGTTACCGGTCACCGATCGAGGACTCGAGGCTGGAGCATCCGTCTCGATCCGGGGGATGGGATTTATGGGCCACCCATCATGAAGCTCGCTTACCAAGTCTCCACAGACACGATGTGCAATCTTCTGTTCCACCGGGGTGAGCGCCTTGATCCCCCCCATTTGAGTCTCTTCTTCCGGATCTTCTCCGAGCATAGTGCCCACAATTCGGCCTAAAAGAGCACCCTGCAAAACAATCATCCCCGGCAAGCCGAGAGGATTGAATCGCAACAAGCTGTAGATCGACCCTTCACGATATTCGCTATCTTCAAGAACCGCTCCCAGAGATTTGACCTCTACGCCAGCGACCCGAACAGGTATGTCGACGCTAGAGCGGTTGACCAAACGTGCACGAACCTTGTGGGCAACCATCCGAAAGAAGTCCTCCACCGCAGGCATGGCGGTTTCAGCCTCCTTGCTCCTTTGAGAGAGCAACGTGGTCGTATTTTCGGAATTATTCGTTTCTGTATCGGTCACTGAACCACAAACTCCGTAAAGTAGACACGCTGCACTTCAATAGGCTCCAGCACGGCATTTACCCGTGCATGAATGTCATCCTTAAGCCGAAACTTCCCATCGATGCCTTCAAGCTCGTCGTAGCTATAGTCACTGGCCAGGAGGATGACAGAGTCTCGGAGTTGAGGCATTCGCTCGTTGATTTTCTCAACACTCTCAGCCTCGCTCTCCACCTGAATTTCCATCTGGAGCACACGACCCCCAGCGGAGGAACGAAGGTTCACCGTGAAGTTTCCGAGGTTGGTCATTGCCGTCGAAACTTTGGCTGTCCCTTCCTCTTCTTCCGCGTCTGCTTTCGATTTTTCTTCCGCTGCAGCCGGATCCGCTGGAGCCATCAGCATAGACACAGCCCAACCGATACCACCACCGATAATGAATACACCAAGAATACCGAGAATTAGGGGTAGCTTTGACCGCTTACCGACCTGAATTTCGTCTCCACCTTCCGCGTTGGCATCATTCTCAGCCATCGCTACCTCCCGATTGACGGACCTAGTTGTCGTACAACTTCGTAACCGCTGGAGTTATCAGACTGCACTATCAATTCAACACGACGGTTCCATGAAGAGTTCCCATCGACAATGTCGGCAGGACTAAACTCCCCCATTCCTCGCGCTTGCATCACTTTACCAGGAACACCACGCTCCTCGAGTGCTTCGACCACACTGACCGCACGCATCGCTGAGATCTCCCAATTTCGGCTGGAATCACCCGTACTATCTGTATGCCCTTCGACATGGAGATGAACATCCTTGTCCTTTATGGCATTCGCAAGATTAGCGATCAGCCCGAATGAACTGGGATGAAGCTCCGTTGAACCGGGAGCAAATAGGATTCGTGGATCAAGCATGACTCTTACTTCGGTCCGCGTCTTGGTCATCTTGACTAAGTCGTCAGAAATCTTTTTAGAAAGAATCTCGCGAAGCTGGGTAACTATCGGCTTTACTTGATCTTTTACCGATTTCGTCTCACTCGTATTTGCAGCCGGATTTTTCTGAGCTTTCTCCGGATTCGGAGAATAACCTCCGACACCGAAGGCTTTGCGAAGGCTCTCGATCACCTTGTCAACCCGCCCAGGACTGTCGAAAGTAGCCATCGCCAACAACATCACGAAGAAGGTCAACAGCAGGGTGACCATATCTGAATAGGTCACCATCCATTCCGGAGCACCGCCCGACTTGGATTCTTCCTTCTTCTTTTCGCGTTTCTTGCCCAATTAGCCTGCCTCCTGGAACCTCTCGGCCGGCGGCAACTGAACATTCAAACGATCGATCAAGAAACGTGGACTCTCACCGCTCAGGATGGAGAGTAAGCCCTGTGCAATGAGCGCTTTCTCGGCGAGTTCATCCGAACTTCTCCGCTTAAGCTTCTCAGCAATAGGGATACAGAATACGTTGGCGATGATGGACCCATAAAAGGTGGTCAACAAAGCAACCGCCATCGCAGGTCCGATAGAACTGGGATCCGTCATGTTCTGGAGCATCTGCACCAAACCAATCAGGGTTCCAATCATACCGAGCGCCGGGCTTGCACCGCCCATATACTCCATCAGACCAATGCTGACCTTGTGACGCTCTTCAATCTTGTCGAGTTCGCTGTACAGTACATCCTCGATGGCCTCCGGGTCATGCCCGTCAACGACCATCTGAATACCGCGCTTGAGAAACTCATCATCCTGTGTACGCGCAACGTCCTCAAGTGCCAATACCCCCTCTCGGCGGGCACGGGTGGACATCTGACGCATCAGGGTGAGGAGCTCCTCTGATTTTTTGGGGTTCTGCTTAAAGGCCTTCTTCATGGCCGAAACCATCGACTTCACTTCGGATGCCGGGTAGGCAACGAACAAAATGAAAACCGACCCCAGACCAACAATCAGCACACTCGTCATATCGAAGAAGATGATGAGGGGCGATCCAAGCATGATGCCCATCAGGATCAACCCGACGACGACAATCAGTCCGATAATGGTTGCGAGATCCATGGGGGTGCCTCAACTACACTGTCGGACGAACGGACAGAAATGTTGAGGATTCACTACCAAGAATCCCATCTATAAAACTCAACACGAACGCATCTCCCAAACGGGCGCACAGAATGCAACGCCTCCACCGGACCTACACTACTACAGTGAGGGCCCAATCAGAACACAAGATTCCCAACAGCGATCATACAAATCTAAAGAATCAAAAAAGGGGGCCATGTGGCCCCCTTTTAAAGGTGTTATTTCGGATCGATCACAGCAATTGGACAAGCTCTTGCAGCGTTCCATCGGTCGTCGTGATCACTCGGGCATTTGCCTGATACGTCCGTTGCGACTGAATCATGTCAACGAACTGGTCTTCAAGGTCCACATTGGCTTGCTCGAGAGCGAACGAGATCAGATTACCTCGAGTACCTGTTCCTGGAGTACCGACCGCCGCATCACCCGCGAGCTGTGTCGACTGATACAGGTTCCGGCCGACGCGCTTGAGTCCAGCGTAGGACGGGAACTCCGCGAGAGCGACCTGACCAAGCAGGATGTCCTCACCATTGGTGTAGGTACCGCGAATGTTTCCATTTTGATCGACGGTCATCTGTATAAGGTCACCGGACCCATACCCATCCTGAATCACGCCACTGACCGCCGATGGACCCGAGATAGCTCGAAGGTTTCCTTCGTTCTCTGTGCCGGTACCATCGATTCCAAACTCGAAGACGATGTCCTGATCATCCGCGCCGGTGAAGTTCCACGGGAGTGAAGTGGATGTGTTGATCTGTGTGAATGAGGTCATCTCACCATCACCATCAAAAGACATACTTCCGGAAGCGATTTGGAAAGCCATCTCATCGGTCTCCCCCACTTCGCCACCATCCACCACAGCGTACCAACCCCAATCACCGGCCGTTTGACGCTCAAAGCAAATTGTGCACGAGTGCGGTGAGCCCAGAGAGTCGTAGATCGTCAAGGATGTAGCAAAATCAGAAGAAGCTGCGATGTCATCGATCGTATCGGTGTTTCCATCCAGAGTGAAACTACCACTCAGGATCGGAGTCGTAGAAAAGTCAGCCTCGGTGGACAAAGTGGCCGTCAACTCAAGTTCTGAGGTGCCTTTCTGTTGCAGAGCCGAACGATCCACTTGTAGGTCAGTCACGATGGTCGATAGCTGGTTGTCTTCAGCACCAAAGCCTTGAAGTCTAGCTCCACTTGCCGAGGTAATGAAACCCTTTTCATCCAGGTAGAACTGTCCGTCCCGTGTATACATCGACCCGACCTGATCGGTATCGCGCACCTGGAAAAATCCATTCCCGGAAATCGCCAGATCCAGTGCATTCGCCGATTCGGTGATTGAACCTTGTCCGAAAAGCGTACTGACCGTGTCGGTCGCACCACCTGTACCAATCTGGGTCGGACCGGAAAGACCCATCGAATCTCGAGCAACCAGATCCGCAAACTGGGCACGTGCGCCCTTGTAGCCAATCGTATTGATGTTCGCGATGTTGTCACCGATAACTGCAAGTTTAGTACCGGCCATACTGAGACCACTTGAAGCGGTACTCAAGGTGCTGAACAAAGACATATGAACTCCTGTGGGGTTGAATGTTGCACCAGATTTGGTGCGTGGGACGTATGGCCACTTCAGGACCACATTCAGCCTCCGCAGGACAAGTCCTTTGGTCCGGCTCAGGGGGGCGTCCCACCCCCCAGGTTTTGGTCGTACGCCTACCGCACGACAATCGTTGAATCGATGTTGGTGAAAATGCTTCCAACAGCTTCATCCCGCGTCATTGCGGTGATCACCGTTCGCCGTTGAATACCGACGATGAAAGCATGCTCGTCATAGAGAACTAAACTTTCTTTTGCTCCTTTTGACTCCAACATGTCGACCGCTTCTGAAATCTCAGCAGTGGCCTGCTCATCCAGAGAGATGCCTCGACTTCTTAGACGAGCAGTGGCGTGTCGCGACCATCGGAGCTCTCCAGTCTTTTGAGCCTCCCACTGATCTCGGTTTTCATGCTTCGCCAGTAGCCCATCCAGCGTCTCGCCGAATCGACCATCAATCTCTCCACGAGCATTGCCCGTCCCGGAGAGATTGGGACGAAACTCGCCAAATCCTACTCGGGTCACGCTCATGACTCACCCTCTTCCGCTTCGGAGTGAGTCTCGACTTTAAGAATCTCGCCAATCGATACTTCAATACCATCCACATAGGGGACGGGCGCACCCGTGGCGTAAGACATCTCATTCACGGTGCCCTTCAACAGACTCCGTACTTCTATGGGGTTCCCGTTCGCGTCAAAGGCGTTGATAGACACCGTATAGTGACCTTCTTTCGCCTGAACGCCATGAATATCCGTGCCATCCCAACGCCACGAATTTTCGCCCTTATTGAGGCCTTCGAGCTCCTCTCGCGCGACCACTTTCCCGTCCTCATCGAGAACCGTAATTGTCATCCGCTCTATCTCTTGAGGAGACGTATAGTAGATCTCTTCGTAGCCTTCCCCATCATAGGGAATCGTATCGCTATAGGCCGTCACATTTCGGCCCAACAATTGCGTCATCGACGCATTGTTCATCGACGTGGTCGCCGCGTACAAGTCACCCAGTGAAGCATTCACACCCATCAATTGCTCGAGGGAGGTGAACTGAGCCAACTGCGCGATGAATTCTTCATTCCCTTGAGGGTTCAAAGGATCCTGGTGCTGCATCTGAGCGACCAAGAGCTTCAAGAAGGAATCCTGGCCCAACTCTCCAGAGGTGGTCGGCCCCATGGACTCTTGGGCAACATGTGCTTCGTAGCTAGAGACGTTCTCTATTCCACCGATCATGTTTCACTCCTTGTGCGCGCGTGCGCGGGAGTGACTCTTCGGATGATTTGTTCGGCTGTTTTAGGGCCAAAGTACGATTTTTTTGGTTTTTTTTGGGCCTATACAAATGGCAAATCCCGCATCTTTTAGTGTTTGCTAAAAGATGCGGGATGAGCGAACCGACCGTAAACCCGAACGTAAACAGTCGATAAACGTGTAGTCTTTACACGATACGGTTGACCAAACGAGCGGTGGTGCCATCCTGCTCCAGTGTACCCGGCTCACCGGACACCGCATCCACCCCATCTTGGTTAGAATTGTTGTTCGAACGGGACGATTTATTGTCACCGTCTTCATCGGCCAGAAACTCATCGCCATCATGACTTGAGGCACTGAACTCACTCAAGTCCAAGCCTTGGCCTGCGATCGCTTCGTCCATTTCGGATTCCATTTGCCGATATTCCTCGAGAACTTCTTGCGGCGTTTCCATACGGATGGCCACTTCTTGGCCTTCCTTTGTCACCGCTAAACGGACCCGGCCGGCCTGATCGTCAATATCGATGTCCAGATGACTCGCATCTTGAATCGGAAGTTCAGGCACTTCACTCGCCTCGATGACTTCGGAATCGGTCACAATCGATTGCACCAGCATGTCTTGGTCAGCCGAGATCTCAGCGTTCTCCACACCCACATGTACGGCATTCATTTCAACCGTAGATTGGACAGTGACATCCTGACTCTGAATGGGCTGCCCCATGGGCATTTTCATGACGCGATCACGAAGATTTCCACTCAGCTCCCGAAGGGCTTGCCCCATACCGGGTGGACGTGGCCTTTCCTCAAGCAGTTCCGAGTTCGCCGAATCGACAGTCTCTGAGACCGAAGCGAGGTTTGGATCACGAGCCTTGTGACCCTTTATCGCCTGAGCAACAACGGGGGTCTCCGATTTGCTAACGGTCGGTGCCACGGGAGTGGTCAGATTTGCTGGCTCCGGAGTGACCGGAATGTCTTTAGCCATGTGCGGATTCGATTCCGCTTGAAACGCGGCGACTTGTGCTCGGATCGTCGCTTGCGCGTCCAGTTCGGCGAGCGCCGAACGAACCCCTTCTAGTCGGGCTAACCCTGCTGCTGTATGGGGTCTAGAAACCGACGACTCGTTGACCCGAACGACGTCTCTAAACTCAGCTGGATCAGGCCCTTTATCGGTGACCGATTTCATCACGGCTTCGCTAGGTGCCGAGGATACATCCTTAGCGCCCTGAATCTGAGACGAGGGGATCTCGGTAACGGGCACATCCTGACTCACCTTCATGATGGTTGGACTTTGCGTTGGTAAACTCGTCCCCGTAGGTCGCTCAACTGGACTCTGTAGAGAGCTGAGTGACGCTTCCGTCGAGTTTACCTGCAAGCCTTCCAGGCTAGCTGTTGTGTCCGCCCCTTCACGGAGAAGCGTAGAATCGGTTTGTAAATCATGAGAAGGCCCCGACATATTCGCATGAGCCGGTGCAGTCGGTTCCATAGGGAGAGACGAAATCACTGTATCTTTTTGAAACGCAGCCAATCCCTGCCCGCCTAAGACCTGTCCATATACGTTCTCGGAAGCCTTCAACTCTCGTGAGGTCGACCCGTCCGTCAGCGACATCTCCAGCGCCTCCAGCTCAGGGTCCAAAAATTCACCCGAGGCACCCAAGATAGAGTCGGATTCTGTCTGAGCATCGAGGGTCCCGGATTCCACCAGGCCCGATGGTCGATCATCAGCCATACTCACTTGCATGTTCCACGCCACCATCGACGCCACAGTCATCGACAGACGATCCCAACTTAAAGGATGCTCTTCCTTCATCGTCCCTGTACCCATCGCCGTGGCGTCGGCCAAGTGTGCTTCCAAAGGCGATTCATTGTTCACACCTGGGACTTCTGAGATCAAATCAATATTGTCATTAGCAAGGGCACCGACCTGGGCATCCGCCAAAGCATTTTGCCAGGCGACATCGTGAGCTTCGCCACCCCCGGTCACGCCATTCAGTCCCGGAGCACCTTCAGGGCCATAGGCCGCCTCAGCAAACAAACTTGGAGCTTGTATCGTCGAACTCATCCTACGGTACCTCCGTACTCAAGGGGGCTGCGCCCATCTTCTCAGCAAAAAAAGCAGCGCGGGCTGGGGCCATTTTGGCCAACGCCTTCCCTGCCTTTGCGACGTTCATCCGCATCAGGACCTCAAGAGCCACCTCATCTTCCGCTTCGTTCAGAATGCTGGCCGCCTGTTTGTCCCGCATTGACTCCATCATCTTGACCAATGTCGTCACGCGTTTTTGCTGCTCTTCATCCAGCTCCGCCAACATTTCTTGAATGTTGTCACGGACCGCCTTGAGCTCATCCAGCCGAGCTTGGACCTCGGCTTCTGCCGCGCGTAAGTCCGCTTCCCTGGCCTCAAGAGTGGCCTCTCTTCGTCGCAATCCTCGATCTTTTTGATCCAGCAAATCCATGATGGCTTCCGCGCCCCGGGCCTGCTCAGAACGTATTCCTTTTGCAGTATTCCCCGGAGCTCCAATTGCTGTCGCCGCGACTCCAGCAAGAACCCCGGCCACCAATACTGCGGGTATCCAACGTCTCATGACACACCCTTCCGCTTCCAGCGGCGAGTACCCATGGCATCGAGCTTCTTATCTTCCTTACGTCGTTGCTCGAGACGGCTACGTTCATCGTTAATTTCGATGATCCGCTCAACAACACGGTGTTCCCGACTGGCTACCGCAAGCTCTCGTTGCCGGAAATCGGCCACTTCTGCACGCTCTGCCAACCGGTTGCGCTCACTCCGCAAGCGAACTTCCATTTTCATCCGCCAAGCAGCAGCCTGAGCCACCCAGCACGCCTCCTCAGAAGATTCTTCGGCCGCGCGCGATGCGCTCACCGCCTCTTCCATGGTGACGACGCGCTCCTGTTGCATTTCACGAGCCCGCTCCGCTTCAACAAAAGAGTGCTCAGCACCCTTCTTTCGGTGTTTTCGGATTCGCTTCAAAACGGCAAGAGTGTCGCGCATAGAAGTCCCTCAATTGAAACTGGACTCCACCCTTACGGACAGGGAAAACTCACCTTGAGGGATTTTCTGGGCGGCGTGTTGGATCCGGGGTGTTCACGATCCGTTCCAAGGCCTGAACTGTGTCATCAAAAGTCGAGTACTCGTTGACCGATTGACGTAAAAAATCATCAATCTTTGAACGCAACATGATGGCGCGATCAACTTTAGGATCCGTCCCGCGGCGATACGCGCCCAGCCGAATCAACTCCTCATTCTCTCGCCAAGTCGCTACCAAATCGCGCAATGCACGCGCCCCTTCTTGGTGAGTCTCACTGGATGTCATGTTCATGGTCCGGCTGACACTCTCTAAAATATCGATGGCCGGATAGTGGCCGTGACTGGCAATGCGTCGAGACAGCACAATGTGTCCATCGACGATACCTCGCACCGTATCTGCAACGGGATCATCCATGTCATCCCCTTCCACCAACACGGTTGTGATCGCAGTGATACTGCCTCTGCCTGAACCTGGACCTGCCCGCTCAAGTAATCGTGGAAGCAGAGTAAAGACGGACGGGGTGTATCCACGGGTTGCGGGAGGCTCTCCGGCGGCCAACCCAATCTGTCGCTGAGCCATCGCTAAACGGGTCAGACTGTCGACCATCAACATGACCTTCGCCCCATTATCGCGAAAGTATTCCGCCACACTTAGAGCCGCTTGGACAGCCTTGACCAAAAGGACAGGAGCCCGGTCTGACGTCGCCACAATCACAACCGAACGGGCCAATCCTTCTGGCCCTAAATCTCGTTCCAAGAACTCACGGACCTCACGACCACGCTCACCCACCAAGCAGACCACATTCACTTCAGATTGCGCATTACGTGCCGCCATACCCAACAATGTGCTCTTACCCACTCCGGAACCCGCCATAATGGCAATCCGTTGACCTTCGCCCAGAGTCAGGACTCCATCGATCGACCGAATTCCCGTGGGTAATGGCGATTCAATACGGGTGCGAGACATGGCTTTAGGGGGGTCTGCGTGCAGGCTTCGTCGACCCGAACAATCCCTCAATGGCTCACCGTCGAGAGGTGCCCCAAGCGGATCGATCACACGACCCAAAAGGCCGGGTCCAACAGGAATCGTCAGGGAGGTTCCTCTCACACGAACGGGATCGCCATGGGCGATACCTTCCAGCTCTCCCAGCGGCATAAGAAGCGCTCGGTTTTCTCTAAACCCAACGACCTCGGATTGAGTGTCACCGATATCCGCAATCGCACCCACAGCCACGCCCGGTAGTTCGGCCTCTATGATCGTTCCCACGACCTGAAGCACACGCCCCACTTGCCGGACTCTGGTGGCGCCCCGAATATGGTCCTGAAGTTGGTCTAAACCCAAGCGCATTACTCTTCGTGCACTCCTTCTGACTGCCACTCTTGTACGGAGTCGGCCAAGCCAGAAATCGCTGCACCCAGCGTCGCATCGACCTTTCCAGATTCCGTTTCAGCGACAATCCCGCCACTGATGTCGGCATCCAAAACCACCGTCCAGCCTTCTCGGTCCCCCATCATCGCGCGGGCAACACTTTCATCCTCCGGACGCACTCGCACCATGACCTGTTGTTCGCCAATCAGTCGTTCACCCACCTCAGCAAATCGATCACGAAGCATTTCTTCATGAAGTTCAGCGGACTCGCTCACAACTTGTCGGACACCCACAACAACGAGTTCGCCCAGAACGTTACGAACCTCTTGGGCCCAATTCTTACGACTGCCATCGATACGGTCACACAAAGCAAGAAGGTTCTGCCGTTCGTTTTCGAGAGCATGGCGGGATTCCGCCAAAACAGCTTCTGCTGAATCGCGCGCCTCTTGGCGTGCAGCCTCGAGCAGCGCCTCCAACTCCTCTACAGAAGCCGGCAGTTGAACCTGCTCGGCTTCAGACTCCGGATTCACAGCTTCTACGGCCGTTCCATCCTGAGCCTGAGGATCTGGTGATGGGCATTCTCCGCCCAATAGGCCGGCATTAAAAGCGCCACCATCTTTCATGGGAACGAAATCTGACATCTTGGCCTACTCGTCTTCCTCATCTTCTTCGGCACCAATGGAGAGGTAGATTGCCCCTTCTTCGGCTAACTTGAGTGCAGTCGCTACAATACGCTCCTGAGCACCCCGAATTCGACTCTTGGGCACTGGACCCATGATCTCCATCTCCTCACGAATGTCTTCCGCAGCACGGCTCGACACATTCTCAAGGAAGCGGTCGACTTCTGTCGGAGTACCACCCTTGAGCGCCAAGATGAGATCGTCACGGTCCACCTGCTTGAGTAGCGTCTGGATACCGCGGTTCGTCAGCGCCATCAGGTCACTGAACAGCACCATTCGACGGCGAAGTCGCTCTGCCAAGGGGTTGTCTTCATCCGCGACAACTTCAAGGATACGATCATTCTCAGTCTTTGCGAGACGACCCAACATGCGAGCGGTTCGGTCTACCCCTCCGACTTCCATAAAGTCATCGTCCCGGCCCAATGCGGCCGTGATCGCTGTGGTGACATCATCGATCAACTCGCCAGGAATCCGCTTGAGTCTGGCCATCCGGACGGTGACCTCGCCCTTGTCTTCTTCGGGCATCAAACGCATCACTTTGGCAGCGTTATCGGGACCCATCAGAGCCATCGCCACAGCCTGTGTCTGCGGATGTTCGTCCGCCATAATGGCCGCAACCGCTTCAGGAGGCCGATGGGAAATAAAGTCCGCAAATTCTGTATTCACTCGACGCTTCAGAATTGGAAGAATCGTCTCCCGCCGTTCATCTTCAAGAAGTTCTGGCAGAACCTTATTCACAAATTCTGGTCCCGTCCGAGGCATCAAACTGACCTCATATAGTTCGCGAACAAAGTCACCCACAATGCGTTCAATATCGGGAGCATCGACGCGATCGATGCTGGCCATAGCCATACCCACTTTCCGAACCTCTTCATCACTCATGTGATCGAGAAGGTGTTTCGCTAAACCGCGTTCCAGGTACATGACCAAAATCGCGGCACGTTCTACACCCGTGTAGGTCTCGTCTTGGTTTTGTAGTGCCAAAGCCATCTCGATCTCCTAGTTATGAACCCAGCGGCGAAGAACTTGAGCAGATGCATCCATCTGCAGTTCAACCAACCGGTTGAGGTCCTGAGCTTCTACAGGCTCGAAGTTGTCTACCAACATACGCAACCGCTCCGCGAGATTAATCCCTTCTTCTCCTTCACCCATTTCACCGCCGCGACCAAACCGTCCCGCTGCTCGAGCGATCACATCACCCGCCCCGCCGGCTGCGCCACCCGCACCGGCTGCACTGGTGACCGCACGCATCGCCGGCACAATCACAAAGCCGAAGAACAGTACGAGTGTGACTAAAGCGATGAGATATGGGGCCAAGTCCAAAGGATTCCAACTGTCGCCAACCAGCTCGCTGGTATCCATGACCGGTGCCGAAAATGGCATGAACGATACGGCTACGGAATCCCCACGTTCTTTATCAAAGCCCATGGCGACACGAACGGCTGAATCAATCTGCTGTTTGATAGATGCCGCATCCGCGCCCTCACCGGCAGCGGCTACGAGCTCATTTAGGCGAGCCTCGTCGACCATGACAGCCACGTTGACGCGATCGATCTTGCCCGCACGCTGCACAGTACGGCGTTGGGTGGTCGTGTAGTCATAGTTGCTGCTAAGTTCACTAGTCGATCGCTCAGTATTGCCTTGGCGCGCTGCTCCAGCATTTTCAGGAAGATTCGATTCTACACCCGGAACTCCACCACCCGTCTTGTTCTTACTGTCTTCCTCTCGAACTTGTTCCGAAATGGTGACCTGAGTGTTTGGATCGAGTTCCTTTACAGTGCTTTCGACCATGGTGGGGTCGAGATCGACCGTAACGGCGATGCTCATGGCATCTTCAGTGCCAAGAATGGGAGTCAGAGCATTGATGACCGTTTTACGGTATCGACTCTCATAAGCCTGACGGGCCTCGAAAAGCGCAGGCAAGCCCATGGTCATCTCATCGTCATCGCGATCAGTGCTCAGCAAGCGGCCCTTGTCATCCACAAGAACAACGTCACTGGCCTCCAGACCATCGACGGCCCCACCGACCAACGATGTAATTCCTTGAATCTGACTCTTGCTGAGGGTTCGCCCCACCTCGAGTTGGACGGTAATGCTCGCGCTGGCAGGACGTTCTTCGCGTAAAAAGGCGGACCGTTCTGGAAGAACCAGATGGACCCGCGATGCTTTCACTTCGTCCAATCCATTGATGGTGCGCACCAACTCACCCTCGAGGGCGCGCTGATAAGCCCAACGCTCACGCTGTGGTGAGGTCCCCAGCTTAATATTGTCCAAGGTCTCGAAACCCGGGTTTTTACCGGCTCCGGCCGCCTCTATCCTAGCTCGGCCCACATTCGTGACAGTGGTTTCGAGACGCATGCCATCAGGCGAAATTCGATACGGGACACCCTTCTCTTCCAAAATGCCGGCCGCCGCTTGAACGTCGCCCGGATCGCTGGAGGTATAAACAGGCTTCCAGGTATCTTGGCTCGCCCAGTAAAACACACCGCCCAAGGTGATGAGGGATGCCAGAATCGCCGCGGTAAAAATACCACGCTCTCGGGCTCCTAAGCCTTGGTAGAAGGTCTTCAGCTGCTCAACAATCTGCTGCACGGTTCTGCTCCCCTACGGGTTCATCGCCCCATCGGTCAAAGTGCTCTATGCTTTAGGATCGAAAGCAACTTTTTTTAAAAAAAATCGAAATATGGCGTTTGAACTGTATTTTTTCAAACAAAAAAAAGGCCGAAACCACTCGTGGTTCCGGCCCATTCTAAGGACATCGTTCAGAAAAGAGTCAGATCGACATGTTCATTATCTCTTGGTACGCGCCCACAACTTTATCCCTGACCGCAGTCATGGTTCGAAGCGTGATCTCCGCCTCTTCCATCGCAATCATCGTACCGTGTAGGTCAACATCTTCTCCACTGGCCAACTTGGCCAGCTTATCATCCGCGGTCAACTGCATATCGCTGACACCGTCTACGGCAGTCGCCAGTTTGTCTGCAAAACTATTGGCCGGTCCAGCGCCACTGCCGACGCCAACTCCACCCATTGCTTCACTTGTTTTTGGCTCCTGAATCGGAATTCTGGGAGCACCAACTCCGGTGATCTTCATGGTCTATTATCTCCCAATCTCTAATGCCGTATTGGCCATCATGTCGGTCATCTCCAACACATTGGCATTGGCTTCATAAGTGCGTGCGGTGGTCATCAAGTCCACCATCTCTTCAAGTACGTTGACGTTCGGATAGGCGACATACCCATCCTCATCCGCATCAGGGTGGCCTGGATCATGAACCATCACGGGAGGTTCTTCGCTCTCCACAACCCCCATGACCTCCACACGAGCCATCGCTCGATCCATCTCCGAACCAAAGGGCTCGTCACGAACCGCTTCCAGCAAAGGCATTTGCTTTTTATAGGGTCCGCCTTCTTCCGTACGAGTCGTCCGCGCATTGGCCATATTTGAAGCCACTGTCTGCAATCGCAAACGCTGCGCGGTTAACCCGCTTGCCGTGATTTGTAGTGTATCTAAGAGGTTCATCTCATCCTCCCTCGTTATCCACGCTCGCCATTACTGGCGGCGAATTTAAGTAGTGCCATCCGACGGCCAAGACCGCGGCTCACACCACTGAACAAAGTGGCATTTTCTTTGAGGCGAACAGCCTCACGTTCCGGATCCACCGAATTGCCGTCTGCAACCCAGGGGGCCGCTTCAATTTCATTGACTGAAGGGTCGCTCACGTTTGCATCCAGACCCGCATTGTGAAGGGCGTGAGTCTGCCGCATCCCCTGCCCGCTGCGTCTTTCAACAGCCTCGCCCAAAACCTTATCAAACGGAATGAACTTGGCTTTAAAACCAGGCGTGTCAGCATTGGCGAGGTTGGCAGCCGTAAGCGTGTGTTGAGCCATACGCAGGTCTAAAACCCGACCCAATCCATTATGGAGACCATCGAAAAGGGTATTGCTCATTTTCTACCTCCCGACTCCTGGAAACCCCCGAGTCGATCCCCATTCGGTCACTCCATCAATTTCTTAAGAAAAAAGATGAATTCTTTTGAACCAATACGACAAAAAAAACGCCCCCTTGAGATTGGGGGCGCTTCAACAAGAGACTAAAGCTCGCTACTGCTTTCTCTTTTCGATTTCAGCGTCGAGCTCAAGACCCGCTTTATGGTCTTCAGACAAGGCCGCCCAAATATCCTTTCGCGATTCAAGGACGTCAAGGTCCTCACCTTCAGTGAAAGACCGGGCAGAGGCCGCAATATATTCAGCAAAACGACTCTCTTCAGGCGAATCTGTTCGAGCAGCAGCGAGACGTGCGGCCTCGGCGGCCATCTCCCCTTCCCCGCTCGCAGCCATACAGCGCGCCAGCGCCAAATAAGGGCGCGGATCCGTAAATTGCTTCTGCCCCGCAGGGGTCATCAATTTGCCCCAAAGCACGCCCGCTGCGCGCCGACAGCGACCCGATTCCGCATCAATACGTGCAATCTCAACGGTCGCTACATCTCGGAAGTCCGCACTCCTTGATGCCCGGCGTAAAGACACCAAAGCCTCCTCGATTTCTCCAGCTTGCTCCAACAGTTTTGCACGAAGCATGGATGTCTTTCCGGCACCGATTTTCGAGGTTCGACCCTTCAGGTACCGAAGGGTACGAATCCCTTCTTGTGGGTTTCCTGTTTCACCGTATAAACGGGCCAAATTATGCACCAATTCAACGTCATCCTCACCCGCTGCAAGCATCATTGGATAGACCTCCAGGGTCAGCCAAAGTGCCTGATGCGGAAGACCGATTTTCTCGTAGGCCTCTGCAATACCGATCAGTAGCTGGTAATCGTCTACTGCGCGTCGCACGATAGGGTGCCAGGCCCCTTCGTGCAAGGCCGCCACGTCAAACCATTTTTCAGACTTCAAAAGCCGATCTTGGCGCTCCTTATAGATATCCCAGAGTCGCTCGGGAGCATCGGACTGTTGAGCAATTCTTCGATGATCACGGATGAGCTTGGACAAGTCTGAGACGGCATCCACCTGACTTCCCATCATGCTGTCCAATTGCGACAGGAGATACAATGCTTCCGCCCCGACCTCTCCATCACGTTTAGCCAGCTCGGTAAACTGCGGAACGGATTTAGCCCATTCTGAAGGGCCCTTTTCCAGCAGATCGACGAGCAGTATTCGAAACTCTCCGAGCGCCTTTGGCGCTTTTCTGTAAGCTCTGACCGCCGCATCATACTCACCATCCAGGGTTCGTGCGTCGCCCAAACGCAACGCCACCTGTCTGGCCGTACGACCCGATGTTCGCCCTACGAGGGCCTCAAGAAGCGGCCGACTTTCTTGGTAATACCCATCCCTTTGAAGAAGCTCTGCCGCCAACAATAGGGCCTCGGGTCGCCCCGTCACCTTGGACAAAACTCTCGACGTCAACGCGCGCCCAGGCATGCCCGTGGCCAGCGCAATTACACCAAAGCCTTCTACAACAGCAGATTCTCTAGCGCCGTACCGATACGCCTCACGCAGTCGTTCACGGGCCTCTTCCCAATGCTGACAGGCCAGCGCCGCACGTGCCCGTGCAAGAGCGACATCCCTGGCGGGTAAAGCACCCGGCTCTGTGGCTAAGTACTCGAAGTAATACCGAGCTTCCCGGTCAAAACCTTTTTCGAGATACAACCACCCCAGTTCGTACCGTGCCTGAGCTAAAGCCACTTTGGTAGCTGCGGATAGCATACTTCGACGGGCACGATCGATCGCCGCCCATGTGGACCGAGGCATTGCAGCGGGTGCAGGAAGAAGAGGGACAAACTCCGATGAGGACATCGAGTACGACATCGCACCACCATTCAGAAACATGAGTGGTGGGAATTCTGTGACCGATTGAGTGGATTCAGCCGTCCCCTCAACTAAGGATCGGACAGAGGCCAAGTCGGCGTCCTCATCCATATCGCCAACCACGGCTTCTACGACATCAATGGTGAGTTTTCCGTTTTCAACTTGGACGCGAAGATCGGCATCTCGCCGCGACATCATGGCTTTTACGATCCAAACACCCGATCCGCTGTAGGTCGCATCCATTCCATTGACATAGGGGTTGGTCCGGCCCGTTAAAACGGCGCCGAGGTCTTCGTCGTAACAGCCCCGTATGACCACCTCGACCATCCCTTCCCTGACCGTAGGATGGCGTTCAGCGCGAGCAGAACTGCCCACATCCAGATCGATAACGGGAAAAAGAACTTCACTGGCCTCAGCCTGTGGAGGCACCAGAAGTGCAAGCAAAATGAAGATGGTCTTCAAAGTCGGCAAACCAATCCTCCCCCAACCCGCCAAGCGGACAGGTCAAGTCCGGACCCAATGCCAAACATCTGATGCTGTCGGCGACCGAGCATGAGTTCAATATCCATCCGTTTGAACCCACCCGCACCGGGACGCATCGATTGTTGAAGAAAGTGGGTGTGTATCCGGATACCCATACGCATATTGATACCCAACTTCATGCCTGAAATAGCATTGGTTGGGCTCCGGTCGTTAAATGCCACGAATGCCGGCCCCATTCCCACGAACACTTCGCTACTGGGCCCTTCAACCCGTGCTGTGACATCGATGGATACGGGGACCAATTCCAATGATGACTGCCCCCCTGTCTTCTGGTTTGTCTTCGGCTCGATGGCATTTCCCACCATTCGATTGTATCCCAATTCGAATTCCATTCCGATGAGTGGAGTCAGCCCTGTGGAGAAAAATCCGGTACCACCAAATCGGCTAGACCGGTGGACCATCACCACAGCGGACTCTTGCCAAATCTCGCCCACACCGCGAAAGCCCACAGAGTTCTCGGAAAAAGGGGTGTAATCGGGCTTGGCGGGCTTCTCTTTTTTGGCCCGAGGCTCTTTCTCTTTCTTAGGCTTCTCCTCGGACTTTTTCTTGTCCTTGGACTTCGCCTTAGATTTCTCCTTGGACTTGCCTTTCGACTTGTCCGACTTCTCTTTCTTATCCTTGTCTTTGTCCTGAGCCAGCGCATCCAGCGGATGGGCGGCACACATCAAAAACAGCGCAATTATGAAACGGTGAAACACGAGAATCCTCCACAATGAGAGAAGGGATTTTCCCGCTCCTTCGGACGCAAAGGCTCGCCCTTAAGCGCAATTGATATCAGACCCGTCGATACAGACGTTGCGACGTATGGTTATCGACCAGATGGTCATAGCCATTCAACGCTTTACGGCTCTTCTGTATCTTGGTTAATTCACCGTCGATACTTCCTTTTCGTTCAGTGACCAGACTGATTAACTTCCCCATTTCGTCATGGAGCGCCTGTACTTGATCTGGAACCATGGTGGGTACTGCCTCGCGAATGCGAGCCATCAGTTCATCGGACTCTGAAGCATCGACATCCTCGTCACCGCTGATGCGAGCACCCAAATCTTGGAGGCTTTTCAGAAGTTCCGAGAACATCATCATCCCGCCTCAGCAAAGGCTGCTTTGAAACCTTCATAGAGTTCCTCAGTCACTCTTAATGACGTCAAAACATGTTCTGCCGTCGAGTCATGACCTGCCTGAGTCAATTCCCTTACGCAATAGTGGTACAAGCCCGCCAAATTGGAGGTCATATCCGGAGCCGCTTCATGATCCAATCCGATCAGTAGCTCACAATAGATCTCCCGTGAAATGCGAATGTGTTCCACACCATCCAGGAATTTCTTTTGCTCAAAAGCCTCTATCGCTGCTTTTTGACGACGAATGAGTGCTTCGAAACACATGACGACCAACTTGCGCTGGTCCGAAGACTCGAGCGAAACGCTTTTGTATGCCGCAATACCTCGCATGATGCTCTCCTCTATTTTTAGTTGCGACGCTCACGCGTCTGGTGGGGGATTACTTCTTTGAACCATTCATGTAAGCAGCCATGTAGTTCGAGGTGCCTTGCATGCCGCCCAGCATCGATTCCATCGATGCAAACTGCTGACGCAAGCGCTCCTCGTACCGGTTGATTCGATAATCGTACGATGCTACCGAATCCTTCAAGTCAGATATTCGACTCTCAAGAGAGTCTTTATAGCTCTCCAGTGTTCCCTCGACAGAGTCGGTATAGATGTCGACTTGGTCGCGCATATCCGAGGCGAAGCCGTCGTCCTCAGTAAACATCGCAACCACATCGTCCAGATAGTCGTCTAAGGCGTCTCCGAAATCAGATGAGGTCAATGTCAGGGTTCCATCTGAACCCGTCTTGATGCCCATGACCGACAAGCTATTGAGGTCATCACCAACACTATATTCCTTGGATACGATGGTCTGCATACGACGAAGTACACGCTGTACAGTCGTCTCACCGACCAGGGGACCTTTGATGCCCAGGTCAGAGTTGTAGACCTGATTTTTAGCGACGTGTTTGATGACATCATTGTAGGCATCAATGATGCTTTGAACATTCGACTCAATCTTGTCTGAGTCCAAACTCACGGTCACGTTTTCTGCACTGTCCGTGGTTTGATAGACTTCGATTTCCAATCCGGGGATGGCATCACCGAAGTCGTTATCGGAGTCCGTAACTGTGATTCCATTAATCTCGATCTCGGCATCGGATGCGGCACGAGATTCAGTGAAACTTGGCACTGTTCCAGCGCTCGTTAAACCAGAGGTATCCAACTCAATCGTGTTGTCTGCGCCCGTATCCTCACCTTGAATCACAAGCTTGTATGGCTCAGAATCCGCTCCGGTGTTCAACACATACGCGCTCAGACCATCGATATCGTCAATCAAAGATGCCAGCCTTGACAGCGAGCTATTATCATCATCAATAGTGATTTCGGTCTCGGTACTTCCGTACGTCACCGTGAGGGTTCCCTTGCTGAGCACTCCGGTAGAGTCTTTGTCGTCAAAGCCTTGAGACACCTCAAGTTCAGTGGTCGCTAAGGAGTTGACCTGCAAGGCGTAGTTGCCCGGAATGGCACCATTCTCTGTGGTGACCTCAAACGCATCGGTATCTTCATAGTCTGCTTTGTAGACCTTAAAGTCATCTTCATCTTCGACGGACTCGATGGCCTCATCCAAGGCATCCAGACGACTCATCACGCCGGCCACTGCTTGCTTTTTCTTCTCAGTGTCGACAATGTCCTGTTCCAACGCCTTCTGAGGAAGCGAATATACCGCAACCATTGCGTCTACCATTGCCCCGGTATTCATGCCGGAAACGATGCCGTCTACGCCGAATGACATGGTATGACCCTCACTAAGCGGGTGGGTTGGTCAGGATGACCTGGGAACCGCCACGACCCCATTGATCGTGGCGGCTCGGGTAGGAAGCTCCATCATTACGACAGGAGCGAGATTACGGATTGATTGATGGTACGTGCTTGCGCAAGCGCTGCGGTACCGGCCTGTTGCATGACCTGTAGTCGAGTCATTTCAGCGGTTTCATGGGCATAATCCGTGTCCATGATCTGACTTTGAGCAGCGCTAAGACTCTCGACGTAGGTGACCATATTTCGGACCGATGAGTCGATTCGGTTTTGAACCGCACCGTAGCCCGCGCGGATGCTGTTAACCGTGTCGATGGCTGCATCGATATCGGTAATCGCATCTTGAGCGGTTGACGCATTGGTCAGGTCAATTGTCGTGGTATCCACATTCAGGTTGGATACAGTGAGGTTCCCAAGTGTAATCGTCACACGTGAGTTAGAGGAAGCATCGACCCCGACTTGAACTTCAAGTTGGGTCCTCGATCCATCCGCCAGAGCCAGATCATTGAATTCGCTAGACTGCGCAATTCGCTCAACCTCATCAGAAAGCTGCTCAAATTCTTCATCGATATAGGTACGCTCACCATTGTCCAAGGTCTCTGAAGAACTTTGAACAGCGAGCTCACGCATACGATCAAGAATGTTCAACACTTCCTTGGTGGCGCTCTCTGCGGTTTGAATCACGGAGATACCATCGTTTGCATTGCGGATCGCCTGCTTACCAGAACGAGCCACGGTATTAAGGTTTGATGCTACTGCGGAACCCGCAGCATCATCTGCGGCTTTTGTCACACGAAGACCAGACGAGATCTTACCCAATGTATGGGAAAGACTTGACTGCGTCTTATTGAGGGAATTTGAAGCCCTCATAGCCGCCAGGTTTGTATTTACTGTAAGAGCCATCTTTAGCCTCTCGTCACTTCTCGGGTTTGCTAAGGAACCTACGAAGGCAGGACCTCACCTGCACTCTTCGTCCGAAAGGATTTTTCGTTTGAGTGGGGAGTACGCAAATCAGCCCTGTTTTCGGCGTGAAAACTTCACCAAAAGCAAGGAACGGGGGGCGATTTCAACAGAACAGAATATTTTTTTATTTTTTCTCCTGTGACGCGGGTTGCCCCATTTTCAGGGACAACCCGCGGCGGTGGCTACTGAAGTAGAGCGCTGACGCTCTTTTGGAGTCCATCTGCCTGTCCGATTTTGGAAACAGCATCTTGGTGCATCAGTTCTAAACGCACCCTCTCCGCTGCTCTCATGACCTCGGAAGGCGGCCCGTGACGCTCTGCGTCTGGGAAATGTTTGTCGACGAACTCGTTTAGTGCTTCAAGCGCTTTATCCATGCGCTCCTCCACAGTTCCGAATTCGTCTCTTATGGCAAGAACCTTGTTCTCCGCTGTATCAATGCGGAACAGGGCCCATTCAGATTCTTCCAGGGAGTCTAATCCCGCCTGTTCTGCGCTCACCCCGAGACTTCTGGACGTGAGTCGAACAATAAAATCGTCGCCGATGTGACCAGAAGTAAGTGCCTCAACATCAGAGGAACCCGACCCCGGGTGGACTGCATCACCGGCCCGAGACCGTTGAGCAACTTCGGCTGCCATCGCTACACGGTCGATTTCGGCAGCCAACATGGCGAACTCATCTTGTAGGATCGAACGGTCTTGATCACTCATGGGATGAGTAGATCCCCGTACGGCCAGCTGCCGCATACGACCTAAGATGGCTTTGACCTCGAGAGCTGAGGAGTCCAGTGTTTGAGCCCAGTCTGTCGATGGAGCTCGGTGGAATAGGGCCACTCTCGTTTCTGCTGCCCTCAACTCCCCCGATGCAGAAACTCCGTGCGCTGACCGCGATGCAGCCCTTGTCGCGTCAACGCCAGCATTAAGCACGCCAGACCGCTCGTTCGCCCGGGCTGCAGAGTCTGCATTCAGAGATGCATTCTCGAGCGTTATGGGGCGATTGGTCCGTTTGATGGGCATAGCTGATTTCCGAAGAGTGATTTCGATGAACAAACCCGAACATGTTCATCACCTTTCTCTTCGGACGTTTTGCGACTGAGTTTGAGGAATTTGTTCCCAATTTATGCTGTACGGACAAAATGATCCGGACTTAAGCAAAAAACCGGTGGATGGTAAAAAAACCATCCACCGGTCTTGAGTTGATTCCCGGGGGAAAGCCTCCCGGAGCTGTGAGTCTCCGGGAGGCTGATGTGACGCCAGGCTCAAAGCCCAACGCCTGCTTCCTACCCGAGGAGCGAAATTACACTCTGGTTGATGCCGCGAGCTTGGCTCAAGGCGGCCACACCAGCCTGCTGCATGACTTGAAGTCGAGTCATTTCAGCTGTCTCATGTGCGTAGTCGGCATCGACGATCTGGCTGGCTGCAGCGCTGAGGCTTTCAACATAGGTCGTCATGTTGTTGATTGAGCTTTCCAGACGATTCTGAACCGCACCATAGGATGCACGGATGCTGTTCACAGAGTCGATAGCCGTATCGATTTCAGTGATGGCAGACTGCGCACTACTCGCCTTGGTCAGATCGATGTCACCTGTTTCAACACTGAGGTTCGATGTGGTCAGGTTACCCAGCGCAATACTGACCCGAGAGTTCGAGCTGGCATCGACGCCGACTTGAACATCGAGTGCAGAGTTCGTGCCATCCGACAATAGAATGTCGTTGAATTCACTCGACTGCGCGATCCGTTCCACCTCGTCCGAAAGCTGGTGGAATTCAGCATCGATATAGGCGCGCTCACCATCTTCAAGCGTCTCCGATGAACTTTGCACTGCAAGTTCCCGCATACGATCGAGAATGTTGAGCACCTCTTTGGATGCACTCTCAGCTGTTTGAATCACCGAGATACCATCGTTCGCATTTCGAATCGCTTGACGACCCGAACGCGCGTTGGTTTTAAGGTTCATCGCAACCGCAGAACCGGCAGCATCATCTGCGGCCTTGGTCACGCGAAGTCCTGAAGACACCCGAGCAAGCGTGTTGCTCAGTTGGCCCTGTGTTGAATTTAGTGAGTTAGCTGCACTCATTGCAGCTAAATTTGTATTGACAGTAAGTCCCATTTTCTTATCCCTCATTCTTGGGTAGGAAGGAGTTTTTTGTGAGGAAGAAAGCCTAAATTAGGCCTCCCCCCACTTACCTTTTCGCCCGTTATTTCAATAACTTAAGGATTTTTTATGAAATTTCCTAAATTACTCTATACGGACTGAAAGACACCGACTTTAGGAAAAAGCAAAAGGGGTGGATGTTCCGAAGAACATCCACCCCGTCCCGAAAAGTCCTGGGTGGGAAAGTCTCCCGGAGTTGTGAGCCTCCGGGAGACTGAGGTGACGTCAGGTCTAGGACCCGACGCCCGCTTCCTACCCGAGGAGCGAAACGACACTCTGGTTGATACCCCGAGCTTGGCTCAAGGCGGCAACACCGGCCTGCTGCATGACCTGAAGTCTGGTCATCTCAGCTGTCTCGTGAGCGTAGTCAGCATCAACGATCTGGCTGGCTGCAGCACTCAGACTCTCAACATAAGTAGTCATGTTGCGAATCGACGAGTCAAGGCGGTTTTGAACAGAACCATAGGAAGCACGGATACTGTTCACAGAGTCAATAGCGGTATCGATTTCAGTGATAGCAGTCTGGGCTGTACTCGCCTTAGTCAGATCGATATCACTGGTTTCAACACTGAGGTTGGAAGTGGTCAGGTTTCCAAGAGTAATGGTGACGCGTGAGTTTGAGCTCGCATCCACACCCACTTGAACGTCAATTTCAGACGAAGAGCCATCGGCGAGTTTCAAATCGTTGAACTCACTGGATTGTGCAATACGCTCAATTTCATCGGAAAGCTGGTGGAACTCAGCATCGATGTATGCACGCTCACCATCCTCTAGTGTCTCCGAAGCACTCTGAACCGAAAGTTCACGCATCCGATCAAGGATGTTCAGTACCTCCTTAGTCGCACTTTCTGCAGTTTGGATGACAGACACACCGTCGTTAGCGTTCCGGATGGCTTGACGACCCGACCGAGCTTCGGTCTTTAAGTTCATGGCCACAGCGGAACCTGCAGCATCGTCAGCAGCCTTGGTGACACGCAATCCAGATGAAACGCGAGACAGCGTGAGGCTCAAAGAACCTTGTGTACG